>Ga0102926_1000735_pt1 | contig 19387 bp, 38 predicted proteins | sample SalPonR1_A_D2_MG_FD_78173 | JGI IMG/M metagenome (GOLD analysis project Ga0102926, IMG submission 78173) | Salt pond soil microbial communities from South San Francisco under conditions of wetland restoration - Salt Pond MetaG R1_A_D2_MG | ecosystem: Environmental > Aquatic > Marine > Intertidal...
AGGAAAGGCGGGCTTCCACCCGGCGATCTGCGAATGCTGGCCGTATGCCGTAATGGAGATGTTGGTGTCTAAGCCGGTCGTTCTCGATGCCACTTACCGCTGGGCTCGTCCCTTTGAAGAAGTAGGAGCCCTGGTCGTTCAGCCAGAAGAGATCGAAGAAACGATCAAGATGGTAATGGACCCAGTCTACAAGTATGACAACAGCAAGGCAGTAGACTATTTCAAGCAAGCGCCAGCAACATGGCGACGCCATGTTGCTGGGCCCGTAATACCGCCCTTGTAGCTCAGTTGGAAGAGCAGCGTGTTCCTACCGCGCAGGTCGCAGGTTCGACCCCTGCCGAGGGCACCAGTTTTCACACCCTGACCATCGCTGGAAACAGAGGAAGCTCAGGACATACGCTAAGGACGAGTGGGAGCGAAAAGCATTATACCACCGTGACACAGTATGCAACACAAACAGGTCTTGGGAATCCTTAGCCTATAAGACCGGGTTGTGGCAGCCGAAAAGGCCTATCGAAAGGTAGAGATGAATGATGGTCTAATTACAGAATCCTGGCTATAAGGTGTGAAAACTCTTGCATTATTTTAAAATAGGTTGTATAATAATAACATGCATACAAACTTAATTATAATTGATAATTTTTACGCCGACCCAGATTCTGTCAGAGAATTTGCACTAGGTCAAGAGTTTTCTGTCACAGGTAATTTTCCCGGTCTTCGGACAAAATCTTTCATTAACGATAGTGTGAAAGAGATTGTCGAACATACAATACAAGGATTCGCCGGAAAAGTTACTGATTGGATGGACGATTTTGAAGATTCGTATAGCGGTGCGTTTCAATTGACTTTTGCAACCGATAGAACATGGATACACCAAGACCCAAATAACAGCTGGGCAGGTGTGTGTTATTTGACACCGGATGCACCACTAAGTGGCGGTACCGGAATCTATCGACATAAAGATCCCGAAAACATGCACGATTATGATGGTAATGACTATACAAGATGGGAGATGGTCGACCGCGTAGGAAATGTGTATAATAGATTAGTAATCTATCGTGGCGATCTTTTTCATGCGTCTCTCGATTATTTTGGTCATACCGCTGAAGAAGCCCGCCTCTTTCAGGTATTCTTCTTCAATACAGAATTTTAATGGAAGGTGATCTCACCGGGGATGTGAGCCTAGTTTCGAAAACTAGTGGGACCTTTAAGGGTCTGGGGTTCGAGACCTCCGCCTTCCGCCAAGCATTGGAAGGTTGCCAGAGAGGCCTATTGGCGTCGCTTGGAAAGCGAATGGGTGTAACAGCCACAGAGGTTCGAATCCTCTACCTTCCGCCAAACGAAGAAAGGTTGCAGAAAGATGCAGAAAGAAAGTAGTTATCTAGAACTTTGCTGGCTTCCTAACAGCGTTAGGAAGCAAGTTCCTTATCTGCCAGACATCTATATAGACACATCTAGCAACCCGGCGTATAGTGGATATTATAAGTCACCACATCGAGAATATCCGAGAGGCATAATCGTAATTATGAGTGACCAAATGGGTGTTTGCGGTTCAGCTATTGCGCACGAGTTCCGCCATCATTGGCAGATGTTTAATGGATTTAAAGATCGAGCCGCCTATTTTTGTTGGACAGACATAGATAAGAGTTTATCATATGAGCAGAAAATTGGAATCTATTTTCAAAAGAATCTAATTGAAATGGATGCATTGCTGTTCGAATCAAAGGTTCACCCTGTAGAGTATCAAAAATATTGGCTGCATTGCGTTAATATGATTGATACATAATTGGAGGGAGTATGGGACATTGGAATTATAGATATTGTAAAGAAACTGTTCGAGAATATGATGATGAACCGGTCATCTATTATAGCATCCGCGAGGTCTTCTATGATGGGGATGATGATAGCACCATCTGGGGTGTGACTGAGAATGCAGTCGGCGTGGGTGTTGACCATTATGCATCTTTTGACACCTTCGACCCGATTGAGACTGCGCGTGAAACGCTGGAGAAAATGATGAAGGCATTGGCTCAGCCTGTGCTTGACCTCGATACTATTGTCTATGCGGATCGCAGCGAGACAGATGAGGACACATAAGTCGTTGATAATTAAAGAAATTTAGTTGTTGACAAACGATGATAAATAACGTATTATATACGAACATTAGGGCAACTTAGTCCTCGATCTTTAACAATATGATTTTATTTAGGCTGCTAGAATAGGGTCCGGCACTGGCACACCCGAGGCCAAAGAGCTAGCAGTCTTAGGGATTTTGCCACCCTCCGAACATACAGGGTAGGCTTGCACGAAGGGCGAGCATCCGATGCAGCGATTGTGGGGGCTGTATCGAAATTAAAGGAAATATGAAATGTAATATTGAAGATAGAAACTATGGGGCATTAGCCCGTTGCGCAGTCAATAATTTGATTTATATAGTATATTGGCTACCCGCATAAAATAGATATAGAATGGGCGACTGCCCGTTACGCATAAAGTATTTGGACGAGAATGAGGTTGTTGTGTCGACCGTCCGGTCCTGACGCGAGCAACAATCTCCCTTCGGGGTGTAGCGCAGTTTGGCTAGCGCATCTGCTTTGGGAGCAGAGGGTCGGGGGTTCGAATCCCTCCACCCCGACCAATTTAAGAAGAGGAACTCGGAATGTTTGATATTTACGTGATTGAAAGCGGTGATCAATGGTATGCTGGGAGCAAGCCTCTACGGTTCGGTTCGACAAACGAAGCACAACTTTTTCGAAATCCGGAGAAGGCAAAAGCGACAATTCGTAGAGCTATCCGAGAACTAGAGTTAGAAAGAAAGCGGGACCCGCAATATTTTCGACAAGAAAAACTTGATGAATGGTTGGCGGCAGTAGTCCGTAAGGTTGAAGTTTTCGGTCTAACTACCATATGATTTTGAAGGATGCTTGCAGCAACCATAATCATTCTTGTAAAATGAAAAACAGCATCCTGTTTAAATTTATTGATCGGTCGTTCTAATTGGCAAGACACTTGGCTTTGATCCAAGACGATGTAGGTTCGAGTCCTACCCGATCATCCAGCTTTCGAAGGAAGAATTTGCGGGTAAGGTGTTTACGGATACACATCAGTCTTCCAAACTGAAGTAGACCAGATCGTTACTGGCTACCCGCTCCAGAACAATGCCCCGTGTGCCGGATGCACAGCAGAGCCTTCTAAGCTCAGCGGGAGAGGTTCAACTCCTCTACGGGGTGCCAATTATGTCGGTATAGGCGGCCACTGTTGCAACGGTTGAAGGCTGCTGAAGGTGAAATGGGTTGGGCATACTTGCGCAAACTGACCAACCACCGACCGCTTATCACTTAGGAGAGAACGATGAAGATTGTAGGCAAGGCTTGGTTCACAGAAATGGGATCAACTAGGCCAATTGGTGTGGTGATCATTGAGACTGAAATCGGTCAGAGCGTGTTTGAGCGTAAGGCCTATATCGGCACCGCCTTTGGCGTGAACGAAATGGCTGATGCACGACATATTGCAGAACGTGGTGCGAAGTTTCCAGTCGATATGGCAGAGAAACTTTGCCTTTAGAATTTGTTTTCCAGATGATTCCCAGGATGGGACGATATATACTGTTGAGGCTCGATTCCTCCATCTGGTTTCGCCGTGTTCCCCGAAGATGAAGCGCGTCAGGGAATCGAGGGTGCAGTAAGGCAATGAAGCTGGGATTTTCGCGTTTTCTACCAGTGGAGTTAGTTGGGGTAAATACTCAACGCCTGTTACACGATAATGAACACGGCAATATTTTTTTGCTCCGGTAGCTCAATTGGTAGAGCAGCGGGCTTATATCCCGTAACGACAGATAATCGGCTGATGCAGGTTCAAGTCCTGCCCGGAGTACCACTTTCGGAGACACAGATGAACATACAGAAATCAACTCGCAATCAACTAGCGAATGCGCGTAACGCATTTCAGGGCCCTACAAAAAAGGTCCTGTGCGTATGCTCGGCTGGCCTATTGCGCAGCCCGACCATGGCAATGGTGCTCAATCGCGAGCATGGGTTTAACACCCGCGCCGTCGGATCGTGTGCTGCCTTCGCCCTTGTTCCACTCTCCGAAGCTCTTCTTGTTTGGGCGGACGAGGTCGTCTTCGTTGATGACGCATCGTGGGACGAGCTATCGCAGGACGAGAAGGAAACGGTGAAAGAATTGGCGAATACCATGATGGTGCTCAATATCCCCGACAATTTCGACTACGGAAACGAAATGCTTGAAAAAGCCTGCCTCAGGCAGTATAATGAAAGTGCGGGCCTATAGCTCAGTCGGTCTAGAGCAATCCACTCATAATGGACAGGTCCTTGGTTCGAATCCAAGTGGGCCCACCAATTATTGACATTTGAGATAAGTAGTGCTATAATGACATACAGACACAGGAGCGTTGATTATGTTCATTAAACCTAAGACTCAAAAAGGTAAAGAAAGTATCACCAAATTTGGCGAAGAATGGGATCTTGTCAAAACTGCCGATTCGGTCATTTTTGCAGAAGAAGCAGGCCCGTGGGGCTTAATAAGGCCAGCTAATTGTTTCAATGGTGAGAATGATAGATGGGTACATTTGACTAACGACCAAAATTTTGAGATTACTAAACTATGAATCAATGCGCAAGTGATGGAATGGTATACATAGGAGACTTAAAATCTTCCGGTCGAAAGGCCATGTGGGTTCGAATCCCACCTTGCGCACCAAATATAGAAGATAAATATGACTGACGAAAAAACAAAGTTTAAAGATAAGCTTGAAGGTTGTCCCGAAACAACTCGAGATATGTTAAACTCTGCGTTGATTGAAGAGCAAGAATTATCTGAAGAGAATATTCAAGCTATCATCTACGCTCATAATGAGCGCGAGCACCTTTTTCATAGGTTGAGAAAGATTGATCCTTGGTCACGAGAAGGAAACGCAGAACTACGTCGTGGAGTTGATCGTTTAGAAGAGTTAGAGTTTGCAATGCAAGCTGCATGGAAATTCCCGCAGAGGCGCGAATACCATAGATGGTGGCATCGGATACCACATTGCCAATGTCGAGGGATGTCCATTTATGAGAAGTTCGATCTCAATCAGCGGGCCATTCATGCTAACTGTCCAGCGCATGGTCGACCTTTGACAGAGACGAACGATGTAAAACTATATAGAAAAGAGAAATGAAAGAGAAAACTAGGCAACGGTTACAGAGTTTCTTCTGCTTACCTAATGAGCAGAAAAGGTATCTACGGCGCCTTAAGAATTTTGAGGTTACAGACATGTCTGTGAAAAAGAAAAGCACGGACTTGACTCGATGCGATAAATAGTGTACAATAGATTTTTATGCCGGTGTAGCTCCAATTGGTAGAGCGACTGTTTTGTAATCAGTATGTTGGGAGTTCGAGTCTCTCCACCGGCACCAGTTTTAATTTTGCGGGTGTGGTGGAATGGCAGACACGCCAGGTTTAGGTCCTGGTGCCGCAAGGCATGGGGGTTCAAGTCCCTCCACCCGTACCACTTTTTAGGTTCCATTATGGACGAGAAAAAAGAAGTAGGCGATTGCGTTACAGTCCACAAGAGTGGCTCAAGAACTGTTGACTTCGGTAAGCTTGTCAAGACGGAACAGTTTCAAAAAGATTTCGCAGCCGTTAGGAGAATGGTCGAGCGTGGAGAACGAAGAATAGTTTTAAAGGATGGTTACAGCAATCATAATAATACGATGGTCGCCCCTGGGCGACAACCTGCAAAGGCAATCGGCAGGTAAAATATAAGATTCCGTCCCCATCCTGTTTTATTTACACACAGAGCGAGACACGACATGGCTAAGAAAGGCAAGAAGAAAGGGAAGAAGGCATGGGTATTGATTGAGACGATCAGTACCTTTCGCCATCGTTATGTGGTGGAGGCGCCCGCCGACCACCCAGAGTACGCGATGGACACCGTCGTCTGCGATGAGGCAAATGAGTTCTCACAGGAATGGCTAGGAGAGCAGATCGTATCTCATCGTATCGTCTCCAAAAAGGAAGCCCTAAGGATTTGCGATCAGGACAACGACTATCTTAGTAGATGGTCAGAGGAGCAGAAGATGGACGTTCTCTTTACCTATGTAGACGAGAATGGAATTGTTACGAACCCGGAGATTGATTATGACGCAGATTAAGAGCCTGAAGCTCTCCCTCTATCTCGAGCTCATGAAGACAGACCCGGATACCTTGTCCGAAGACGACGTAGACCTGATGTATGCCCTGGCAAAAGATTCGGACATACAGCAGGTGATGGATACGAATAGAAGCAACCTTAGCTCAGCTGGTTAGAGCACCTGCTCGACACGCAGGGGGTCCGGGGTTCGAGTCCCTGAGGTTGCACCACCATCCCACCACTGTCGCCCGGTTCTCGGGCTTGACAAACCCCACCCACGATGTTATAATACAGGCACAGACACATAGGACAGTTAGATGATTGATATTGATATGAAACAGGTCTTTAAGGCAAAGATGACTGGACGCCCCGTCGATCTAGGCGAAATCTCCGAGACCGGAGACGACCGTTTCAAGGTGCTCGCCGTGCTCACCGAGGTCGGCGCGATGAAGGAGAGCCTGGCGGAAGGAGAAGACGGTGAGATCTTGACCTTCTACAAGGCAAATATCAACATTGAATACACGGCACCAGACAGCGACGGCAATCTTAAAGAATGCAAGTTGATTGATGGTGAATTGTTGATGCTAGCAGATGACGATACATTTACATTTGAAAAATTGATCGCCTATACAGCAACAGAGATAAATACAACATAACAGATTTGGGGGTGTAGCTCAGTTGGGAGAGCATCTGCCTTGCACGCAGAAGGTCGTCGGTTCGAACCCGTCCACCTCCACCAGACAACACAGAGAAGGAAATTATGAGACACGAAACCGTACCTAGAATGGATTTTCAGATTCGCGTTCGCGACGAAACGATAGAAGGCCCAAACCCCTATCGTTGGAGTATTTTAGGCTGTGATGATATTTTTCTTGGAAAAAAGGTTATTATTTTTTCAATACCGGGAGCCTTCACACCTACCTGCTCTAGCACACATCTACCGAGATATGAAGAACTTTACGATGATCTGAAGAATCTAGGTGTTGATGAAGTATATTGCTTAAGCGTAAATGATGCTTTTGTGATGAACGCATGGGCAAAGTCTTTGGGAATTGAAAAAGTCAAAATGCTGCCAGACGGCAATGGCGATTTTACTCGTGGCATGGGTATGCTGGTGAAGAAAGAGAATATGGCTCTTGGCATGAGGTCCTGGCGATACTCGATCTACGTTGACGATGGTGTTATCCTAGGTTCGTTTGTTGAGCCGGGTTTTGGTGATAATGTGGACTATGATCCGTTTGTATGTTCAGATGCAGACACCATGAGGAAAGCTTTGGTCGAGTTTCAGAAGGATCAGAAGGCCGCAAACACAGCCGAGAATGCAGCGGCGGACCCTGTCAAGGAAACACCGGCGAAAAAGAAGGCTGCTTCTCGTAAGAAGAAAGATTGAAAGAATGGGCGGTTAGCTCAGGGGTAGAGCGTCTGATTTACATTCAGAGGGTCCGCGGTTCGAAACCGTGACTGCCCACCATTTTTAACATGATGCGTAAGAAAGACAAAACGATCATAACGAGCAGCGGTACTATCATTCGCCCGAATGTTGAGATCGCATTACCTAAAAAATCTCTTGATGCATTCCGTCGGTTATTGGCATTAGGAAGACAAGGAAAAATTCTAGGAATGAACATTTCTCGTAAAAATGATGCAATATCATAGTCCTTGTATCAGCATCTGTGCCCTTGACGAAACCGAAACTTATTGTATAGGTTGTATGAGAACGTCAGAAGAGATTATGAGTTGGTTGACATTCTCCGAAGAAGAACGTAAAAAGATCCTGGAAGAATTGAAAACGAGGTCGTTTGAGGATTAAGTAATTCGAGACTGCGGATAAAAGATAAATATTCGAGTAATGAATAAGAATAGAATCAACAAAGATCTTCAGCGTATTCGCCAACTCGCAGGATTGAAAGAAGCAATGGAGGAGGAAGGCTTCTTCTACGGCGACATCGAGACTCTCACAACCTCCAACAAGTTCTACCGAAAGGTACTCTTCACCGGACCGCATATTCAACTGGTGGTGATGACCATTCCTGTCGGCGAAGATATTGGCATGGAAACACACGAACACGGCGACCAGTTCATTCGTGTCGAAGAAGGCGAAGGCGAATTCACCATCACCGGTCGCTCGTTCGTAGCTGAGGACGGTGACTCGGTGGTCGTCCCTCAGGGTGTTGAGCACAATGTTATGAATGTCGGCAAAACGCCTCTAAAGCTCTATGCAATCTATTCCCCGCCGGAACACCCGCCAAACACAGAACAAGAATCTAAATAATTTTAGATAAATACGATTATGCGCTTACAAGAGATCATAGTCGAAGGCAAACACGATCCAAATACCTTTAAGGCCATCTTCATGATGGGGTCACCCGGCAGCGGTAAGACAACCGTCGCAAGAAAAATTGCCGAAGGCACAGGGCTGAAAATGGTGAACTCGGATTCGGTTTATGAGTGGCTTACCACCGGAACCGACATGCCAATCGTCTCGAAGGGCTATGAGGACGAGCTGTATAAGCACAGCAATCGTCTCGTTCGCAAGCAGATGGAGAATTACATCGACGGACGATTGGGATTGATTATAGACTCCACAGGTAAGAAGGTGTCTCGCGTTCTTGAACTGAAGGAACGGCTGGAGAAGCTAGGGTATGAGACCATGGCTATCTTCGTCAACGTCGATATCAACACCGCCCTCGACCGCAACGAAGAGCGCCGCCGAAAGGTGGACTCAGATTGGGTAAGAGAGAAACACGCTCGCATTCAGCAGAACCTCGGCCAGTTCCAAAATATTTTCAAGGGCAGGCTAGTGATCGTGGACAATTCCGAAGGGGCGAACATTGACGAGACCATCCCGCACCAGGCCATTCGTCGCTTCATCAACCGTCCACCGCGGATGCCGCAGGCGAAGCAATGGCTAGGTGAAAATATCCGCCTACAAGACGACTACGGCGAACAGATGCGCGAGCTGGTAAATATTATTAATGAACAATGCCAACCATGGATAAGAGAAATAGGTGGGATTGAGAATTTCAAAAACCACCCATTCTACCGTGGCATAAAAGAAGAGATATATGGTGCGTATTCTGTGCGCAGCATTAGAACAAATCGTAAACCGTCAGATTCTCCACGCGCTCTTCATGATTTTTTCAACAAGGTTATCTCATCTGTGGGGATGATGGCAAGCCGTTCTAATGCTATGTTCGCATGGAGCAGCCGGTTTAAAACAACAGCATACGGAACCACTTATGTGGTTGTGCCACTCGGAGATTTTCACTACACATGGTCAGAAATGTTGGGTGATTGGTATGGACAAATATTAGACCATGTAAACTATTCACATATTCGAGATCTCAATATGTCAACGAATGATCCGAAGGTCCATGCTTTCGCAGAAATGTTAGCAGATAGTCTTCGAGGTGATGACGGCACTTTAATTGAAGCATGGCGGTCTCAACATGAGGTGATGATTTATACTAAACAAGCCTTGTATATTGATCCCAGGGCGTGGGAAGATCTAATAGAGTATTACCTCTGAGGATAATGACATGAGAATCTTCGCTGTCCTGCCTAACCGAGAAGAGGAAGAGATTTGAGAGACGCCGCCGCCCTTCTAAAAGCTCGTGCCAGGAAGGTGCCAGCACTGGCAGAACTGGCAGAGAGAATCACGGACCTTACCGAGGAGGAGATCGCCGCAGCGCCAATCAAGGAGAGCGACCGCAAGCTCCTACGAAAGGCACAGCCAGGAGCGACACGGCTAGAACGAGTGAGAGAGATTGTAGAACAGATGCCCACGCATGATGTCACGGCAACGGTCTACCGCGTCTTCGTTTATAAAGGACCAGAGACCACCTATCACGGCTTCGAGGTGCCGACTGGCACGGTCATAACCTACAGCGATGATTGGGTGCGATTTGACCATTACCGCATCAAGATCCGCAGCACAATAGATCACCTTCTCGAGCAGAGCGAAGAGCAGGATTCCATGACCATCGGGCCACTCAATCGCTTCATCGCCGCCTCGATCAATGCCCGTCACGGCCACACCTCATCGGAAGAGCTCGCTGCTACAAACGATCGGCTTTATATTACCTCCTCATCCTTTCGCGTATAGGTCATTGATTTCTTTGCCCTGCAGATAGCTATTTTCGCAGAATCCGCACGAGCGTTAGGTTCTGTGCAGGTCTGTGCGTCATGATGCTGCTAGGTGTGAAGGATCTGTGTAAATCATTGATTCCTCGTTCAAAAATCCTTCATAAATCAATAGGTTATTTTACTCGTGTGCTGACACTTTGGTTTGGTCTTGACTCTTCTTATAAAAGGTCATATAATAGAGGTGTAAGGAGTGTTTTATGAAAACTGTTTGGGTTGTGAAGATTATTGAGTCCGAACGCGGCTGGGGACAGCGGATCGATGAGGAACGCGAGTTCGAGTCCTATGAGAACGCGGTGCAGTTCGTGAAAGAATATAACAAAGATAATAACGAACCGACCGTTCCCGATTGGTATATGTACGCAGTTGAGCCAGTAGCGCGCCACGAAAACTAAGTCCTTGATTATCTTGAAGATTTAGATCTTGACTTTTTCCTTAAATATAGTATCATCATGAGTATGGAAATACGCAATCCTTTCAAAGACCCCCTCATGAAGCAGGCTTTCGATACCTGCATCAAAGAAGCGGCGGCGGGCGGCATGTCCGTTCGCGACAATCACGGCGTTCTTCGCCGTCGAGGTGGCGGAACTCATCGTTGCGCGTTTTGGAACGGCTACGAATACGAGACCACGAAAGATATGAAGCTCTATGAGCGCGGGACACTAGGGTGGGCTTGCTACCGTGCTGGTGCAGCATGGCGTAAAGCAGGCGGCAAAGTCCCCGAGTTTCTTGATAACGGCAGCTTTGGTGGTTATACGAGGTAATGGAATGAAGAGCGGTAAGTACGTCGTGACCTCCGTCGCAGGAATCTTCCCTGAGGTTATTTTCTGTCAGACGATGAAGCAGGTGCGAAAGAAGGTGGAGGGATTGGCGCCTTGCGAATATCGAATTTTCCGGGCGGACAATGATCGCATTGCGCAGGTTGCCAAGAACGGACACCAAGAATGACTGACAAACAAGTCGATAAGGCATTCGTGGTCTATTTTCCAACATCACAGCTCTTTCTGTGTGGGACCAGTCGTAATAGGAAAACTGGGCCTTTTTCAGATGCTAGGTTGTTCTCTAAGGAGAGACATGCCAATCTATCCTCGGAACAGGCTCAGTCGGAGTTTTCGGAGCATACGGCTGTGATCCCGGTCGATATTGTCTTAGACCCAAAAGATTTATTCTACAGCATTCTGCGCGGCCCTAAATAAGCCGTTGATCTTTAAAGAAACTTAGATCTTGACTTTTTTCCACCTTGATCGTATAATATACGAACACTAAGACACACGGTGACACAGATGAAGATGCATCCCGAAATTTACGCCCAGTTGCTCGATCGGACGCGAGAGTTTATGACTGATGAAAACGCGACCCCGTATCGGTTGGCCAATCTTAGCTCGAAGCGATTCCGCTGGGATTGCCTTTGGGCGGCATGTGATTCGAAGTGGGTGTGTGATGAGGTCTACTCCCGCGATATGAATGATGACCACCTGGATACGGCTCTTCGCACGGCGATGAAGGAAGCTGGTCTGGCTGATTGGACGGCGGCGTAGAATGAACACCCAACAGATTGCCAAGACGCTGACGAAGACCTACCCCGCACCATACCGCCTCTTCGGTGTCAAGAAGAGCGAGTACGGCAGCAACGAATGGGCCCGCCGCCGGCTGACGGCGAACATTCTCGTCAGCGGCAGCAAAGATGAGAACGCGGTCGCAGCAACGGAGTGGATTTACGAGAACACCTCCTTTGAGGCGATGGCAAACCCCCGAAATCACAAGCGACTGTTCCGTCTCATCGCAGACGGTATCGAGCGACCTTTCAACATTCGTTTCGCTGGTCGCAAGGTGGGCTATCTGCTCGCAACGATGCAGCGATTGAAGGACGAATACGACGGCATCGTTCCTAATGATGGTGCTGCTCTTCGCTCCTTTCCCGGTGTTGCTGCCCATGCCGCGGCAGTGGTGAGAGGGCTGGTGTTTGACGAGCCGACATTTGGCATCGACGTTCACGTTCGTCGCATCGCCAAGCGAATGAAGCTCGTCAAGGCAACGGCGAACGACAGGGTGATTGAAAAGGTCTTCGGCAAGATGGACAAGCCCCATCTGCTGTCGCGAGCGTTCGTGGATTTTGGTAAGGATGTCTGCGGCTACACCCCATCCTGCAATCGGTGCCCGTTCAACAAGATGGGCTGTGATACAAGTATTTTGAAGTGATTAAGTCGTTGATTTTCCCTAGGATTCTGTAAGTAACTGATAATCTTGAAGATATAGTTATTGACATTCTTCCACCTTGATCGTATAATATACATACTGAGAACACGGAGACGATGATGTCGAAACAGAACTTGAACGCAATTATTGAACAGGCTTTTGAAGCAGCTCGCAATGCGACTAAGTTGCATTTGGATCAGCATCACGGATTTGATTGCTGCGGCTTTGCGTGGGTCAATATCAAGCCTGGTACGAGCGCGTTGGCGCGCGAGCTGAAGAGCCGCGGCGACGCCCGTAAGAGCTACTACGGTGGTGTCGATGTTTGGGACCCCGGTAAGAGCATGACACAGAACATGAGCGCCAAGGAAGCCGGCGCACAGGCGTTCGCAAAGGTCCTACAGGATGCGGGTTACAAGGCCTACATGATGAGCAGGATGGACTGATGTATCAATTAGCAGCACTTCTTCTCTGGGTTGCGGGCATCATTCTCGCCAAGGGATTCATTAGCACCTTTTTCGCAATCTTCTTCCCACTGTGGGCGTGGATTGTGGTAGTTTATAATTTTCTGTTAAACATAGGATGGATTTAATGAAAGAAGCAAATGTCTTGTTTTGGTGGTATCTACTAGGAGGGGCGATTCTTCTTATGGTCACCCTTAACGGATTCCAAATAGAATCTCCGTATGTATATGCCGGTCTCGGCGGCCTTTGGGGCATGGTTGTAGGCATGTATTACGATTTGAGAAAGGATACCTAAGATGGGTTTTAATACAACGGTCGTCATTCTGAACGACTCTTTGGGCGCGATTGAGAACGATCCTTCATTCGGTAAGAATCTTGCACAGGCGATTACTCAACGGTCGGGTGATGTGCCAGCCTATTCTTATCGTGATGGCGAAGTACGCGGTGTTCACTGCAACGCCGCAACCGTGATCGAATCTCATCACGCCGACGGTACGGCAATCGTCGCGGTTGGCGGGAATATAGGAGAGAAGCTGGACGAGGTTTGGTATGTCGGTGACATCTGGACTGAAGAAGGCAAGCTCAAGATCCTCAAGCAGATGGCCGACAACATGGGATATCGTCTCGTGAAGAAAGCCCCTCGTAAATCATAGGAGTAAGGAAAATGAAGAAAGTTTTAATTGTTGCTGCGCTGTTGGCTATCTCCACGAGCGCCCATGCGTTCCGCGAAACCCCGTCGCTTGACATTATTGCCGAATATGGGTGGGAAAACACCATGCTTTTGGGATATGTATCTGGTTATCGCGATGCATGGGCACTTAGCCAGGTGGAGATCATTCGAGCGTCGAACGGCTCGCCTGACTTCGCGAAGCAGGTTTATAGGTGTGCCGCTGAAGTCGATGCTAAGACGTTGCTTCGTGCAGCGGTGGTAACCTACGGCGAACTTATTATCCCCGTCGCTCTTCAGCGCATTCTTGACCGAGAATGTTGGCCCCAGATCACAGAATAATGCTAACCTATTGACTATCAAGATGATTTAGATCTTGACACCTTTCGATAAAGATGGTATAATAGTGGTATACAGTAAGGGAGTAGGCAGCATGAGCAAGACGGTTTGGGTAGTGACAGGTGAATCGGAAAGCGGCGACCATTACGGTCCCGACATCTTCAACGAAGAGCCCACCGAAGCTGAACTGGCTGAATGGTGTCACAACTGCGATGGACACTTTAACGACTCCGATGAAATGGAAGATTATGAAGACGGTCCCGGTTACGCTGGGTCGTTCGTATATCCCGAGGTCGTAGAGAAGCCCGTCGCTTCCCTCAAGAAGGCAGCCCGATAATGGTCGCAAAGATTATTCGTGAACTGAAAAACGATCCCAGCCGCAACGCGAAGCTGGCAATCCTCAAGCGCGAGCATAAAAACGAACTTCTAAAGAAGGTGTTTGAAGCCTCGCTGAACCCTTACAAGTCCTACTACATTCGGAAGATCCCGGAATACACCACCGGCACGCCGTTGATGACGCTGGAAGAGGCGATTGATAGATTGGATGCACATCTCAATCGTGAGGTGAGCGGCCATGCAGCAATCGCACATCTGCAGGACACGCTGGAGGCGCTGTCTGAAGATGACGCCTGGGTCCTGTCGCTAATCGTGCAGAAAGATCTGGACTGTGGCGTACAGGAAAGTACGGTGAATAAGACGTGGAAGGGATTGATCCCAACCTACCCGTGTTTGCTGGCCACCGGCTTCAGCGAGAAGGCGATCAAACATATTACATTTCCTGCCTACAGTCAGCTGAAGAGCGACGGTATGCGAGCGAACATCTTTTGCCACAAGGGTGTGGTTGAGATCCGAGGCCGCAGCGGCAAGATGATCAATCTCCTTGGTATGCTGGACGAAGATGTTCGTGCGGTGTGCGAAGGTCGCGACGATGAAGGCTTGATGCTGGATGGTGAGCTGGTCATGGTTGAAGATGATGGCTCGGTCATGTCACGCAAGAAAGGCAACGGCATGTTCAACAAGGCGATCAAAGGTAAGATCAGCCCCGAAGAAGCGGCTCGTGCGCGTGTTCGTGTGTGGGACGTGATCTCGATGCCAGAATTTCGTAAGAATATCGACAAGACCGCGTACAGTATTCGTCTCCGCAAGGTGACGGAGATGGTGAAGGATAGCACCAAGTTCGAGGTGATTGAGACGAAGGAGGTGAAGGATCTGGACGAGGCCCAAGCACACTTCCAAGAGATGCTCTCCCGCGGCGAAGAAGGTACGATTCTTAAGAACAAATCGCATCACTGGGAGGACAAGCGTTCCAAAGGGCTCGTTAAGATGAAGGCGGAACGCGATGCCGATTTGGTTGTGGTAGATTGGCAGGAAGGCACCGGCAAGTACGCTGGTATGATGGGTGCGCTGATCTGCCAGTCTTCGGATGGTAAAGTAGAGGTGAGCGTGGGCAGCGGCTTCAGTGATGCCCAGCGCAAGGAATTCAGCCGTGACGAAATGGTTGGTCGAGTGGTGACGGTGCTCTACAATGAGCGCATAGAATCGCTTGGTCGAGTAGGTGTTGACAGCCTGTTTCTCCCGCGCTTCATCGAGGTGCGTGAAGATAAGGATGTTGCGAACAGCAGCAAGGAGATTCGGTGATGGTTTTCCTACAAGTATTGGGAATTACAGCCTTTTTCATCTTATTGACATTGGCTGTGATGGGTTTTAGTTACGCAGTGGTAAGATTTGCCAATTACCTTGAAGTTCGATCTATGTCCGCCAGCATCAAGGACATCGCGAACAGAAGCAAGGAGATTCGGTGATGAGGTGGACTAATTATTTGCCCACAGAAGGTGATAAGCGGATTAGGACTTCATTTCTTCTGTGGCCTAAGACCATCAAGCAAGAGACTCGTTGGATGGAAAAGGCAACCTGGGAAGAGATATACGAATGCGGTTTCGATTGGTGCCGGTTTATTCCTGTAAGGTGGATTGACATTGAATAACACACCCTTCGCCCGCATCCTGGGCCCACATGATGGGATGGAACTAGGGCATGAATATATTCTGGTTGTAATGCCCGTCGATGGTCATTTCGGCTACAAGTGGTATGCCTTCGATGTTGAGAGCAACGTGGTGCGCAGCGGTGAAGCCGACGACCCAATCGAGACATTTGCAAACGCCAAGGACGAGATTCGGACATACGACCACGAGAAGTGTCGGAAGACCGTCCGCAGCCGTTGCTATGAAGGCACAAAACGCGCTGATTCCGAAGAGCAAGAGTGGACAGACGATATTAACAGGTGGTGATGAAATGAAAGTCATATTCCTCGGGTGGTGCGCTGATGAAAAGCATGACAAGGTGTGGGGCGTGGCCTTTCACTCGGAGGCCTCCCGTATCACCAATCACTACCTCTTCTTCTGGGGGCGCCGTGGCAAGAAGCTGCAATATAAAGCGAAGGAGCTTTCCCTCTACGATGTGAATAAGTTGATCCGTCAAAAGGAGCAAAAAGACTATCGTGAGTTTGAGCCTGCCGAGGCAGCAGAAATTCACGCCAGTCTACCGAAGGATATTTTCAAGCTTGCATTGCGAGCAAAGGTGTAGTATAATGAGTAATATGTACAGACCAGACAGTTGGGTGATCATCACCCTCACCACGCCAACAGACCACATCAAGAAGGTACTGGCAGGCTGGTCGGGCGGCTATCTTGGCGGCGATGAGTGGCGCCTCAGCAGCGGCATTACGAACGTCATTGACCAGGGCACCTACTGGGAGATCGAGAACGAGAGCGGCAGCGTGTATCATTGCCACAAGGAAGCTGAACGACTGAGCGGCATAACAGGGTCTATTCTCGCTAACTATCAGGAACAAGCAAAGGCTCGTGATGATGTGACGATCGAGATCATTCCCGTCGAGGATTTAACATGAAGTGCTATGTGCTGAAGAACGCTAAAGGAGAGATTGCTCCCATTGGTCGTGTATACTCTACCACCAAAGGTGCTGAGCGTGGCAAGAAGGCTTGGATATCGAGAACTCTGATGTGCGAGTATCTCGAAGATGACCGAGACTACGGGCACTATCTTGCATGGTGCGGTGACGGTGATCTGTTGCTCGATCCGCCCACTGACTCAGAGGTTCAGGCGGTTCAGGATTGGTATGACCGATTGGATACAGAATGGCAGGTGGCTGAGGCCACCGTTGCCTAAAAATGTTGTTACTGGTTTAGGATAGGATAATGACCAAACAGAAAGAGCCTCTCTTCTCTCTCACAAAGAAGGACTTCATCGTCGATACCTTCCGTGCTGGCGGGAAAGGTGGGCAGAAGCAGAACAAGACGGAGAGCGGTGTGCGTATTCGCCACCCCGCTAGCGGGGCTGTGGGCGAGAGCCGCGAAGAGCGCAGCCAGCACCGTAACAAGGACATCGCGTTTGATCGTCTCATCAAGAGCCCGAAGTTTCGCGTGTGGCATGCCGCCAAATGCGCTGAATTGCTCAAGGGTGAGACGGTTGAAGAGACCGTCGAGAAGATGATGGTATCTGATAATCTCAAGGTGGAAGCCCGCAATGACAACGGTCGGTGGGCAGACTGGAACGACATTGTCAACGAACAAGATGAAACAGACCCCTTGTAAAAGAACGAGTACCATGCTATTATAATGAAGCTAAAGGAATGCTTGCAGCAACAAAAAAATGCAACCACTAAAGCAAAACAGCATTCCGCGCACTTCTCCCATTGGGGGCGCGGTGCGTCACAACTGACAAGAGGAGAAGCAAGATGACCGAGACCGTAAACCTACGAGAAGCAATGAATGACCAGGCGCTGACCGACAACGGCGGCCGCACCCTAGCAACGTCGCTTAATAAGAATGTGGACTTCTTTTTCCTTGCTGGCGCGAGCCGTGGCAAGGGTATTGAGCCACAGTTTATGGCAGCGTATAACGAAGACAGCGAGACGGCTCTTCGTATTCTTCAGTGGATGCGAGACGTCCGCGGCGGAGCAGGAGAGCGCGAGCTATTTCGTAATCTTTTCCTTACCTTGGCCAACTCTCGGTCTGTAGAGGCGCGCCGTATCCTCAGCAAGATCCCTGAGATCGGACGCTGGGACGACGTCCTGGTGGCGTTCGGCACGAAGCTAGAGCACGATGCTCTTGACATGATCGCATATGCGCTGGTCAACGAACAGAACGGCCTGTGCGCGAAGTGGATGCCTCGTAAGGGTGCTGCCGCGAACAAGATTCGCGCTTACCTTAGGCTCACCCCAAAGACCTACCGCAAGCTACTGGTCGAGCTATCGAACACGGTTGAGCAGAAGATGTGCGCGAAGGATTGGGATGCTATCGAGTATGGCAAGCTACCGTCTCTGGCAGCGGCTCGCTATCAGAAGGCATTCCATCGCAACGACGAGACTCGGTACCAGTCCTACATTGAGAACCTCAAGAAGGGCGAGGAGAAGATCAACGCCGGTGCCATGTACCCATACGACGTCGTGAAGAGCCTGAATTACGGTAGCAGCGATGTGGCCATCGAGCAATGGAAGGCGCTGCCTGACTACCTCGAAGGAAATAACCAGAATATCCTCCCAGTAGTTGACGTGTCTGGCTCGATGATCTGCTCGGCTGGCGGTGGTAAGAGCAAGACTAGCTGCATGGACGTGGCAGTGAGCCTAGGACTGTACCTGTCGGAGCGTAACACGGGCATCTTCCAGGATACCTTCATCACCTTCTCGGGTAACCCAGAGATGGTGACGGTGAGCGGAGACCTCGATCAGCGGCACCAGCAGATGCGAACTGCAAACTGGGGAATGAACACCAACCTACAGGCGGTGTTCGAGACCATTTTGTCCGCGGCTGTGAAGAACGGCGTTCCGGTAGAAGGCATGCCGTCGATGCTTCTCATCCTGTCGGATATGGAGTTCGACCGGTGTGTTTCCGTCGGCAAGGTTGATAGCTCTAAGAGTTACTGGGGTTCCAACGCATCGTCAAATTCCGAGATTACGACTGCGATGGGGATGATTGAGCAGCAATACAAGGCCGCTGGCTACACGATGCCGCAGATCGTGTTCTGGAACCTGAACAGTCGCGCAGGCAATACGCCAGTCGAATACAACAAGACCGGGGCGGCGCTGGTGTCGGGCTTCAGCCCAGCGATTATGAAGTCGCTGTTGGGTGGGGTAGAGATCACACCTGAGAGCGTGATGCTTGATGCGGTGATGATTGACCGATACGCGATTTGAGGATAGCATAGTGGACGAATATGACGCAGGGCACCGAGACGGACAAGCCGCCGCCGCAGCGTATTACGATAGAGATGCAGAGATAGAGCGACTGCGGGCGTCACTATGCAAAGAACGAGCGGAGCGTGAAAGGCTGGAGAAGGCGGAAGAATCTCGTCTTAGGGCTATGAGTATGGCCTCTATCGTAGATGAGATGCGGCTATTGGATGGTGTAGATAATCTAACCGAGATAGAGC
>Ga0102926_1000737_pt1 | contig 19365 bp, 22 predicted proteins | sample SalPonR1_A_D2_MG_FD_78173 | JGI IMG/M metagenome (GOLD analysis project Ga0102926, IMG submission 78173) | Salt pond soil microbial communities from South San Francisco under conditions of wetland restoration - Salt Pond MetaG R1_A_D2_MG | ecosystem: Environmental > Aquatic > Marine > Intertidal...
ACTTTGGTTAATTTTTTAGATTTTTTAGGAGTTTTCTTTTGTACAGGTGTAAAAGATAAACCGGGTTCTTCTGGTTCTTCAGTTTTTTTGGGTTCTTCAGGTTCTTTTGGTTCTTTTGGTTCTTTTGGTTCTTCAGGTTCTTCAGGTATTGGAAGTTCTTCAATAGAACTCTTATTATGTTCTTGTAATTCTCGGAGGTTAGATAGATGATAAGAATCTTCGACTATTTTATTAAGATTTAAAGGGTTAAACGAAAAATCATCTCCATCTTCTTCGTTATCACCATCATTTTCTTCATTTATCGCTAAATTATCAACTGTTTCAGATAAAGTATTAACTTTATCTTTTAATTTTGAAATTTCAGATCTGCTGTTCATAGCTTCTTTATAAAGAAGAAAAATACTATAACATACAATAACGATACCTAAACTCAAAAGAATATATTTTATAGCTTCTTGAGACAAATTCATTGTTATTTAATTTATGTTTAACAAAGAAATTTTCATTTTTAAACTTATTTGTTATTCGTGTTTTATTTAAAATTTATTTCATTTATAAAATATAATGAAACAAAAAAATCTTGAAACTTTTCATAAAATTTTCATGGAGCTTTTAAATGATTTATCATGTATTAAACCAGATGATCCAACTTTACTTTTTGTTAAAACAGGTGTAAGTTTACTTTCTACTGAACTTTTAGTTGATCAATTTATGTCCTATATAGATCCTTACGTAGATAAAATTCTTAAAAGAGACGAATCTTTTTTTATAAACGAATTGCATAAAGATGTAAAGGAAAATAGTTTTGCATCTAAAGAAATTAATAAAGTAAGAGATATCTGGGTTGACCCTAGAACATCAGACGATACTAAAAAATGTATATGGGATTACTTTAATATTCTTACAAAACTCGGGATAACTATTAGAAAAGAATAGTTATTCTATAAGATATTATCAAAATACAATAAGATACTACAGAATTTAGGAGAAATGATTTAAATTTCTCTTGATTTAAATTTTTATAGATAATTAAAAATTCTAATAAACTAAATATTAAAAACGAAATATTTATTATTGTTTCAGTTATTTTGATTTTTGTTTTTTTACTCAATATTCCCAAAATAACACCTATCCCAACGAAAAAACTAGTTATACTATTAATTGTATACCCAAAAATATCATAAGAACCTATGGTCAATTTGTAATTCAAGGGGATACCGTTTTCATCTCTTTGAGATAACAAACTTGTAAGTAAATAAGGATATGTATTTTTTATATTATTAGAGGAAGAAATATTTATATCTTTTTGTTTAATTAGTTGAGGATCTATAGCATACGTAGGAACATTGTAAATATATTTTAATATTTGAGCATCGATATGACCATTTATTTTATCCTTTTTCATATTTTTTAATAGATATTTTGCTCCTTTATTAGATAATAAATACCCATGCAAAGCTAAAGGTAAGGAAGGGATAAATACATTATCATTTATTTTTTTTACTTTTTTAGTTATACCTGTTCCCAGAGTAGATTTTATAATAGGAAAAGTCAATGAATAATTTTTATCAATATTACAACCCATTGTACATCCTAAATAAATAATATAAAAATCATCGGGTATATCTATATTATCAAATATCGCTTTGAAATTATTATTTATAACAGCATCGTCTTCTAAAAATAAAGCAAATTTATCTTTATTTTTAACCATTCTTTTCCAAGCTTTTATATGACTCATAGAACAACCTATAGCAGATCTATACCCTATCTTCGAATATATGTAATTACAATTACTATCTAACTCCTTTTGAGAAAGGAATTTTCCATAAACACCTTCTATTCTTATAGGGTCTGTGTCTGTTATTTTTTTAACTTCTTTTAGAATACTTTTAAGTCTATCTTTATCCTTTTTTAAATTGATAATATAAATATTATCAATTTTATTAATCATTTTATAAATAATATTCTATTTGTAAAATAATTTTTGTGTTTTATATTGATTAAAAAAATATTTTTTAATAGTAAAATGACTTTTATAAACGATTATAAATACGAACCTCCTGTGTATAAACAGGTTGAAGAGTTAATTGAAGATCAAAGCACTAGTTTAGAAGATCTTGATAAAATAGAAATGGAAGAAGACAATACACCTTATTATGAAATGGAAATAGAACAACAGCAACAAGATTCCTTTCAAAGTGAAGAAGAACAAAACAAACAAAAATTATTAAATAAAGCTCCTGATCTTCAAAACAGTAGAACAAAATATTTATCCAACAAAGCTAATTTTAACATTGCAAAAAAACATGAAGCTTCTAAAATAGAAAATTTTTCATTACAAAAATTATTTTCAGTAATTTCAGAATCATTAGTTGGTATTATGAATGATCTTTTAACAGCTAACTGGCAAGAAGAAAGCGTGATTGATATTTTTACAAAAGAAGAAAGGCTATTTTCATTGGGTGTAGTTTTTGTTATTTCAACGTTGTTTTTTATATTTTTTAAAAATAGATCTTAAATCAAATTAATTTTCTATATATTATGTAATGGTGCAAGTTAATGTATCCGATATAATAGATATAAATGATAAGGATTCAATATTTTTATATTTAACGATATCTATTGTTGTTTTGTTTTTTTTTACAAATGTTATTAAAATTCAATTGGGGCATATTCTAGCTTTAATAATAAGTATTATGATTCTTATTTTCATGATTACAAATAAAAAAACAAACGTTTTAGATGATAACAAGGAAATAGAATTTAAATTAAATTCTTTATTAGATAATGAAATCCCTCCTGATTTTTTTTATACAGATATAGATATGATTAATCTGTTTTTCAATATAAAACAAGATATGGCTAAATATAATTACGATGTTTATAAAAACGCTGTTTATTGTACAAACACAGTCTTAAACATTAGATACAATATTTTAAGAAATTTATGTTCAAACCCGAAACCACCAAATGTTATGAAAAATTTTGAACCTAGTAAGCATATCAATATTGGAAAAGTATATTATGAAGACGAAAAGGATTTTTATACCGTTGATAAATACGAATTCAAAGATGATAAAAAATGTGATTCTACACTTATAAATGCTTATGAAAATTATCAAATAGCAGAAGAAAAATCAAGAAAGGCCTTGAATTATATGCATTCTTTAGTTATATCTGTTCCTGTTCAACCTGTTTTTGTTAGAAAACATGAACAAGTGGTTAACAGGTTACATGTGTTATTAAAAAGAAATCTTGATGATATTAAAAAAAGATACGATGAAAAAGTTAAAAAGAATATAAATTATAAAACAAAATTTATTAATAATTATGAATTACCAAAAGGATATGAAAATTTTGACAAAAACATTGTTAAAAATAATTTCAATTTTTATTAAATTTTAGTATAAATATAAAAATTATAATATTTTCATAATTTAATTATCATATGAGTAATGAAGATAACACAAAATATTATGAAAATATTATATTATCTGGTGGAGGGGTGAAGGGGTTAGCTTATATAGGTATGCTAGAGTATATTGAAAATACACGTATTTTAAAAAATATTAAAGAATACGTAGGATGTTCTATAGGTGCTTTTGCTTGTTTAACATTTATTCTAGGGTACAGAAGTAAAGATTTAAAAAAAATCATTGATAATATAAATCTTGAAGATATGTTAGAATATAAATTTTCTAATTTTTTTGATGATTATGGGTTAGATAATGGTAAAAAAATAGAAAAATTTATAAAATTATTTATAAAGACTAAATCTTTTGATGAAAATATTACTTTCAAACAATTGTTTGAAAAGATACCTATCAATTTCGTTATAACTGTTACAAATTTAAATATTCATGAAACAGAATTCATAAGTAAAGATAATTATCCTGATATGCCTGTATATTTAGCAGTTAAAATGTCAATATGTGTTCCTTTCTTTTTTAAACCTGTAAAATATAATAATATTCTTTATGTGGATGGAGGTATAACTTGCAATTTCCCAATAAGGTATTATTTAGATAAAAAAGATAAATACAGTAAAATTTTAAGTTTTTCTTTTAATAAAATAGACAATGATAACTATCCTATAGATTCGTTTTATAGTTATATATCAAGTATATTTCATAGTGCAAAATTTAGTATGGAAAATACTGATATAATAACAGCTAAAAGAAATAATATAGATATTGTCTTGATTTCTGTAAATATTAAAAAAAATCAAAGTATGGACATGAGTTTATCACGTCAAGCTATTTATTCATTATATTCTTCTGGATACGAATCTATAAAAAATTTTATAGAAAATGGTAATAAAAAATTTAAAAAAAATAACGATAATGATTAAAAGAATTAGTAAATGCCTATAACAGATTTTAGAAAACTTCAACAAGAAAGACCAAAAACTATAATGATTGATAACTCAAAACAATGGTGTGATCTTCCAAAAGAAGAAAAAATTTTTAAAATAAAATTATATATGAAAAAATACTCTATAAAAGGAGCTTTAAATCAATACAAATTTTCAGATATAAAATATAATAGACATTTAGAACAAATTACAACATTAAAAGCTGAACCAAGAAATCCGCAATAAATTTTAATTAATTTGTAAAAATATTAAAAAAACCTAAATAAAAAACAATTTTATTTAGGTTTTTTTGCGCTTATTTATTTAAATTTAACGAAATTTAAACATTTCATTAAATTTAAATAAATTGTCGCGCGTTTAGATAATCAAAAAAAATATAACAGTGAGTATTAAAGGGTATTATGTCTGAAATATATAGTTTATTAACAATAATGGAAAAAATAGCTTCAATAAAACCTGAACATAAAATAAAGATCACAAGTGATAATAATATTTACATAGAAGAAATTTCTACATTCAACTCTATAAAAAGATTTATAAAAAGCGATAACAGAGAAACATCTGTGCTTTTTATTTCAAATATTATAGAAAAATTATGTAATATTTTTAATAATATCGTTGACGATTGGGAATTTGATAAAAAAATAAACACTGAATACATAAGAGATTTAAAGTTTTTAAAAGATTATTCTACTATAAGTACTATTTATATTCATTTTAAAGATGCTATACAAGGCATTGAAAATTTAAAAACTACATATATAAAAGACGAAAATATTTGTTTTAAATTAGATCTTATTTTTTTTAAATTAAAAAAATATTGTAGAATTTTTGAAGATAAATTTCATAATATTGTAGATGTAATAGATGAAGAATGATCAAACAAAATTAAATTTTATTACATCTACCAGTTTTTTGGTTAAGAATTTTACCAGGTGGACATGTAATTTTTACACATCTACCTGTTTTTTTGTTTATTTCTTTGCCTTTAGGGCACTTTTTTTCAACGCATTTTTTTAATTTTTTATCGTACTTTTCGTAAACTTCACAATCAATTTTTACACATCTTTTAGTTTTCGGATTGTATTTTTTACCTTCAGGGCATTTTTTATCTACAGAAGTTTTAGGAGGAGATGTTGTTTTCTTCTTTGTTATTTGTTTAGGTTTATCACTAGCTTTGAAAATATTTTCAAAACTAGTTTTAGCAGGATATACCCTTTCTTTCAAAGTTGGTTCTATATTCAAGAAACGTTGAAATTCACCTTTAGGATATGACCTTTTAGTTATAACAGGAGGTTTATAAAAAATAGGGTTAACAGTGTTATTTTTAGGGTAAGAATTTTTATTTAAAACGGGTTTAACTCTAAAAAGGTCATCTTGAAATTCTTTTTTATTTTTAAACAAACCATCTAAATCAGAATATTTCTTGGGGATTTTTTCTTGTAAAAATCTATTAAGTTGATCATCATCTCTATTATTTTGAAATATTCTTTGTTGTTGATGTTGTTCTTGGTGTTGATACGTGTATGGAGCGTTATGTCTAAAATTATTATAATACCCTCTAGAAGTTTTAGGAGCTGTTGTTATTAAAGGTTGTAAGGTTCTTGGTTCTACTATTTGAATACCTCGTTTAGGTGAGTTTTTAAATGTTCTTACAGGTTGTGCAGGATTTTTTTTTTGAGATTCTTCTAACCATTTATCCCATGATTCGTCGATTATACCCACCATTTTATTCTTTATATTATAAATATCATAAAATAATTATTCAATAATTAAACAATTTTCTTTCATATCTTCTTCATCACTAGAAGTATCTAATAGTAAAGGTTTTTGATTTATATTAAAATCTTTAAGTTGTTGTTCTGATATACAACAGTTTTGAATTGATTTTTTATAAATTCTTTTTCTTTTATAATGTTGTGCTTTAAAAACTGAAAAATCATCTACTACATCAATTATAATTGGTTTAATATCATGTTTCTTTCTATAAATTCTACCTATAGCTTGAACAATACTACTTCTAGGTGTAGCAAATAATAAACAATTTAATTTCACCAAGTTAAAACCTTCATTAACTAATCCATATGTTCCTAATATAATTCTTTTTGTTTTACTATATTCTAAATCATCAGCTTTCATAGAACCTATAAACAACCCTGATACTTCATTTCCTAAATTGGAATAAAAATATTTTAACTGGTCTATTCTATCGCTTATTACTAACACATTCCTTGAAGAATTTTCTTTTACTAATTCAAGTAAAATTTTTATAATATAATCAGAACGTTCTTTATCTATAGCTATTTTTGAAATCATAGTAGATATAGCTATATTTCCATTTTTTTGATACTTTTCTATAGAACTACCTCCTATATATTTAAGTATCTTTATTTCTGAAGTTTGTTTTAATGAATCTTTATCTGTCCCATCATAAAGAATATCTCCCATATACCATTTAATAATTTTATCTAATTTATCTTTTCTTTCTAATGTAGCAGTTAAACCGAATAAAAATTTTGGTCGTATTTTAAACATTATCTTTGAAAACATTTCTGCTGCTACGTTATGACATTCATCTATAAAAACAGTTTCTACCCATTTAAAATCTTTATGTGTCAATGAACTATTCAAACTTATAGTTTGAAGCATACCTATAACAATGTCGCAATTTTCAAATATAAACCTTTTCCCTTGAATTACTCCAACTTTTGCATAAGGCATCCATTTTTTAATCTCTTTTTCCCATTGATTCATCAATTCTATTTTATTAACAATGATGATTGTTTTAGTTTTATTCTCTTCTATCATTTTTAAAGATACTACTGTATTATGAGTGACTGAAAAATCACCAATTAAAAATCTTCTATTTTTATCTATAGTAAATCCGTAGTAATCTCCTATTTTATAGTATTTTAGAGTAAAATCATAATGATCAACTTGTTTATCCCATAATACAAGATATTTATTTTTTAGATTTATGGAAACATTTTTACCCAAACTTCTACAGATATAAATTATATCTAATAAAATATTTTTATTATCTATAAAATAGATTGTTTTATGTTTTTTTTTGATATTTTTTACAAAATAATTTGTAAATATACCTTCAAGAAATTGTTCTCTTACTAAAAAACTATTGTATTTATATAATGGGTCTACCGAGTCTTCCATAGACACGTTAAAATATTTTCCTTCGTAATAAGGAATTTTTAATGTATTTTTGTGAGGAAAATTAACAGCTACTCTAAACCCTTTAAAATTACTTTTAAAACTTTTAGACATTTTTAAATATTCTTTTACTGATATCTCACTTATGATTTGATTTGATTTATGTTTTATAAGAATATCTTTATATTCTTCAGCTTTTTTCTTTGACGAAAATCTTTTATTTATAAGTTTATTGTTACTCCACCAGGAAACAAAATAATAAAAAATTCTATTATGTATTAACGGTTGCTCATTTATATTTTTTAATACTAGAATATGATCTTTATTAACAGTATAAGAATAATCTCTAGATTTAATAGTATAAAGTTCATCTTCACCTTTAATTGTTGATAATATTTTTCTTTTTTCACTATCATCACCCATTATAAATTCACCCTTTTTTATATCTTGTACTTTTTTCAATTCTCCTGAAAACATTACAACTTCAGTATCCTTTGCTAAACATTTACCCATTCCAGTATTAAGAGATATAATACCTCCTCCGTATTCTTTTTTAAATTCTTTAATAGAATTATTAAAACAGTCTAATTGATTTTCTCTTAACTTTATCGAGGACGATAAATTATTATTTTTATTTATTTTATCAAAATAGATATTATCAGGTTTTAATTTTAATTCTTTAATAGCATAGAAAATAGGGACTGTTATACTATCTTGGTCTTCTATATAAACTTTAAAGTATTTTTTTTGTGTAAACCCGTTCATTTCAAAATTATTAAAAGGTGAAACATTCAATTCTTGTTTTATTTTTTTAATAAGTGATATGTTATATGGAGTTTTAAAGATAACAAAACCAGAATTGTTAATTTCCATTTGTTATAAAATATTAAAAATTATAATTTTAAATAATATTTTGCTTGTCAAAATCTTTATTACAATCAAATATAATTTCTAAATTATAAATATTATATTTTTTTATAAATAATTCTGGATCATTTTTAAATGTTATAAAAAGATTGTTTTTGTTTGAAAAATAAACACCCATAAAATTTTTACGAGATTTATATTTGTTAAATATATTTTTTATATTCTCTTTTTTCATTTCAAAAAGTACATTATGGTATAAATTAACCATATTTATATTATAAAATAAGAATATAAAAATTATTTACATTCTTATTTTATATCTATTCATTATTTTTTGAAATATTTTTTCTTAATTGCCATAATACCAGCACCAACTGTAAAAATACCAGCAACTGGTATAATTATCTTGGCTATATCATAATATTTTTTATATTTATCATTTTTTTTGTTTATACTATCATTTAATAGTTTATCAACAGATACATCCTTTATAACATTGCTTATTTCTTCTGTAAATTTTATTCTTGAATAAAGATTTTTATTTAATTTTTTGATATCATCTAGAATAGGCTCCTTGCCTTTAAAAAATTTTAATTTTAAAATGTCTGATGGTGTTGTTTTGTAAAGTTTATATATAAACGTACCAAGAACCCATCCTTTATTATTTTCAAAGGTTAATCCTTTCTGCCCGCAGAATCTTGTACCTCTACCTACAGCTTGTATTAAATCTGCATCTGTCATTTGTTCCTCAAAGATATGAGCATATCTTACATCAAATAAATCAACTCCTTCTTTAAACCCAGAGTCTAAAATAATAAATCTCACCTTATCCCCGTAAATATTGCCTGGTCTATCATTAAAGGTTTCAAGAATTTTTTTAGAATTGTTTGGGTTCATGGCTGTATTCCACACAGCAGTAGAACTTAATATAGCAAATTTAGATTCATTTTTATTATTTATTTCTGCTTGATCTAAAATTATTTTGTTTTTTTCATTTTTCATAACCAATTTATATCCAGCTGCCATCATAGCTGAAGCTATTATTTTTGCACCGTATCCTTTTTTAATATCACTGAATATAAAATGTTTGTAAAGTTTTCTATCCTCTGTGTAATCACGTTTGTCTAAATTATGAATATTTTTCAATAATGATATAAGTTTAGGAGAATGAATAGGTAATTTTTCTAAAAATTTATCACCGTTAAAATTAGGTTTATCAAATCTATCTGTAGAAGATATAGAGCTATAATTCATCACTTCTCTGGCACATGATAATATATTCTTATTATCAGGACTATTTATTTTTTTAACCATTTAATAATAATAGAGTAGAAAATTAATTTCTTATATTATAAGTATAAATATGGCCACAACTGACATTCAAAAAAAAGTCGAAAAAGATTTTAACCAGTTCAAATGGGATAATATAAAAATAAAAAATCTTTGTGATACAAAACAATCAAGTAAAATATCTTTAAACAATACACAGCAATTTGTTACTGAATATGTAAATCCGGAAAACGACAATGGTATTTTACTGTGGCATTCTGTGGGTAGTGGAAAAACATTATCAGCAGTTTCTATTATAAAAAAATTCGAAGATAAAGGATATAATGCGTTATGGGTAACAAGAACAACTTTAAAAAAAGATTTGGATAAAGCTTTAGCTATGATACCTTTGAAACAAAAATTAACAGTTGTTTCTTATAAACAATTTAGTAATATAACAAACAAGAAAGGTGCTAATTATGAAAAAATCATGGCTAAAGCAAAAAAATTGAACAAAGAAACAGATGACCCTTTATATAAAACAATTGTTATTATAGATGAATGTCATAAACTTTTTACAAAAGATTTGAAACCTCAAGAAATGCATGACATTTCAAGTATTCAAAAAGCAATATATTATTCTTATAAATCAAGTGAAAAAGATAGCGTTAATGTTGTATTAATGAGTGCAACACCTATTACAGAAGATCCGATTGAAGTTATAAAATTATTTAATATTATTATAAAAAACCCAGAAAAAAGATTTGATATAAGTAGTTTTAAAAAAGATTATTTAACAGCTGATGGTGAATTTACAAAAAAAGGTCTGATAGAGTTTAAAAATAATATAAAAGATTTAGTCTCTTATATAGATATGTCAAAAGATCCTAGAAAATTTGCTCAAATAAATTATAAAGAAATTTTAGTCCCTATGAGCATCCCAGAATTTAAACAAAATTTTGAAGAAATGGAAGCCGAATGTAAAAATCAAATTAAATTTTGCAAAGAATTTTTAAAATATCCTGTAAAAGAATGTAATAATCAATATAGAGAATGTATAAATGAAATAAAGAAAAATAAAAAAATTTACCAAAATGGTAAATTTCAAAATAAAGTTTTAAAAGAAAGATGTTCTGTTAATCTTTAAAAACTAAACAAGTAACAATAAAATAATTGACAAGCATAAGAAAGTTAAACATGATAATACAAAACTAAATCCTACAAATACCATTTCACCGTTGTTTTCGTCGTCGTCTTCGTCGTCTTCGTCGTCTTCGTCGTCTTCGTCGTCGTCTTCGTCGTCGTCTTCGTCTTCGTCGTCTTCGTCGTCTTCGTCTTCGTCTTCGTCGTCGTCTTCGTCTTCGTCGTCGGTGTATTTTGTTTCAGCATCAAAATCAGAAAGTTGATTAATTTTTTGAGATACAGATTGATTACATTGCTGTAAATTATCGGTTGTATCCCCCTTACCTGATTTTAAATAATTAGCACAACACTGTATAACTCCTGTATTTTCTATGATAGGTTCTGGTTTAAATTCAGTGGGACTTTTTTCATTGAATGTAACAAGTTTATCACAATCATACCCTTCAGTTTTTAAAATTTTATTTACTGTTTCGTGTGTTCTTTTACATATCCCTCTTCCGAACAAAGTGCCACCAAGTACACACCCTCCTCCCGTACCTCCAACGTGTTTTATAAATCCTTGGTCTCCCCAATCATTTACACACCATTGATTTTTAGTTCCGCTATTTTTAATTAAATCCCAAGCTGGGCAATTATGCATTAACCTTTCCTCGTTCATCAATTCGTTATATCTGTTTTGCCAACTTGAAAATTCATCAGTTTTATTTCTACATCTATCCCTTTTATCATCTGATTTTTTTTTTCTTTTATTATATTCTTCTATTTCTTTTTCACGTTCTTTTCTAGCTTTAGAATTTTTTTCTTGAATTCTTAAATTTTCATTCATCACTTCTGTGTAACATTTAACACCTTCTTGGCATTTAAACAAGCTTGCTAACGCAGGGTCATCCTTATATTTTTTAGGTGTTTCTTTTATTTTACAGAATTCTTCAGCTTTCATGATAATATTATAAGATTAATTTATAAAAAAATCTTTTTATAAATTAATCTTTTTGAAATTTATAATTATTTTCCAGATGGTAATATTTCTTGTTCCGATATATAATAAAGAACCCCGAGAATGATCAAAGAAAAAATTGAAGATGATATAAAAGATGATGCAGAAGACATTAAAGCGTTCATATCAATTCCTTTAGTTTTTTGATCAGAATCTACTTTAGTTTTTGCTTTTGTTGTATCTGTTTTGCTATCCTTCTTTTCTATTATTGTATTACCCATACACTTTTGAATATTTTCTAATTCATTTTCTTGTATATTACTTATAAAAGGTCCGCAAGCTTTTCCTATATTTTCTTGCATACTAGTAAAATTATTCAAACATTCATTTCTATTTTCTAGATATCTAGATGTGCTTAAATCTTTATTTATTACATTGCAATTTTCGCTTTTAAATTCATTATTTCCAGACAATAACCCTTCTGATTCTTGTAAAACTTTAGCCAAAGCTTGAGCATCGACACTGTTAGTTTTTTCAGATAAAGCTTTAATACCTAATCTTAACTCGCAAGTTTGTTCTATATCACCTTTATTTTTCTGAATGTTATCTTTCATGTCACAACCATTTTTCTGACAATATTCGCATTCAGTAGCATCTAATATATTAGTTTGAGAATTCGCTACTGAATTTTTACAAGAACTTGATATTTTTTCAACATCACATGAAGAAAGATTGGTATTTACAATATTCCTCATCATATTAGATGTAGTATTATCTCCTGCTTTGTAGTTCTTAGGACTAAACAAACCAAACGTTGAATCAATTATTTTAGCAGCTCCACCGGCTGCTGCTTTAATTTCTTCTGCTCTTGAACTTATCTGTTTACAGGCTTTTGCTGCGTTTTTTGAAATGTCAGCGTGTTGATCAGCGGTATCGTTATCACATCCAGCAAAAGTTTCTTTCTTTTTATATTTTGTAACAACAAATGATACTAATAAAACTACTATCAGTGATATCACTAGTATTATTTCAAAACGATTGTTCTTAAACAATTTATTATAGTAAAATTTCATTATAATAATTATTGAAGAAAATAATAATTACTTAATTTGTTTTTTATGTGGTTTTTTTACTGGTTTTTCTTTCTTAACACTTACTACTATAGCATAAATTACAGATATAATAAATAAAACACTAAAAAAAACTTCTTTATAAACAATAAATTTAGAGATTGCAGTTTCAAATCTATTTAAAATTCCTGGTGCCATTATAATTTTTTATATAGTTACTATATAAAAAAAATAAAAATAATAAAAATAATATAAGTAATAATATAAAAGCAATCAAATAATATATATGAATATTGTATCTTTTTTTATAAATATTATACATTTTATTATGGTATCTTTTGTTATCATATCACCTTTTTTAAATATACCTCCTGTGTTACTTTTAAATTTATCTTATACAATTTGTTTAATGATCCATTGGTATTTTAATAGTAATATATGTTGTTTAACTATTTTTGAAGGGTATATAACTGGAAAGCCGTTAAATCAAACATTTATACATAAAATAATAGATCCTATATACAACATTTCAGAAAACAGTTTAAATAATGTAGTATGGGTTGTTACAATAATTTCATTTCTAATAACATTATATAAGCTTTATAAATATACCGTGTCTCTTGATAAAATAACATTAAAAAGTTTTACAAGATTTAAATTTATAAAGATTTAATTAGCAAAATTCTGTAATTATTTTTGGTTTCGAATGATCATGTTGAACAATCGATTTATAAAATTTAGATGGTATAAATTTTTTAGCAAGTGTAAAAGTTTTTTCACAATAATTTTCAAATTCTTCTTTTTTCTTATCAGTTGTAAGATAGCGAACTAGAAAAAACACACCAACACCTAATCCAGTAAGAATAGCGAGTAAAATTATTAAACCAATTAATTTCATATTTTAAATAATACAATAACTATATAAAAAAATTTAATATTTATTTAAAAATTAATATTATTATAAAAAGAATGAGTAAAACTATAGAAGAAAAATATCAAAAGAAAGATTTACATCAACACATTTTAGACAGACCAGATACTTACATTGGATCTAATAAGGTTATTTTAGATGAACAATTTGTATTTGATGAAAAACAAAATAGAATAATTAAAAAAACAGTAAATTATAATCCTTCATTTATAAAGATATTTGATGAAATTTTAGTAAATGCTATAGATCATTCTGTAGTGGATTCTTCTATGAATTTTATAAAAGTAAATATCGATCGAGAAAATAATACTATAGAAGTACATAATAACGGTAAAGGTATTCCAATTGTAAAACACGCAGAATATGAAGTATATATTCCAGAAATGATTTTTGGAGAGTTACTTACAAGTTCAAATTACGATGATACAGATAAACGAGTTGTAGGTGGAAGAAATGGCATGGGTGCTAAAGCTACAGCCATATATTCTACATTTTTTGCTGTAGAAACTGTAGACGAAGAAAGAGGACTTTACTATTATCAAGAATTTACAAATAATATGTATGATAAAAGTAAACCAAAAATTAAAAAAACTAATACAAAATCTTATACTAAAATAAAATTTAAACCTGATTACTCCAGGTTTAAATTGAAAGGTATAACAGATGATATAAATAGTATTCTTGTTAAAAGAGTTTATGACTCTACAGCATGCACTGATAAAAGAGTTGCAGTGTATCTTAACGGTAAAAAAATTAAAGAAAAAGATTTCTTGAATTATATACAATTGTATTTAGACAATTCTTGTAAAATTATATACGAATCGAGTGAAGGTTCCTGGGAATATGCTGTAACGATGTATGAAAATTATTCTCAAGTTTCTTTTGTGAATGGTATAGCAACAACACAAGGTGGAAAACATGTTGATTATATTCTAAATCAAATTGTTAAAAAATTAAGCGAGTTGATAAAAACCAGAAAGAAAATAGATAATATAAAACCAAATTATATTAAAGATAGGCTTTTCATTTTTGTGAAATCTACTATTGTTAATCCTAACTTCTCTAGTCAATCTAAAGAGCTTCTTACTACACCTGTAAAAGACTTTGGATTTAAAGTAGAAGTTTCAGATAATTTTATTATGAAATTGTATAAATCTGGTATAGTAGAAGATATTATCTCCTTTACAAAATATAAAAATGATAAAGAATTGAAAAAAGCAGAAGTTAACACATCAAAAAAGAAAAATTTACATATTGCTAATTTAGAAGATGCTCATAACGCAGGAACATCTAAATCAAACCAATGTACTCTTATTTTAACTGAAGGATTATCTGCAAAAACTTTTGCAATGTCTGGTTTAGCTATAATAGGTAGAAACAATTTTGGTGTTAGCGCTTTAAGAGGTAAATTATTAAATGTTAGAGAAGCTACTCAAAAACAGTTATTAGAAAATGAAGAAATCAACAATCTCAAAAAAATATTAGGATTACAACATGGTGTAAAATACAAAGATGTTAATAATTTAAGATACGGGAGAGTGTGTATTCTTACTGATTCTGACGTAGACGGAGTTCATATTAGATGTTTAATTGTGAATATGTTTCATGCATGGTGGCCTGAACTTTTAGATATAAAAGGGTTTATTGTTAGTATGAGAACACCAATTGTAAAAATAACAAACAATAGAACAAAAATACAGAAACCTTTTTATTCTATTAAAGATTATACAGATTGGGCTGCTGAAAATCAAATAAATTTATGGACTGTGAAATATTACAAAGGGTTGGGAACTTCCACGGCTAACGAAGCTAAGGAAATTTTCAAAGAAATGGATGAAAGTATTGTAAATTATATTTCAACATCAAAAGATAATACTGATAATGCTATAATTCTTGCATTTGATAAAAAACAAGCAGATTTAAGAAAAGCATGGTTACAAAATTATAACTTTGAAAAAAGATTAGATCAAGAAAATCATGAATTCGTGAAATACGAAGATCTCATAAATAAAGAACTAATTCATTTTTCTATATACGATGTTATAAGATCTATTCCTTGTATTTGCGATGGTTTGAAACCTTCTCAAAGAAAAGTAATGTACACATTGTTCAAGAAAAATTATAAAAAAGAAATAAAAGTAGCTCAACTAGGAGCATCTGTAGCAGAAACAACTTCTTATCATCATGGTGAAAATAGTCTTTATTCTACAATAGTAAATATGGCTCAAGATTATGCTGGATCAAATAACATAAATCTTCTTAAACCAAATGGTCAATTTGGTTGCTTAGATCCAAACACGTTTGTTAGAATGTGGGATAAATCTATAAAGAAAGCTAAATATATTAAAGAAAATGATAAACTTATGGGAGATGATTCCACATCAAGAACAGTTTTAAAAACTGTATCAGGGAATGATAAAATGTATTTAATTAATTTAAATAATGGATTAAAATATACAGTAAATCAACAACACATCTTGACATTGTATAAATCGTCTTTGGGTGTTGTAGATATTTACTTAAAAGATTACATAGCATTATCAAAAGAAGAACAAGACTGTTATAAATCAATTGTCAAATGTTATAAAAACGAGAAAATAGATGAATATGTAGATTTCAGTGTTACATTTAAAGGTGTATGGGAATTTAACGGGTGGCAATTAGACAAGAATGAAAGATTTTTACTTGCTAATGGTGTAGTAACACATAATAGCAGGTTAGAAAATGGTAAAGATGCTGCTAGTCCAAGATATATTTACACAGAATTAAATGATATAACTAAAAAAATATTTAACCCTATAGATTTAAATATAGTAAGTTATCAAGAAGAAGAAGGAGAAACTATAGAACCTGTTTTCTATATTCCAGTATTACCTATGATGTTAATTAATGGGTCAAATGGTATAGGGACTGGGTATTCTACAAATATCCCATCTTATAACCCTGTTGATATAATAAATAACATGAAGCTTTTAGCAGAAGGTAAAAAAATTAAAGAAATGACCCCTTATTATAAAAATTTTAAAGGGAAGATTACAAAGGAAACTACTGGTAACACGCCCATTTTTGTTATGAAAGGGTTATATGAAATAAAAAATAACAAGACAATACAAATTTTAGAAATCCCTGTAGGTATAAGTATAAACGATTATAAAGAACATCTTGAAAAACTTTCAAGTGTAGAAAAGTATTCTATACAGACTTATATAAATAATTCAACAGAAAAGAAACCAGAATTTGATATAATATTTTTAAATGCTTCAGCTTTAGAAGAATTTATGAAACTTGATTTTATGAAAATACTTAAATTGACAAAAAACATAAGCGTAAATAATCTTCATTTATTGGATGAAAACGGTGTAATAAAAAAATATAAAAATAGTGAAGAAATACTCAAAAATTTCTTGAGAATAAGAATAAAATATAACGATAAAAGAAAACAATATCTTGTAAATATTTATTCAAAAGATATTAAAATTCTTGAAAATAAAATAAGATTTTTAGAAGAAATTATGGATGATAAAATAACTATTTATAGAAAAACAAAGAAACAAATACAAAGTCTGCTTGAAGAAAAAGAATATGATAAAATAGATAATAGTTATGATTATCTCACAAGTCTTTCTATATTCTCTTTTAGCAAAGAAACGTTAGACGATTTTTATAAAAAATTACAAAATGTAACAGAAAAATACAAAGATATAAAAAGTAAATCAAATGTAAAAATACTTTTAGATGATCTTGAAGATATTCTAAAATAATTTGAAATAAAAAAGAATTGTAAATAAATAATATTATTTACAATTCTTTTTTTTGTTTTTTAATATTTAAAATAATTTAAGCTAATCTGTAACAGACATATGAAGTTGATCCAGTTTGTCTAATTCTAAAAGTTGCAGAGCCAGATGCAGAAGCAGCTGTAGGATCACTATCTCTAACATCAGCTAATCCAACTACAGAACCTCCGGTACCAGCAACGATAGTAGAATGAAAGGTGTCTGCTCCAAGATTTATAAAATGGAAATCAAAACTATCTCCTGTACTTGAGAGAAATTCTGCCAAAAGCTCAGCAGTTGGTAAAGTAACGTCTCTGGCTGCAGTAGGAGTTTGAGTAATAAGACCAGAACGAAGTTGTGAAACAGTTAAAGTTACTGCTTCATCTGCTAAAGCAACTGGAGCAGGAGTGACCGAAGCACTTAAAGCTGTCGAGCTTCCTAACTTAAGACGGAGATCTTCTTTGATAGCTAAAGCACCAAATTCTTTTAAAACTTTTGACGATTGAGACATTTTTATAATATTAAAAGAGAAAATAATTATTTTAAATTTATCTTAAAAATAAAATAATTAATTTAATTTAATGGAAACTTATGAATTGAATTTTAATGAGTATGCAAAAATTTTATTTAGTATACCAATAGAAAGCGAACATCTTGAAAACACTTTCAAAGATTCAAGAAAAAACTTTTCAAATGAACAAGATTTTTGTAATTTTTTATTTAAAATTTTTAACTATGGATATTATAATTTATTTAAAGAAAATTTTATCGATGCAGATATTGTAAGTTATGAGCGTTTTGAAATTATTAGAAAATATATAAAAGCTTTAGGATACGATGTAACTTTAATTGGTTACGATAAAGAAATACCAGAAAATAATAAACCACAAGATATGCAGATAAGTTTTAAGCAACTGTAGAAGTTGTTCCAAGAGAAACCCATCCAGTAGAGGTAAAGATTAATTCAGCATATTCGCTGGCAGCGTCAAAGGTTAAAGTAGCTCCACCTGCAAAAGTAGCAGGGGTTAAAACAAGATTTCCGCCGTGAGCAACTACAACCACTGTCTTTTTTTGTCCAAGAACACCATCTGCCAAAGTTGCAGTTGCAGCTCCAGTAGTAGTTACAAGAGATACTTCTTTACTCAACGAAAGAGCACCTAAATCACCTGTGCCAGACAATAATTGGACTGAACCTCCAAAAACATTAGTAGAACCAAATTCTTTTAAAACTTTTCCTGATTGAGACATTTTGTTATAATATTGAAAAAGAAAATAATAATTATTTTATTTTAAAAAAAATAATTTAAAAATAAAATAATTATTATTATTAATTAATAAGATGATTATGGATTTGGATAAAATTAAACAACAATCTTTAGAAATGAAACAAGATATTGAAAATGAAAATTTACCAAATAAAAAAAGTTATATTGATAAATATAATTATATATATAGAATGAGTCCTACTTTATTTGAAGTAATCTATAAAAATGAAATAAATCACGTTCCTATTTTAAACAGTCTTATTTCCATAAAAAAGAAAAATAAACCAAAATACGATGCCGATGTTGAAGCCGGCGAGGAATTAGCAAATATTTATTTATATCCGCTAAAAAAACCCTGATAAATTGTTACAGGAACTTATAAAATTTTACAAAGTAAAATGATATACAATTTAACAAATCTATATCTTTAAAAATAAAAAATAATATATAATTAATATATAATTAATACATAATTAATACATAATTAATATGAATACAAACGAAAAAATAAATTTACTTAAAGATTTTGTTTTGTTTTTAAAAAAAGATAAAGAGATAACA
>Ga0102926_1000740_pt1 | contig 19321 bp, 18 predicted proteins | sample SalPonR1_A_D2_MG_FD_78173 | JGI IMG/M metagenome (GOLD analysis project Ga0102926, IMG submission 78173) | Salt pond soil microbial communities from South San Francisco under conditions of wetland restoration - Salt Pond MetaG R1_A_D2_MG | ecosystem: Environmental > Aquatic > Marine > Intertidal...
AAATAAAGATCGCTTCGTTACACTCGCGATGACGCAGGAGAGAGGAGAAAAGCGCTGCGCTGGGCTTTATTACCTTACCTTATTCCAAAAATATTTTACCACATTCTTGATATTCTGCAAAACAAATTCCTTTATCCAAGGCAGGGGGAGGCTATGCCATCTTTGCGGATGAAAGGTCATCATAATTCTATTGGGTAATTTGCCATTTTGGACAGCACGGATAACATCCTGCGTAGAATGAAACACCAACCCCTGCTCCTTCCATTGCTCCTGCTGCGGCACCTTATCGCGCAGGCTTACTTTCCAGCCATCCCAGCGGCGGCCGGTGTCGGTAAGGTAGAAGACCTCATCGAAGTTGATGTCGAAGTAGGGCTCGCCAATGATGCCATAATCGCGGTAGTTGTAATGTTTCCACAAATCTTTACTGTCCCACTTACTGCGCGGACTGCCATGCATGCAAATGGTTTTTACGGGAGCCAGTTTGCGAAGTGCAGCCAGGTTTTGTTCAAAATCGGCAATGCCGGCTTGCATATCGCCATTTGTGGTGGTAAGGCACTCGTAATGGTACCCCACCTCATGCCCCAGGGCAGCAATTTCTTTTATAATCTTCACATCCCAACTTTCGGGTACAGCGCGAAAGTAGTAACTGCCTTTTATGCCTAATGCATTCTGTATTTGGGCAAAACGCAGGGAGTTTTGCGGTAGCAAATCCACATCGTGGCGGAGGATGATGGTTCTTTGTTTATCCTTTCCGGCGCTCGCCCCTTTATCCTCCCGATGACTCGGGACAGGCACTAAAGGGGAGGCCAACCCTTGATAACTCTCTATATATTCCTGAAAAGTCTGAAAAACAAAACCCTGGTTCTGCAGGGTTGTTAGTAATTGTTGGTATATTTTGATGGTGAAATCCATTAACTTTTATTAATTGCGTTGTGTATGATATCTACATAGGTTTTATTTAACAGATGAACGTTAGTTTTTAAACGATCTGTTTGTTTTTCTTTTTCAATGTGCTTAACAACGTGCAGAAATTCATCTGGTTTAGCATAATAAATATTGCCATAATCATTCTCCAAAAAGTGCTTCAAACTGCCAAAATCAGTTGAAATTACAGGAATACCACAAGCTCTTGCTTCCATTATGGATAATGGCATTCCTATTGAACCTGTTTTAGCAACCACCGGGAATATATAAACATCTGACAACAGATATATTTCTTCAATTTTTTCTATATAACCATCCATAATAATAATCCCGGCATTGGTTAATTCTTCTTTCAACGACGCCGGCCCAAGAGAATCTTTTGGTGTAGAACTACTACCCACAACAACAACTTGAAAACCTGCTCTTTGTAAAGGAATTAATGACTGCAAATTCCTGCCTTCGTTTAAATGCCCCATGTGTGATATAATAAAAGCATTTTCGGGCAGATTATATTTTGCCCGAAAATCACCTTTAGTTTTATTTATTAATGGCTTAAAAATGGCCAAATTGGTTTGAAGTGGTATGAGTTGATTTTTAACACTCAATGAATTCCAGAAATGATGCAATTCAGGCGAAGGAGTTAAAGCTATTTTAGGCTTTATAAAACGAAGAATAAATTTATGCCAGAATTTAAGTTTTTTCGGTTGCAAGGCAAGTAGAATATTCTTTGAAGTTTTATTATATTTTGATAAGATGTAGAAACGCAAATAACCTGCAAATGTTGCTGAAGCGAATGGAAAGTAAATCAAAACTTCAGGTTCAATGTCTTTAATAATCTTTTTAATTGAACGGGATAAAAACAGTTTATTCGCCTGAACAACTTGAATATTTTCTTTACGAAATCCTGCCCGGCAAATTACCTGTAAATTATAGGTTTTATCAAGTTCTAAAAACAAATTGTATACTGTTTTTTTTATACCTTCGTCGTAAGGAGGGTTTATATATTCGGTTATTAAAAGAACTTTTTTCATTAACTCATATAGCTATTTAACATTATTTAAAGTCATAGCCTCTTGAATATTCATAATCATATTATAAGGATAAAAAAATTTCACTTTATCTTGTGGATCAAAAAGCACAATTGGATTTTTCTGCCCTTTTGATTTTTTTATACAATCGTTAGGTGAATCACTAATAAAAATATCTAATGGTATACCTTTTATATCTGCATATTTCTTTTCTTTGACATAAAATAAAATAGCTAAAATCATATTTTTAAAACCAGGATTTCTAATTAATGTGACATCAATATCCGAATGATTGTTAAGCGTCCCTTCACAAATACCCCCATGCGAAACACTATATTGTAACCATTGTTTATTTGACATATTTTTTAACCGATACTGAATAGATGTTAAATGTTCAAATAATCTAACCTTTGATGTTTTTAACCATTTAATTCTATGTACTAGTATTACAAAAAAGTTGCAATTTATAATCCAATTTATACTATGCGCATAAAAAAAACTAATCAATATATTTTTACTCAAAGGTAGTCCATAATAGAATTTATGAATAAAAAAAAACAGCACACTAAAAAATAAAGTAAAAGTAACTTTGTATAATTTTTCTGATAAATCTGCATGGAAAATTCCTTGCATTAACCAGTTTGAAAAAAATTGTAACCAACTTAAATATTTATTCTCAAGTATTATTTTTTTTACTCTTTTCATTTTTTTCATTTTAGTGAATATTTTTAATTATCTCTTTCTTTACAATATCAAAATTTCTATTATTATTAATCACCTTCAAATTTAAGTCCTCACTAATAATCCTATAAGCTTTTACCTTTTGAGATAAATGTTCATCATACAACGTATCCTTTTTACGCGCTCTAATAACCGCCTCATCTACATCCATTACAATTGTGGAAGTATTTGTAGGTATTAAATGAATAAATGCTTTTCCAATACGCCTTTTATGCAAATCCATTTTGCCGGTATCCACCATAATATCAATTAATGTATCGAGTGCATGGCGGTCAAATAAAACGATATCTACATTTTTTAGTTTTCGTTTTTCTAAGTTCCATTTTATAAGGAAATCGATATATTGTAAAATTGGATAGAGCCAGGAAACAAATTTGGAACGATAAAATTCGTGTTTACCGTATTTAATACCATCAATTACCTTGTATTGCGTTAATCCAATGATGCGGCAAAATAACATTAACGGTTTGGAAGTAATTTTGGGTGAACGAATCCAAATATGCTTGTATTTTATTTGCTGCCGGATGAGTTTTTGTTCAACTTCCCTGAGGTAACTGGTCTTTCCGCTTCCATCCGGACCGGTAATGTAACAGGCTTTTATACTACTCATTTGCAATTTCTTTATACAAGTGTAATACTTTTTCAGTAACTACAGGTATGGTATAAGGTTGTATTGACTCAACGCAATTTTGCTTATACTCAGATGATTTATTTGTGGCCAACATTAACTTATCTGCTATTTCATCCAGGTTTTCCGCATTAACTAAAAAGCCGTTATAATTATCTTTTACTATAAAAGCTATATCACCTACATTATTAGCAACCACAGGAACTCCGCAAGCCAAAGATTCTTTAACAGACAAGGGGCTGCCTTCATTCCCCGAAATTAACACCGAAACATCGGCCGCATTAAATAAAACAGGCAGCTCACTGCGTTTTCTAACGCCTAAAAAACGAACCTGCTTTGCCAGTTGAAGATTTTGAGAAAGTGTTTCCATCTCTTTTCTTGAAACACCATCTCCAACAAATACTAATTTAAAACGACTGTCTTTTGAAACTATTCTAGCAAAAGCGTTAAGAATAACATCAATTTTTTTGGGAGGTTCAATACGCCCTACATAAAGTATTAACTTAGTTGATTCATCAAACCCTAGTTTTTTCTTTGCCTCCGATTTGTTAGCAGGAAAGAAAAATTCGGTATTCACCCCGGTAGGAATTGTGCTTATTTTATGATGGTACTGAGGATATAATTTTGAATAAAACTCTTTGGTTACTTCATCAACGGCAATTATTTTGTTAACTCTTTTTAATGCATATTTTTCAAGGATGTTGTAAACTTTTCTAACCCAATAAGCTTTACGAATATTAACTGTATGTGCCTGTTGTCCGTGCAAAGTTACTATTGAAGGCCTTTTATTAAAAAACAGAAACGCTGCAAGATGGTCAGGCCTGTGTGCATGGATAACCGCATTTTTTGGAAGCTTAATTTTTAATGATTTTAACAAAAGATGAATTATAAACTTATTTGTACTGGTTACATTCTCCTGAACCTGAAAATATTTTATGCCGCATGTTGGATCATAATTATAGATTTTACCGATAAAACCAATTTCATGGTTTTTTGATTGTGCATAATTAATAAGCTCAATAATATAACCAGAGATGCCACCTATGGCTTTTACTTCCCTGCTAGTTTTATTACTTTCTAATGCAATAGTACCTATATGAAAAATATTCATTTATTTAAAGCTGTTTTGATAATCAGGATTTTCTTTCATAATCTTATGACTTTGAGGATAGTTCTCAATAAACCAAATTAAAAAAGCAGACACATCAATTTTATCCTCTAATAATTTCTTCTGCTTAATTTTCCACTCTTGTTTTAAGTTTGGATTAGATAAATATTCAATTGCTTTTTCAAATGCCAGTTTAATATCATCGGTTCGAATACCTAAACCATATTCTCTTTCCTGATCAATTAGATAGCCTCTGGTTGTTTTTTGAATATTAATCCATGGTACGCCTAAAACCCCTGCTTCTGAAGCTGTTGTAGTTCCCTCTCCTATATACAATGTACAATAAGACAGCAAGTGAATATAATCAGCAGGATGAATATCTAATTTGTATTTTTCAAACTCTTTGCCTAAATCTTTCTCTGTCATAGAAATAAATATTCGGGCATTTCTTTCTAATTGTTTTATATAGTCAAGCAATTGTTTTTTATTCGCACTATAAGATTCTAATCCAATATCATGCATAGCTTTTAATGCTGAGAATCGCATTAATACGACCTTTTCACTTTCTTTTACACCTAATTTCTTTAAAATAGCAGGATTAGGAGTAAACCAATTGGGATGTAAATAGGCAATTTCTTTATAGCCTTTAAAGGGGATATGCTTTTCAAAAGGAACTTTTGCTTGAAAACAATCTGGTGTTATAACTGAATCAAATCCTTTTATTGAATTATTATTGTTAAAATGAGCTGTTTCTGTATCAGTAAAACCTATAAATGGTTTATTAATAATTTTTTTTAAAACACCAAGATAAATACTTGTCGCTGAAAACACTAAATCTATACTATCTTTTTTTATTAAATAAATTATTTTAAAAAGTATTAATGGAATATTAAAGAATTTCCTAATTAGATTTTTTCTATTTTTCCCAATTATTTTATATCGAAAACCAAAAGATTTTATGATATCTTCTTCTATATTTTCTTTACTCAATAAATAAAATATAACCTGATGATTTTTACTTAATGTATTAGTAATATGCTTATATAAATGTGGTTCTACAGGATGATATACAAAAAATGCTATGTTCATTTTATTGAATTAATTATATCACTTATTTTTATTATATCTTTAGTATTTACTTCTGGATGAATGGGTAATGTAATAATCTGTTCAGTTATTTTTTGTGTATTCGGACAATCTCCATTTTTATAGCCAAATTCCTTTGCCCAGTTTAAACAGTTATGAAAATGCTTTCCAGCCTGTATGTTGTTTCCAAGCAATTTATTATAAAGTTCATCTCTCTTTTCCGATAACAAAGGAAATATATAATAATTAGGAGTATGCGCTTCAGATATTTGTTTATCAGAATATTTAACGGATATTTTTGATGCTAAAAATTTAAAATTTTGTTCTTGTTTATGAAGCTCTTTGATAAAGAAGTTCATATTATTATCAAATATTACCCGAACCCATTTATACCCTTTTGTTTCTGTAAAAGAAAATTTATTGCCAACGTCCAACTTTTGGTCTAGCTTTTTGATAAGATCATATGCAAACAAACCAATTAAAGGTGGTTTCATTACTATTGAAGATAACACTGCTTTGCCAAATGCTTTTACAGATTCTAACTTTGAGGGTTTTGGTATTTTTGAATACTCTTTTTCGAAATTAGGAAATAATTTAATATTATTGACCAAACAAAAACCACCCGCGCCAACGGGGGGAAACTTTGCTAGTCCAGTAGAAAATATTGCTGCATCACCTATTGTACCTGTATATTGGTCGTTATATTTAGATAATAAAGAATGAGAACAATCTTCAATAATTATTTTATCCTTTGCAATTTTATTGATCTCATCCATATTATCAGGGAAACCAAAAGTATGTGTTATTATCAGGACATCTATTTCTGTAATTTTTTTTGATAAATCATCTAAATCTAATTTAAATTCATCCGTCAAATCAAGAAATACAATATTATTCCCTGAATTATGTATCGCCTGAAATACAGTATGACAAGTAAATGCTTGTACCCCAACATTCACTTTTTTCTTAGAAATAGAGTTCAGCAAAACTCTTAATCCGACTCTTGCCTGATTGAAATGATAAACTCTTGAATCACTTCCTGGTTTATTAAAAATATTTACAGTATTCTTTTTCTTCCATAATTTGAAATAATATAGAAAAGGTAAAGCATAATTGAATCTTGGTATTAGTTTATAACTCATTAGGATTAATATCTTTTATCACTTTAGCCGGATTTCCCGCTGCAATTGAATACTCAGGAATGCTTTTATTCACAACAGCACCACTGCCTATAACCGAACATTTTCCAATATTTACTCCCGGCAATATAATAACGCCAGCTCCTATCCATGCATCATCATCAATACACACAGCATCACTTTTTATTGGAAAAAGCGTTATTAATTTAGAATTATTAGGAGAAGAATCTGTTATAACCAGTACATTGGGCCCTATAGAAACGCGATCTCCAATAATCAGGTTATTTCTTCTTGTTTTTAAATCTGATACCTTAAAGGAGGCTGGGATATAAGCATCTTTTCCAATCTTATATCCACAATAAACTAATATTTTAATTCTTAAACTTAGAATCGGGATAATAGGATAAAAACCCTTTAGTATTTTTTTTAATAAGCTATTCATTTTAAAAATTTATAAATACTCATTCCTAATTGACCTAACTTCATTAACAAAGGTTTATGCACTTTTTCAAACCTTCCAAACTCAACCAATTCTCCACCAAACTTTAGTTTATAGTCGCGCACTCCGTATTTTTCGTTGGGTTTTCCGGCGCCCCCAAAATCAAAGGTGTTGTATCCGTTTTCTTTTGCCCATTGGATTAATTTCCAGGGGAGATAATCATTGGGGTATTTATCCAGAAAACGTTCATCTGTTCCCGCATACCAGTCATAAACAAGTCCGTTATAACACAAAACAAAACGAGTACTGATGATTTTATCCTGGTATTTTACTACAAATTTTTTAAATCCATTTATCTGCTTCAATTTATCATTGGCAATATAAAAAAACGTTTTGTCCGGATATGGAAGTTTTACTCTTTTATAAGTTTGCTCAATTAATTGAATACATTGATCAAATTCAACTTTACTTTCAATTTCATTAAATTCTAAAGGAATACGCGCTGCCCTGCGAATATTTTTTCTGCGACCTTTGTGCATTTCTTTCAGCAGCTCATCTTCCGTTTTTTTTAAATCGATTAAAATATCCAAATGGGCTTCGTAATGCAATCCATTTTTTTGAAAGATTAATTTTTCATCATCAGTCCAGTTCCAAAGATTCCGAAACTGGGTATAAATGGCTTTCCTTTTTATAGTTTTATTATATTCTTTTAAAAGATAATCTAAAACTTCCGGGTTATTATCCTTCACCAGCGGTCCACCCCAAATAATGGAACGAGCCGAAAAATTTCCCAATAATCCGCTATGCTCTTTTTGAATAACGGCCAGTAACATACCCAGAATCTCATTGTCATCATTAACTACAGAAAGAAATACCGGTTCATAGTTTTTAGTGCTTTTATAGACCTGGTACATTTCGGGGGTTTGGAAAACATTAGCATTGGGATGCTTTTCTAAAAAATTTGTAAGACTCTTATTTTCTAAATGTTTACTAATCTTCATACGTCAATTGTTGATACAAACTCCGGGTTTCTGAAACCATTTTATCAAGCGAAAAATATTTCTCAATTCTTTCTCTTCCCTTTTTACCCATTTCAGCCGCAACTTCATAATTGTTTATAAAAAAAGAAATTTTGTCTGCTAATTGATTCTTGTTTCCCGGTTCAATAAGCAATCCTGTTTCTCCTTCAATAACTAATTCGGGAGTACCACCTCCTTTCGTTGCAATTACGGGTTTCCCCAGGGCCATATATTCTAACAATGAATTTGATAAACCTTCCTGTATGCTTGATTCAGTTGTTAAAACCCCTATATTAAAAATATTTATGATTGATTCTACATCACTTAACCTGCCGGTGAAGATGAAATAATCATTCAATTTATTTTCACTTACCGCTTTTTCTATGCGCGCCTTGTTAATACCATCACCCAAAGCAATAAAAGTAAGGTTTTCAAAATGCTCAATTAAACTAACAGCAGCATGAAAAAAGACATCATAATCCTTAAAATCTGAAAAAGAAGCCACCATGCCAATAATTATTTTATTATCAGCTATGTTGTATTTTTCTTTCACTACTGCGGGTGACTGCATATTTTTAAGCCTGTCGAAGTCAAAACCATTGTATATTACCTTTTGCTTATTTTTAGGTACAAACAGATTATCTAATCCCGCTTGTGAATTGGATAAAATTACATCCGAAAACGGATATGATAAAGCATTTGCGATATACCTTTTTGAAAACTTATGAGTTTTCATAGCGGATGTTATCATTGAATTGACAAACTTAACTCTTCTTAATTTACTAACCGGACCAAATTGAACTGCGGCAATATTATCCCAGCAATGTACAATATCAGGCTTAAAAACTGATAATATCTTATTAAATTTTGAAAGAAGTAAAATATCCTTTAAAATATTTCTCTTCAGATAATGAATAGGGATATTTAATTCGAATATCTCTTTATAATGAATTTCAGTTGATGCTACAATTATTTCAATTTCTACATCATCTGATTTTGCCAACAGTCCTTTTATTAATTCCACCAGCCTTCGTTCTTTGCCTCCTGAATTCAAGCTTTCTATTATATATAATATTTTCATTCTTTCATCAAATTTTCAATGATAAAATACTCAGGTTTAATATCAGCTTTGTGCCAATTCAAATTTTTGTCCCAATAGCCAGGACAATCTTCGTAAAAAGAACCAGTTACAAAACCGTAACTAATTTCTAAAATTTTAGGTTCTTTACTGTCAAAAACAAAATCAATTGCAAGTGTTTGTGTTTTAAGTTTTTCAGAAAGTTTGAATGCTTCGGATAAGAGCTTTTTATCAAACAATTCTTTGCTATATCCTTTTTTCCCACTTCCAGAAGCTCTAAAATCATTTGTTCTATTATATCTACGAACTGCTATACACTTATCAGAATTAAAAACTATGACTCGAGTATCATATTTGTTATTTGGAATAAATTTCTGAAAATAAACATAGCCTTTTTCTTTTCTGAATAGATTTAATTTACTTGAAGGCAGAAATATTCGTATAAACCCTTTAAAAAGATTTTTAAAAGACTTAATGTTTTTATCACGTTTTAGTTGCCAAATTTTTTCATTAAAATTTGAAAATCTTCCAACAAGATGAAAACCACTTCTAAAAGATTTTTTTATTATTATTTTTGCATCGTTGGGAGTTTTTATTAATGATACATTACTTGAACCAGCACCTCCACGCAATTTAAATATAATAGGGAAACTTGTCATTTTAATCCAATCTAAAGCCTTCTGTTTTTCATAAAAAACAAAAGATGGAACCAAAGGCGCATCAATTGCTTCAAGCAGATATTTTTGACCTACTTTATCATCAAAATGCCAACAAGTATTTGAGTTAGGGTAAACTTTTATTCCCATTTTCTCAACAGATAAAATTAATTGACGAGCAAAGAGTAGATCTCGATAATCATTATGACTCCAATGCCACATTAAAACATTACAATCAACTAATTGACTAATAATGTTTGAAGAATAACAATCAACAATTTTGTATTTTAGTCTATGTTCTTGGCAATATTGAATCCAACGATCACTGAAGCTTTTTATTCTTTTATGAATTGCTATCATAATTGCTTTAATTTTAACATTAAAAAAGTAGAAAGTTTTTTAAAGGTTGCTTCAATTGAGTAATTGTCTTGAACAAATTGATATGCATTTCCACTAATTTCATTCCTAAGAGAATCATCTCTCATCATCTTCAGTGCATATTCTGCCATTAAAGAATAATCATCAGTAATATATCCATGTATTTTATTTTCCATTCTTATACAATCTAATGCATTATGATTTCCAACGATCGGCACTCCAGCTATCATAGCTTCAACAATTCTACCCCTAAAACCAACACCAATATCCATTGGCAGAACCATACAACATGCTCTTAATATTATGCTAATAGGATCTTCTACAAAACCTGTAACAGTAATATTTTCCTTTTTTCCTAGTATTTTAATCCAATTTGGCGGTTTATTTCCAACAATTAAAAGCTTTGCTAGTTTATTTTCTTTTAAAATTAAGGGCCAAACATTTTTATAAAACAATTTAAAGGCCCCAATATTTTGCTCACCGCCCATACTACCATAAAACAAAACGGTGTTGCGATCATATATAATGTCTTTCTTCAGATTAAATAAAGAAAAATCTTGCCCGTTTGGACAGTAAAAATATTCTAAACTAGGATAATTTTCTTTTAACAATTTAATTTGAGTTATTGAATTAGGAATAACGATATCGCATGAACCAAATACTTTTTTTTGAAGCTTTAATTTTTTTTTGACTTGTTTTTTTTCTTTTATGCTATTTTTTGTATAATAAAAACCCTTTGAATTTAGCATTGCATCTTCTTCAACCATTGCATGCAAATCAATTATTTTTAAAATCCTTTTCCTATTTATACTTTTTAAAATAAAAGAACTATACCAATAATGAGTAATAATAATATCAAATTCTTTCTCATTAATAACTTTAAGAAATCTATTGTTTGTAATTTTCAATTGAAATTTCGATATACCTTGTGAAATATTCAGAAGAAAAAATTTTACTCCCGCTATTAAGTGAAAGTAATACTTCGTTAGAATTGAACCACTAAAATTAATCGCTTTAATTGAAGTAAATGAAATATTATGTTTCCTAAAAAACACAATAGACTTATCTATCTCATTTTGATTTCTACAAAATGTAACAACTTCGACTTTATGATCTTTTGCTAATGTTAATATTTGTGTAACCGCCCTTTTCTGACTCATCATTTCTGTAGGGAATAATGAAGATGGATAAGTCACAAGTATTTTTTTCATATGTAAATTTTATTACTATTATTATTACCAACAAATTCCACGATAATCATTAAGTTTATTTGTGAAAGTCACACGGACTAAATCTATAATTATCTTTTCTTTAGCATTATTGAAAAATACATCGTTAATAAGGTCGTCTTTTTGTGCAATAAGTATAACTTCTGATTGATCAACAACTTTCTCAAAATCTCCACTAATTAATTCCGATAAATGGGGAATATGCTTGTCTATATAATCTTTGTTTGTACCTGATAGCTTAGTGTAATTAACATTTTTATCATAAATTAAAATTTTGTAACCTCTACCTATCAATTTTTCGATTACTTCAACCGTAGGGCTATACCTTAAATCATCCGTGCCTTTTTTAAAACTCAAACCAATTACTCCTATTTTTTTCTTCCCTGTTTCAACAACCATTTCATAAGCCGTTTGCTTTTGAATAGTATTTGAGTTTTCGATAGATGATAATATAGGCGTTTCCAAATAATTATCATGTGCAATAGTTTTCAAACCTTTCAAATCTTTTGGTAAACAAGAGCCTCCGTAGGCAAAACCAGGCTTAAAATAGTATGGAGATATATTTAGTTGTCTATCTTTTACAAATAAATCCATAACTTTATGTGAATCAATTCCAAGTTTTTTACAGATATTTCCAACTTCATTCGCAAAAGTTATTTTTAATGCATGAAAAGAATTATTTACATATTTTATTATTTCTGCTTCATTTATTTTTACTCTTTCAATAGGGCCATTTAAATCTTTATAAATTTTAGTAACTATATCCAGAGCTTTTATACTATCGCTTCCAATTACAGTTATTGGCGGATTGAAATAATCTTCAACAGCAGATCCCTCTCTTAAAAATTCAGGATTTGACACTACGCCAAAATCTTTGTTTCTCTTTTTCCCAGAAGCTTTTTCAATAATCTCTCCAATTTCATAATTTGTTCCAGGAAAAACAGTACTTCTAATAATAACAACGTGAAATCTGTTTTTTTCTTTTAAGGCTATTCCGATTTCTTTAGCTACTTTATAAACATATTCAAGATTTAAATGACCTGTATTTGATGATGGTGTGCCAACACATATTATAGAAATTTCCGTTGAAATTATTGCATCTTTATAATTTGATGTTGCTTCTATACGTCCGAGGTTATATTGGTTTCTAATAATAGCATCAATGTTTTTTTCTACAATAGTTGGTTTGCCCTCATTAATTAGTTTAACTTTATTCTTAACGACATCAACTCCTACAACATGATGTCCATTTTGTGCCAAACAACCAAGGCTAACACAGCCAACATAACCTAATCCAAAAATACTAATATTCATATTTTATTTCTTTACTGTTTAATAAATAAATTTCTTTTTTAACAACATAATAACTGCCTAATAAAAACCCAAAATAGAAGAAATATAAAGGACTTAAAGCTGAAGCTCCTATGGGATAAAACCAATTTGGAAATTCAATAATATTTTTAACAAACTCTGCTGAAGCTGCCAAGCCAACTATTACTGCATATACTATTCTTTCATTTGAGTATAATTTAGAATAGTTCCTACGTAATAATTTGAATAATTTTAAAATGATACGTACAGTTAACATATAGAAAGGTAAAAATATTACTAATCCAACTAAACCATACATTGCAAAAGAAGAAAGAAAAATATAATCACTTCCTTCCCATTCGTTTTTTCCTCCATCACCTGTCATCCAATCATTATCATAGCCCGTTCCTAAAAAAAAGTTATCCTTAATCGCATTTATGATACTAGTTTTTCCTGATAAACTTAACCTGACATCAGTAACTTCATTTCCCTGTCCTGAAAAGGTTAAATATGTTTGATAAATTAATTTCTCACCTAAACTAATTATGTTAGGCGCAAAAATTGCAATTAGAAAAATAATTACAACACTATAAACAACAATTCTGTTTTTTAGGACTCTATGTAGGAAATTACCAATACTACCACCCTTCATATAATTAACAAAAAAAGAAATTATTAGTAAATATTCAATTAAACCTATCATATCTCTTCTCCATAAAGTAAAAAAAATTAATAATATTGTAAGTGCGCCAGAGAAAAATAATAATTTCTTTTGCTTTATTTTAAACTTCATTAGTACGGTTGAAATAGAAAGTGGAATTAAAAAATAAATTAATCCATAACCTCTCATAAAATAACGATTAACGTCAATAATTAAACGATTTCCTCGTAAATAATTAATCAGGTCTAAGCCAAGGTATATAGAAAGAATAAATAATATTATAATAATAATTGAAGACCACGCTAACAATTTAATAAAATAAGTTAGGTCAATTGTTACAAAATAAATAATTGGGAATACAAATAAACCTGAATTAATGATTCTAGCATTTTTTGCAAGAATGGTTAATATTCCATCAAAAGTTTCATTATTATTAAAACCAAAATACCAGATAAAATAATACGCAAACCAAAAAAAAAGAAACACTAAATACTTAAATACAAACTTATTAGTGAAAAAATTAGTATCATTAAATTTTCTTTGTAAGAAAAAACAAACCCAGGCAGCAAATAATAGGCTAAATTTCAATATAGACCTATATAGAGGTGTTAAATTAGTATGCATGAACCCTCCAGGATCCATATAGAAAATGACAATAATCCAAAACAAATAAAATGTGAAATGTTTCTTTCTATCTTGCATCTGTAAAGTGAAATTATAATCTAATGAATAAAAAACAATTTGCTACAATTGAAGATTTACTTTTCTTTACTTTTTATTAATGAATTATATACATCAAAATAATATTGAGATATTGTATCCCAATTAAAATAATTAATTGCACTATTTCTATTTATATTTTTTGGTAACTCTCCATTGAAATATTTCTCCAATGAAGCTTGCAATTCTTTTTCATTTCTATTTTGTTCTGATGAAATTAGGAAGGAAATATGCTGCTCATCTCCAAATTCATATCCAATGCCTACTTTTGTTTGCAAAACTGGTACTTCCATTAAATAAGCTATGTAAACTGAAAAAGGACCAGCCTCAAGTATAGAGTTTGAAATAAACAAATCAGAAATAGCAAATAAATCGCGTAATTTTATTTCGGAAACAAACCCAGTAAATATAACTCTGTTGGGGATTAGCACATCAGAAATATTTTTTATTTTTTCCCCATATATGGTATTAAAACTCCCCGTAATAATTAATTTATATTTAATCTTGGTTTTAATTTTGCTAATTGCATTAATTATTTCTACTATTCTTTTTTCTTTTACAAGTCTTGAACTAACCAACAATATCTTGTAATTATCTAATCCCATATTTTTTTTTACTTTTTGAACATTTACTTTATCTTTATCCCAAAAATCTACATCAAGCCCAAAATTTGCACAATTATCTCTATAAAAAATATTTAATTTATTAAAAAAGGGTTCTGCTTTAAGATCTTTTTGAGTCCCTGGAATTATGTTATTAACATTTAGTAAAAATTTTTTATATGGGATAATAACACGAAACATGACGTAATATTTCTTAAACAATGAATAATCATTAACATTAAAACGATTAGTTATATTTATAGAAAATTGACCTAAATAAATAATTTTACGATCAAATATATTTACAATCTTAGAAGTAAAATACTCCCTGGTTGCTCTAAAATGTAAAACAATATTTTTACTTGTTGATTCTTTTTTTAACTCACTTAAAATTTTATCAGAAAACAACTTCTTTTTTGTTCCAGTAATAGTAAGTTTGTTGATATAGCAAGCAGGGAAGAGTCTGTGGATTAAACCATTATTATATTTTCTTAAAATTATTTCTTTCGTTTTGGGCTCGGGTTGCCATATTTCAACATCTAATTTATCAGCATATCGGTTCATCATTTGATTCCCTAATGCAAAAAACCAATTTTGTTTGTCATTATTAAAGCAGGTTTTTTCTCCATTTGGTAATTCAATGAAACCAGAATTAGTTAAATCTAGTTTTGGAGGAAAATGCATTAATAATATAACTTTTATTTTCATGAATTATAAATTAGTAATGTTAATATTGAATCAATGTCTTAACAATGGCAATTCATTTTTTAGTGTTATTTAAGAATCTTCCTAACAAAAATTCTTTTTATTCTTTATTTTTCAATTCTTCTTTAACATATATAATTAACGATTTGACATTAACAATTTTAAAAATAAATTTAACATCGTTTTTTTTCATAAATCCAAATAAATATAATAAAGTATAGATTATTATTATTATTGTAAAAAATAATAGGATTCGAATTAGAACTGAAAATTCTATTAAATATGAATTATAAAAAACCATACCGAAAACTAATATTACCAAGTAAAACAGAAGCATGAGAATGATATTATTATCGAGTTTAATTTGAATTTTCCGCTTACTATATATGTACCATCCTAAAAACCGGATCATATTCAGCGCTAACATACTTACAGCCAACCCAATGGCTCCATAATTAAACGCAGTATCTCTTATAAATAGATTTAATAGACCGATAAAACAAATAGCATAAATTATATTAAATATTGCATTTATTTTAAACTTATTTATCCCATTAATTAAATTACTATAAGGTATTCCCCAAATCATAAAAAATGACACAAAAACTAATATTGAAAATATTGGCACAGAATTGATGTATTTATCTCCTAAAAGAAAAATAATAATTGTATTAGAAAAAATAGATAATCCTAGTATAATTGGTATAATGAAAACAAATAAAAAATGTTCAAATTTCTTTATCTGTGTTCTAATATACAACAGATCATTATTTATATATGCTTTCGAAAACAGAGGAAAAAATAGCGTTCCAGCAGTACGTCCTAACATTAATAACATACCGGCTAAGCTATAACCACCGGCATAATATCCCAGCTCTTGCATTGAGGAAAAATCTTTTAGCATAATTTTTCCGTAGTACATAATAAAAGAGTTGGTACTTGTTATAATTAAAATTGGGAAACCAATTTTTATGTATCTATAAAACAGCTCGTTATCCCATTTTCCTTTAAAATTGTCTTTACCTAATAAATAAAAATAAAATGGTATAATAAGAAGAGATGAAATTAAATTAGTAGTAACCAATGCTATTGCCTTGTATCCTAACAATACAACAAGAAGTCTTCCTATATTATATAAAATTCCACTTAATATTTTAGGTAGATTCACTTTTGCTTGTTGTGTCAATCCTACAAATGTTAATTCGGCTATTTTATATAATCCCTGTACGCTAATTGTTGCTAGTGATATAAAAATAACTGTTTGGTCTATTTGTGTGAATTGTGCGTTAAAAAGATATTTTTTACATAAATAATATCCGATTACAACTAAAATAAAAACAATAATAGACAAGAATATTATAGTCGAATATATCTTTATACAATCTTGTTTATTCTTACCTTCTGAAATTAATTTTACGTGTGATGTTCCGAATAAACCAAAAATAAATCCAAACATGGAAACAAATGACATCCCATAAGCAATTGTTCCGATAACTTCGGGACCAGCTATTCTAGCTACAACAATTCCAGTAATTGCTGTAATAAAATATAATAGCAATTTTGCCCCAAAATCAATCACGAATTTTTGACTAAGCATATTATTATGTGTAATTCTAAGTTTACTAGGAAAGAAATGATTAAAAAAAATTATTGATAATAATTTTTAAGGAATAGTTATTTTATTTTTTGCAAATATTCATTCCAATTCCCAATATCTTTCCAACTCCCTTTACTTACAGGAAAAACACCAACCTTTCCATGTCTTTTAATTATGTTTTCAATCAATTGAGTGATATGAAAAAATTTATCCTCAGGGATTTCTTTTAATAAATTCGGTTCCAGAATATACATGCCGGAATTTATTTTAAAGGTTAACTCAGGCTTTTCGCTTAATTTTTTTAACAACCCATTATCTCCTGTTTCAATGGTTCCGTAAGGTATTGGGTAATGTTTTAAGGCGGCTACTACGGTTAGTTCGTTATGGTTTTCTTTATGGTAGTTATAAATTTCTGCATAATCTTCTTCAATGATAATGTCGCAATTGGTAACAAAAAAAGGAGTGTTTATCTCATTTTTTAATAAGTGTAAACTGCCGGCAGTACCCAAGGGTTTGTCTTCTTGAAAATAAGAGATATTGTAAGGATGTTCTATTTGTTTAAAATAGTGCTTTATGGTATCGGCTTTATAATTCACCGAAAGAAAAAAATTCGTGCACTCATATGGTAGAAAACGGTCCATAATTTCTTCGATAATGGTTTTTTCTCCTAAGGGGATGAGCGGTTTTGGGATTACATTGGTTAAAGGTTTCATGCGGGTTCCTCTGCCACCTGCCATAATAACAACGGGTAAGTTCAGTTCCGTTTTAACCGGTTTTTCTTGTTCCGTAAAAACATCTTCCCAAAAATATACATCTTGTAATTGTTGACTATCATTAACAACCGGCATACATTCCGCTCTGTATTTAAGCATTAAATTTTTTATTTCATAATAGCTTTGTCCAGTATGTGCTATTCGTGTTTCTTGCCGTAAAATTTCTCTAACTGGTGTTTCTAACGATTGATTACGAATAATAGCGCGTTGAATATCTCCTATGCTTAGTACATTTATAAATATTCCTCCTTCAAAAACTAATAGTAACCTTCGATAAGTTTGGTCCATTTTTTTTAACGCGGATAAAATAGACTCGGACCCATCTATTTTTATGTCTTCAATTTTCTTTTTTATTGATTCTTTCATTTTACTATGCTATTCGCTTTTACAAATGAATTTTCTGGAATTATAATATACTGTTTGCTTACAGCACCGCTTCCATAAAATGTGTTGTTTCCCACCTGAACTCCGCCATTAATAATTGCGCCTGTTGAAATATGGCAATTGTTGCCAATAGTAGCATCATGTTCTATAAGTGCTTTGTTATTTATAATGCAATTTTTCCCAATCTTAGAACCGGCATTTATAACAGTGTGATGCATGATGATGGTTCCTTCATCTATTTTAGCATGTTTGGATATATATGCATTTGGAGAAACAATTACGGGAAGGGTTTTATCCAGTTTTTTTAACAGTGTAAACAATTCAATTCTGCGTTGGGGTGAGCCTAAATGCCCCATAGTTATAAAAAAATGGTCATATGTCTTGGCCAGTTCGGGAATATCATCGTCGTTCGCAAAAATTTCATTACCCAAAATTTTTTCGCCTTTCTTTTCAGGTAAATCAACAATACCTTTTACGTCAAAACGGCCTTCTTGCTCGATTACATCAATACACGATTTGCAATGTCCGCCGCCACCTATGAGTATTATGGGTTGTTTCATTTTAGTCTATTTGTGTTTATTTGTGCTCAATTTGAGTTCATCAGTGGATAAAACACTACTCGGCAGATTCACCATTCTATCTTCCAGCCACTTTGCATTTTCTAAATCACCACTTATGCAATCTTTAAACATTTCCAATATATTCATTAAAGTCTAGCTAAATAACCGTTTACTTTCTTTATAGCAATTATATCTCATCTAATTTTTTAATTATTTCTAAAGCATCGATATTGATTTTAGAAAAAGCAAACCATTTTTTCCCAAGGTCTTTTAGAGAAGCTCCAATATGATAAACCGTTTCATGATCAATAATCAAAAAACGATCATGCGATTGCTTAAATGGTTTAATTTCTATTTTGGGATACTGAGCATTAAATTTTTCTATATCCAATTTTAATTTTTTTGTAATGTTAGCAGAATAAATACATGCATTTACTCCTTGTTTTCTTTTGGATAATAAAGTTAAAACGGTTTCATCTATGTAATTATCTATGAGCACAATTGATTTTTTTGCTGATTTAATAATCTGGGAAGCAAAAATATAGGCATCAAATA
>Ga0102926_1000741_pt1 | contig 19300 bp, 19 predicted proteins | sample SalPonR1_A_D2_MG_FD_78173 | JGI IMG/M metagenome (GOLD analysis project Ga0102926, IMG submission 78173) | Salt pond soil microbial communities from South San Francisco under conditions of wetland restoration - Salt Pond MetaG R1_A_D2_MG | ecosystem: Environmental > Aquatic > Marine > Intertidal...
GCCAGCGCCGCCAGCAGAATCCCAAAAAGCACGAGCAGCCCGTCGCGCGCGAACATCCCCGCTGCAAGGACGCCGATGACCCCGCCGAGGATCGAGGAGGTGAAGGGCACCAGTTCCAGAAGCGGGATGATCGCGCCGAGAAAGAAGCAGACCGCCTGCGGCAGGATCGAGAACGGTGTCGTGACCAGCATGGAAAACCGTTGGCGCGTCACGTCATCAAGCCAGCGTGCCGGAATCCGAAACCAGTTGACGACCTTACAGGCGCGCTGCGAGCTCATGCTTCTTCGGCGCAGCCAGGCAGGCAGCCATAATGTCGGGCGGCGCAGCATCATCTGCGCCGAGACTGACGCGATGAGGATGCCGCAGACAGTCGTGAAGCCCGGAACGCCGCTGAGCGGCGAGACCAGTGCAAGCGCGGGCACCATCAGCAGCGGCGTATAGCTGGCATATCCGATGGCGTCGATCACCTCGCCCAGGCTGGAACTTTCGCCGTCAAGCGCGCGCTCGGCGGAATCGATCACTTCGATGGCCCCGAAGGACGCTTTCCGGCGTGAGTCTCGTGCGTTTCTCATGAAGCGCCAACGTGCGCATCGCGTTCCGGTTCCCACCGTGATTATGCGGGTCATCACGCGCCAAAGGCGGGTGTTTGCCAAAGCGCGGGCACGCAAGCTTATGAAATCAAATGAAAGATGTCATCTTTGCGGGTGGCAGCGTGGCGTCAGGAACCAAAGCCGACAGGTCGCGTTGACGCTCTGAACAACCGAGCATTGGGTCAACGCCATCCGGCGCAGCACCCTCTCGTGAATGAAAGGAGACGACCATGAAACTTCTTTGGAGCACCGCACTCTGCGCAGGCCTGGCATTGGGTGTCGCGCCCCTGAACGCCCAGGAAAAGACCCTCTCCGACGTTGACGTGACATCGGATCTGAGCGCATTCGAGGAAAGCAACGCGCTGGAATTCTGGCCCGACCTGACCGAGGACCTGGGCAAGGCGATCGCCTCGCATGTGAATATCGACGATCAGGCCGAAGCGCCGCGCATGGTGGTTGAGATCAACAACGTCGCCATCGACGGCGAGGCCGTCCTGCCGGAGTCGGGCGAGTTCAACCAGATCGAAGGCACGGTCGCCATGCATCCCTCGAGGAAGGCGGGCAGCAACACCGAAACGGATGCGGAACTGCCGCCCAAGGGCAGCTACGCGTTGAAGGTGAGCGCCAAGGCGGCCGAGGGCGAAGCGCCGGAAGGCTGGGTTATCATTCCGCCTTCGGAAGGTGATTTCTACAACGTTCTGATCAATGCCTATGCGATGGAAGTTGTCGAGCGGATAGACCAGTAGACATCCCCGGCTTTCATAAGGCCCAACGGAGTGATGATGATCCGCCGCGCCCTGAATCCGCGCGGCGGATTGTCGTTTGAGCGTCGCCTGTTTGCCTTGCCGCGCGGCTCTGGTATTCGGGCGCCATGAGCACGCATCTGACCCAAGACGCGATCACGCGGATGTTCACCGGCGCCGATGGCGCCTATGCCTTTGCGCGTTGGGGTCGCCCCATTGCGCCCATCGTCTTCGGGGTCGAGGACAGCACGCTGGACGTGGTCAAGGGTGCGATCGAGGCGGTGGTCGCGCTGGCCGGTCACCAGATGGCCGAGACCGACCCCGAACTGGGCGTGAACCTGATGATCTTTTTCTTTCGTGACTGGCACGAACTGACCGAGCTGCCCGATCTTGACCGGCTGGTGCCCGATCTCGGGCCGCTTGTCGGGCGGCTGGAGGCGGCGGGGGCGAACCAGTATCGCATTTTCCGCTTTGACGAGGATGGCGCGATCAAGGCCTGTTTCGTGTTCCTGCGCATGGATGAGGACATGGCCGCGCTGCCCGCCGAGACGCTGGCCTTGAGCCAAGTGGTGCAAAGCGCGCTTTTGTGGTCCGAGACGGCCTTCAGTGATGCCTCGCCGCTGGCAAAGATGCCGGATAGCGGCACGGTGATCCTGCGCCCGGATATCGCCGCGCTGATCCGTGCGGCCTATGACCCCGCCATGCCCTCTGCCAGCCACGATGCCAGCCATGCCCTGCGCCTTGCCGCACGGGTGACGCCGCGATAGGGCGCGTGATGAGGCTGTTCGTTGCCATTGATCTGCCGCCGGTGACGCGCGCCGCGCTGACGCGGCTGCAAGGCGATCTGCGCGTCGGGCGCCATTCGGACCCCGATACATTCCATCTCACGCTGGCCTTTCTGGATGACCAGGACCTGCCATTAGCCGAGGCTGTCCACGAGACCCTTTCCGAAATCGATATGCCGGAGTTCACATTGCATATCAAAGGGCTAGACGTTTTCAACCGGGCGCGCCCGCGGCTTGTCTTTGCGGGCGTCGAGCGCAGCGATCCGCTGGTCGCGTTGCATCGCAAGGTGCGCAGCGCTTCGATGGAGGCGGGGATCGCGCTGCAGCGCCAGAGGTTTCGCCCGCATGTGACGCTGGCGCGCTTTCCCCGGGAAATGCCGCGCCATGAGCTGGACCGGCTGGGCGCATTTCTTGAGGCGCATGGCGATCTTGATCTTGAACCTTTCGAGGTGGCCGAGTTCGGGCTTTACCGTTCGATCCTTGGGCCGGACGGGGCGGTTCATGAGCGCCTTGCGGCATATGAGCTGCGCGACCGCGACGATCTGGAGCTGAAAACGCCTTGACCCCCGCGCCGGTTTGCGGCCCTCTGTCGCCGTAACGGTCGAGGCGCGGCGCAAGAACCGCCCGCCTGAATATCGCGGGGCAGGGAATGGCGAAGAAAAGCGGCGAGACCATCGACTTTTCAAAGGCGTCGGGGCCAAGGGGCGGTGAGCATGTCTTTGCGGTGCGGGTCTATTACGAAGACACCGACATGGCCGGTATCGTTTATTATGCCAATTACCTCAAGTACATAGAACGCGCCCGCAGCGATTGGGTGCGCGAGATGGGTGTTGATCAGAACGCGCTGCGCGACGAGGATGGCATCGTCTTTGCGGTGCGCCGCGTCGAGGCCGATTACCTGATCCCGGCAAGATTTGACGACATGCTGGAAGTGCGCACGCGCACCCTGGCGGTAACCGGCGCGCGGCTCATCATGGAGCAGATTGTGATGCGCGGTGAAGAAACGCTGTTCAGTGCGGTGGTCACGGCTGTCTGCATCAACGAGGCGGGCCAGCCTGCGCGCCTGCCGGCCAATATTCGGCTTCTGCTGCACTAGGCACCTCCGGCGGTTATCCGCCGGAACCGCGCGGTTTGGCGAAAATCGTCACCGGTAACGCGGATGTTGTTGGCTTTCCCCTTGGAATTCGGATAGTTTCTCCCTCAATAAGGCCTGAAAACAAGGCCACCGAGAGAAAAGAGCAGGCAATATGGAAGCAGAAACCCTGGCATTGGCACAGGAGATTGATTTCTCCATGTGGGCGCTTTTTGCACGCGCCACCCTGATCGTGAAACTGGTGATGCTCATGCTGATCGTGGCCTCGTTCTGGGCATGGTCGATCATCATCCAGAAGCTGATCACTTATCGCAAGGCGCGTCGCGAGGCCGAGATTTTCGACCGCAGGTTCTGGTCGGGCGAGCCGCTCGATGAACTGTTCGAGGAGATCGGACCGGACCCGGCGGGGCAATCCGAGCGGATATTCGCCGCAGGCATGATGGAGTGGCGACGCAGTCACCGCACCGATGGCGCGCTGATCGCCGGGGCGACGGCGCGGATCGACCGGTCGATGGATGTCGCGATCGCCAAGGAAAGCGAGCAGTTGCAAAGCGGCTTGTCGGTGTTGGCCACGGTGGGGTCGACCGCGCCCTTCATCGGCCTGTTCGGCACGGTCTGGGGCATCATGAATGCCTTTATCGAGATCGCCGAGCAGCAGAACACCAACCTTGCCGTTGTCGCGCCCGGTATCGCCGAGGCGCTGCTGGCGACGGGGCTGGGTCTTCTGGCGGCCATCCCGGCGGTGATCTTCTATAACAAGCTGAGTGCCGATTGCGACCGGATCGTGGCCAATTACGAGGCCTTCGCGGACGAATTCGCAACCATCCTCAGCCGTCAGCTGGATTCCTGAGCGATGGTTGCAGGTGTCATTCAGAAATCGGGCGAGAACGGGCGCAGACGGCGCGGGCGCGGGCGTTCGCGCCCGATGGCCGAGATCAACGTCACGCCCTTTGTCGACGTGATGCTGGTGCTGTTGATCATCTTCATGGTGGCCGCGCCGCTGATGACGGTGGGCGTTCCCGTGGAGCTGCCCAAGACCGCCGCCAACGCCTTGCCGGGCGAGGAGGAAGAGCCGCTGTCGGTGACGATCACCAGCGAGGGCGTGGTGATGATCCAGACCACGGAAGTGGCGCGGGACGAGTTGATCGGACGGCTGCGCGCGATCGCCGCCGAACGCGACAGCACGCGGGTCTATCTGCGCGCGGACGGTGTGGTTCCCTATGCGGATGTGATGCAGGTGATGGGTGCTCTCAATCGCGGCGGGTTTTCCAATATCGGGCTGGTGACGGATACCGGCGGGCCCGATCTGGACAACCGGGGCGGCTGAAGGCGCTGGCGTGAACACCGGGCAGATCATATCCGGGGCAGGGCATCTGGCTCTGATGGGCTGGGCGCTGTTCGGTGGCGCCTTTCAGTCCGAGCCGCTGCCGTTCCAGGTGACCGAGGTCACGGCCATATCGGCCGAGGAGTTCGCGGCGCTGAGCAATGCGCCGAACAATCCCGAGGCGGTGGCAAATGTGGATACGCCCGAACCGCCCGCCGAAGGCGAGGGGGTGCCCGAGCTGAGCGCGACCGAGGATGCAACGCCCGAGATGAGCCAGCCCGAAGCAAGCGAGACGCCGCCTGCAGATACCGTGCCCGAACCTCAGGAGCCGCCCGCGCCCCTGCCCGAGGCCGAGGTGAGCGATGCACCCCCCGTCCTGACGCCTCCCGAAGAGGATGTCGCGGCGCTGGTGCCCGAGGTGTCGCCGCGCCCGCAGCCGCGACCCGCGCCGCGTGTCGCGCCCGAGCCCGTGGCGCAGCCAGACCCGGATGTCGAGATCGACGAGGTCGATCAGCAGGAGACCACGCCCGATGCCGAGGCCGCCGAAACCGTCGAAGAGGACACCCGCGAGACCGCCCGCGAGGAAGCCACCACCGAGATCGTGACCGAGGCCGAGGAAAACGACCTGGCCAGCGCCGCGCCGACGCGATCGCCCCGGCCCCGCACGCGGCCCGAAACGCCCGCAACCGAAGCCGAACCCACACAAGACGCCCCGGCGCCGAGCGAGCCGGAAACAGACGAGAATGCGGTGAACAATGCGCTGGCCGAGGCGTTGGGGCAGGGCCAGGCGCAGACCGGCGGCACCGATCAGGGCGCGCCTTCGGGGCCGCCGCTGACGGCTGGCGAAAAGGATGCGCTGCGCGTGGCGGTGCAGAATTGCTGGAATGTGGGTTCGCTCAGTTCCGAGGCGCTGCGTACCACGGTGGTCGTCAGTGTCACCATGAGCGAGGATTCGCGCCCGGTGACCAGCTCGATCGAGATGCTGAGCGCCTCGGGTGGTAGCGGCAGCGCGGCCAAACAGGCTTACGAGGCGGCGCGGCGCGCGATCATCCGTTGCGGTGCGAGTGGCTTTAATTTGCCGAAAGACAAGTATGATCATTGGCGTGACATTGAAATGACGTTCAATCCGGAGAGAATGAGGATCAAATGAAGCATTACGTGATGACCCTCCTGGCGGCCCTCATGCTGTGGACGCTGCCCGCGGTGGCCCAGAACGGGCCGCTCCGGCTTGAACTGACCGAGGGCGTGATCGAACCGATGCCATTTGCGGTGCCGGAATTCGTCGCGGATGATGCCGCCGGGGCCGAGATGGGCCGCCGGATCGCCCAGGTCGTGGCGGCCGACCTGACCGGGACCGGGCTGTTCCGGGAGATCCCGCAGGATGCCTTCATCAGCCGTGTGACCAGTTTTTCGAGTCCCGTGCAATTCGCCGACTGGAAGGCGATAAATGCGCAGGCGCTGGTCACGGGGGCGGTGACACTGGACAGCACCGGCAAGCTGGTGGTGCGGTTCCGCCTTTATGATGTGTTCGCCGGTCAGGAACTGGGCGACGGGTTGCAACTGGTGGGCACGCAGGACGGCTGGCGGCGCATCGCGCACAAGGTGGCCGATCAGGTTTACAGCCGGATCACCGGCGAGGCGCCCTATTTCGACAGCCGTGTGGTGTTCGTTTCCGAAACCGGCCCCAAGGATCAGCGCGCCAAGCGGCTGGCAATCATGGATTACGACGGCGCGAATGTGAGCTACCTGACCGGTTCCTCGTCGATCGTGCTGGCGCCGCGCTTTTCGCCCAGTGGCGACCGCATCCTTTATACCAGCTACGAAAGCGGCTTTCCGCGGATATACGTTATGAATGTGGGGTCGGCGCAGCGCCGCGCGCTTGAGCAGCAGGAAGGCTCGATGAGTTTCGCGCCGCGCTTTGCGCCGGACGGGCGCACCGTTGTCTATTCGATGACACGCGGCGGTAATACCGACCTTTACAGCATGGATATCAACAGCGGCGCCGGCACGCGCCTGACCACGGCGCCCTCGATCGAGACCGCGCCCAGCTTCAGCCCCGATGGTCGCCGGATCGTGTTCGAATCCGACCGCTCGGGAAACCAGCAGCTTTACGTGATGCCGGCGAACGGCGGCGAGGCGCAGCGCATCAGCTTCGGGCAGGGGCGTTATGGCACGCCGGTCTGGTCGCCGCGCGGCGATCTGATCGCCTTTACCAAGCAATCCAAGGGCCGTTTTCATATCGGGGTGATGCGGGTCGATGGCAGCGAGGAGCGCTTGTTGACGGCATCCTTCCTGGAAGAGGGGCCGACATGGTCCCCGAACGGGCGCGTCATTATGTTCACACGCGAAACGCAGGGTGCGCAGGGCAGCGCCAGCCTCTATTCGGTGGACATCACGGGGCGAAACCTGCGCGAAGTGCCGACCGACACCGGAGCGAGCGATCCGTCGTGGTCGCCGTTGCAGGATTAGACGAGCCGCGGCGCTGCGCGCATTTCCAAGGCGTTGGCGCTGTGGTAGGATCAAACACGGGCATGACACTATAAACGAGTGGGGCAATAGAATGAATTATCTGAGCAAGACGATCCTGCTATGTGCAGGCATGGCGCTGGCCGCCTGTTCGAATCCTGACCGGTTCGCCGATGGCAGCGGCGGTGCCGGGGGCATGAATAACGGCGTCGGGGCCGGTATGGCCGGTTCGGCGCAGGACCCTGCATCGCCGGTCTATTTTCAGCAGACGGTCGGTGACCGGGTGCTGTTCGCGGTCGATCAGTCGACCCTGTCACCCGAGGCGAAGGCGACATTGGACGGGCAGGCGCAATGGCTGATGACCAACAGCGATTATTCGGCCGTGATCGAAGGCCATGCCGACGAGCAGGGCACGCGCGAATACAACCTTGCGCTGGGCGCGCGGCGCGCGAACTCGGTGCATGAGTATCTTGTCAGCCGCGGCGTTGCGGATAACCGCCTGAAGGTGGTGAGCTATGGCAAGGAACGCCCGATCGAGCTCTGTGCCGACGAGGCGTGCTATTCCAAGAACCGCCGCGCGGTGACGGTGATCTCGGCCGTGCCGAGCAGCTGATCCCTTTGAAGGAGAGCATCGGATGCGCCGGTTCATCGCCGTTCTGACCCTTGTAACGCTGAGTTTTCCCGCGGTTTCGGGGGCGCAGACCAATGACGAGACGCTTGCGGATATCCGCCAAGAGCTGTCGGTGCTCTATGTCGAGCTGCGCAAGCTCAAGCGCGAGCTGAACACCACCGGGTCCGCCGGGCAACTGAGTTCCGGCGGCACCTTGCTGGACCGGGTGAACGCGATCGAAAGCGAGTTGCAGCGCCTGACGGCGAAGACCGAGCAACTGGAACATCGTGTACAGAGCGTTGCCGAGGATGGCGCGAACCGGATCGGTGATCTGGAATTCCGCCTCTGCGAGCTGGAATCCGATTGTGATGTCGGCGCGCTTGGCGAAGGCAGTACGTTGGGCGGTATCGCAACCGGCCCTGCCTCTGGAATGGACGGCGGCGTAGGATCGGGCGGCACTGCCGGAGAGGACGCCGCCAGCGGCACGGATTCCGACATGCCGCAGCTCGCGGTCAGCGAAGAGGCCGATTTCGAGCGCGCCAAGGCAGCGCTGGACGCGGGAAACTACGCCGAAGCCGCCGAGCAGTTCGCCACCTTCCAGCGAAGTTATCCCGGCGGGCCGCTGACGGCGCGCGCCGGTTTGCTGCGCGGTGAGGCGCTTGAGAAATCCGGCCAGCTGAAAGAGGCCGCGCGCGCCTATCTCGACACGTTCAGCGCCGATCAGGCCGGACCCGATGCGCCCCAGGCGCTGTCGCGGCTGGGCTGGGCGCTGGGTCAGTTGGGGCAGGTCGAACAGGCCTGCGTGACGCTGAGCGAGGTCGGCAATCGCTTTCCCGATTCCGCGGCGGTATCGGATGCGCGCGCGACCATGTCCGACCTGGGGTGTCAGTGACGGGCAGCGCCTCGGCATTGCTGGCGCAGATTCAGGCCCATTTCGGGCCCAGGCCACCCGCGCGGCTGGGCGTAGCGGTTTCGGGTGGCAGTGATTCGGTCGCACTTCTGGTTTTGCTGGACGATTGGCGCCGTTTGGGTGGGCCGGATCTTTGTGTCGTTACCGTGGATCACGGGCTGCGGCCGGAAGCCGCCGACGAGGCGGCAAAGGTGGCGCGGCTTTGCGCGAAGCTGGGGCTGGCGCATGACATCCTGACGTGGACAGGCTGGGACGGACAGGGCAACCTTCAAGACAGGGCGCGGCGCGCGCGCTACGATCTGATGGCTGAGTGGGCGCGCAGCAAGGGGGTCGCGCATGTTGCGCTGGGCCATACGGCGGATGATCAGGCGGAAACTTTCCTCATGCGTCTTGCGCGCGACGCCGGGGTTGACGGTCTGTCGGCGATGGCGCCCTGCCGCATGATCGCGGGCGTCGGTTTTTGCCGCCCGCTGCTGGCGGTCACGCGCGCGACGCTTCGCGCTGAACTGCGCGCGCGTGACATTGGCTGGAGCGACGATCCGAGCAACGAGGACACTGCCTATGAGCGGGTGCGCGCGCGTGCCGTGCTGGCAGAGTTGGCGCAGCTGGGGATCACGCCAGTGGGTCTGTCGCGCGTGGCGCGGCGGCTGGGTGATGTGCGCGCGACCCTTTATTCATATGCGTCCCAAGCCGCGCGCGACCTTGTCGAGGTGCAATCGGGCGATCTGGTGATCGGCCCTGTCGGCCTTGCCGGACTGCCCCCCGAAGTGGCGCGGCGGCTGCTTTTGGGGGCGCTCGACTGGATCAGCGGTGCCGGCTACGGGCCGCGTGGACGGGCGATGGATGACCTCATGCAGGCGATTGGCGAGGGGCGGGACATGACCTTGCATGGCTGCCTGGTCTGTCCGCGCAAAAGCGGCGTGCGGATCACCCGTGAATGGAAGGCGGTCGAGTTGCTGCGCGTTCCGGCCGGAGAGGTCTGGGACGGTCGCTGGCGCCTTGAAGGCCCCGAATGCCCACGCGGCGCCGAGATCGCCGCACTTGGCCCCGAGGGCCTGGCCGCCTGCGACGAACGGGCGCAAGATGGCTTGCCGGCGGCGTCCCTGATGGCGTCTCCGGCGTTGTGGCACGGGGCGGAACTGCTGGCGGCACCGCTGGCGGGACGCGGCGGGGAATGGCGCGCGCGGCTGATCCGCGACGAAGAAGCCTACCTTGCGTCTTATTTATCTCATTGAAGATACGGGCGTGATCTCTATTTTAGACTGATGGGTTTCATGATAGGCCCTCGCCATCCGAATTTTGAGGAGAATTTCCTTGGGTAACGCAAGAAACATCGCCTTCTGGCTGGTCCTGTTCCTGCTGATCCTGGCGCTGTTCAATCTGTTCAGCGGTCCGGGCAACACGCTCCAGAGCAAGGCGATCAAGTATTCCGAGTTCATCACCGCTGTGGACGCGGGTGATGTCAGCCAAGTGACATTGGACGGCGAGAATGTGCGCTTTCGCGGTGCGGATGGGAAGGAATACGTTACCATCAAACCCCAGGATGCGGAACTGACCAACAAGCTGATCGACGCCGACATCCCCATCAGCGCTGAGCCGCAGGAGCAATCGGGCTTCCAGACCTTCCTGATCTCGCTTCTGCCATTTGTCCTGCTGATCGGTGTGTGGATCTATTTCATGAACCGCATGCAGGGCGGCGGCAAGGGTGGCGCGATGGGCTTTGGCAAGTCCAAGGCCAAGATGCTGACCGAAAAGCATGGCCGCGTGACCTTTGACGACGTGGCCGGGATCGACGAGGCCAAGGAAGAGCTTGAAGAGATCGTCGAATTCCTGCGCAACCCGCAGAAATTCAGCCGCCTCGGCGGCAAGATTCCCAAGGGTGCGCTGCTGGTGGGGCCTCCGGGCACCGGTAAGACACTTCTCGCGCGTGCCATCGCGGGCGAGGCAGGTGTGCCGTTCTTCACCATCTCGGGCTCGGATTTCGTGGAAATGTTCGTTGGTGTCGGTGCCAGCCGTGTGCGCGACATGTTCGAGCAGGCCAAGAAGAACGCGCCCTGTATCGTCTTCATCGACGAGATCGACGCCGTTGGCCGCCATCGCGGCGCGGGCTATGGCGGGGGCAATGACGAGCGCGAACAGACGCTCAACCAGCTTCTGGTCGAGATGGACGGTTTTGAATCCAACGAAGGCGTGATCATCATCGCCGCGACCAACCGCAAGGACGTTCTGGACCCTGCGCTGCTGCGCCCCGGTCGTTTCGACCGCCAGATCACCGTGCCCAATCCCGATATCAAGGGGCGCGAGAAGATCCTGGGCGTTCATGCGCGCAAGACGCCGCTTGGCCCGGATGTTGATCTGCGGATTATCGCCCGCGGCACGCCCGGCTTTTCGGGTGCGGACCTTGCCAACCTGGTCAACGAGGCGGCGCTGATGGCCGCGAGGGTCGGTCGCCGTTTCGTGACGATGGAAGATTTCGAGAACGCCAAGGACAAGGTCATGATGGGCGCCGAGCGCCGCTCGATGGTGCTGACCGACGATCAGAAGGAAAAGACCGCCTATCACGAGGCCGGACATGCGATCGTCGGGCTGGAACTGCCCAAATGCGACCCCGTCTACAAGGCCACGATCATTCCGCGCGGTGGCGCGCTGGGCATGGTGGTCAGCCTGCCCGAGATCGACCGCCTGAACTGGCACAAGTCTGAATGCGAGCAGAAGCTGGCGATGACCATGGCGGGCAAGGCGGCCGAAATCCTGAAATACGGTCCTGATGACGTGTCCAACGGACCGGCGGGCGATATCCAGCAGGCCAGCGGCCTTGCACGCGCCATGGTTCTGCGCTGGGGCATGTCGGACAAGGTCGGCAATGTCGATTACGAACAGGCCCACGAGGGTTACATGGGCAATGCCGCTGGCGGTTTCTCGATTTCGGCCCATACCAAGGAACTGATCGAGGACGAGGTCAAGCGCATGATCGACGAGGCCTATGATCAGGCCCACAAGATCCTGACCCAAAAGAAGGAAGAGTGGGACCGGCTGGCGCAGGGGCTTCTGGAATACGAGACCCTGACCGGAGAGGAAATCGCACGGGTCATCCGTGGCGAGCCGCCCGAGTCCGACGACGACAGCGACGGTTCGCCCGAGAAGGAAGACAAGCCCTCGCTGACCGCGATTCCCAAGACGAAGCCCAAGGCCGCGCCCGGAAAACTGGGCGATGGCGGGCCGGAGCCCGAGCCCTCGGCGTGAGCGGCGTGGCCGCCTCTTCAGACTGGAATCCCGGAGCCTATGCAAGGTTCCGGGATTTGCGGTTGCGTCCCGGTCTGGACCTGCTGAATGCGGTCAGCCGGATGGGTGCGGGCGATCTCATCGACCTTGGCTGCGGCAATGGCGCGCTTGGCGAGGCGCTAAAGGCGCGTGCGGGCGGGCGCGAGGTGATCGGTGTCGATGCGTCGCCGGCGATGCTGGAAAAAGCGCAGCAGATGCCCGGCTATGACAGCCTGCAACGTGCCGATATCATGGAATGGCATCCGCGCCGCGCGCCGGGCCTGATCTTTTCCAATGCCGTGCTGCACTGGGTGGGCAACCACGAAGACCTGATGCCGCGCCTTGCTGGGCTGTTGGGTAAGGGCGGCACGCTGGCGGTGCAGATGCCGCATCAGAATAAGGCGCCCTCGCATCGCGTCTGGCTGAGCCTCGTTGAGGAACTGTTCCCCGGACGGATCGGCAAGATGGGCACGCCCGGCGTCATGGCACCGGTCAAATACGAAGAGCTTCTGTCGCGGCGTGGGCAGTTCCGCCTTTGGGAGACCGAGTATTACCAGCGCCTTGTCGCTGAGGCGGGCAGCCATCCGGTGCGCCGCTTCACCGAAAGCACCTATGCGCGCCCGGTTCTCGAGGCGCTGGACAAGGACGAGAAGGCCGATCTGATCCGCCGCTACGAAGAGGTCATGCATGCGGCCTATCCCGTCAGGCCCGATGGATCGGTGCTGTTCCCGTTCCGGCGGATGTTCTTTACGCTGACCGTCTGAACAGCCACTGATGCAGCGGCGCACATTTTGTCATTTGACCGGGCGCGTGCAACACGGGAAAGTTGTGTTCGAAGCTCTTTGACAAGGATGCATCATGCCAGCACTTTTGCCCACCGATTTCACTGCTCGCATCACCTGGCTTGGAAGGGTCGCGCACCGCGAGGCGAGCCTGTGTGCCGAACCACTGTCCGAGATCATGGCCACATATGCAGGGGTCGAAGGCGAGGAACATGCAGGGCTCACGCGGCCTTCGTGCAGCCGCGTGACGCAGCAATATCCGCGCGGTACAGACATCCGCAATGTGCGGCAATTTTCGGTCCTTTCCGCCGAGGAACTGGCGCTGATCGCCGCCGATATGGGGCTCGATCATCTTGAGCCCGCTTGGGTCGGGGCGTCGATCGTGCTTGAGGGAATCGATGATTTCACCCATCTGCCGCCCTCGTCGCGCCTGCAGTCCGAAAGCGGCACGACCCTTGTCGTGGATATGGAGAACCGTCCGTGCCATCTGCCGGCGAAACCCATCGACGAACATGCGCCGGGCAAGGGGCGGGGCTTCAAGGCGGCGGCCGAGGGGCGGCGCGGCGTGACTGCCTGGGTCGAGCGCGAGGGCATCCTGAGGCTGGGCGACATCATGCGCCTGCATGTTCCCGATCAGCGCCCTTGGGCGCATATGGCCCAAGCCACGGGCCACTAGGTCCGGGCGTCTTGCGGCGCGCCAAAGTTCCCATGCGACACCGGGTTGCCGGGTGGCGCGCGCTGTTTCCGATCAGAAACCACGCTGCGACGAGCCGCCGCAACACGCACCGATTATGTCGGAATTGCGTGCTGCGCGGCCGGGCAAAGCCGATATGTGCGACATAGGGAAACTTCACCGCCTTCGGCCCGTGCGAGGAAACATCATGAGCTACAAGTCCGACATCGAGATCGCCCGCGAAGCCAACAAGAAGCCGATCCAGGAGATCGGCGAGAAACTTGGCATCCATAGCGACCACCTTTTGCCCTATGGCCACGACAAGGCCAAGATCAGCCAAGATTTCATCAATTCCGTTCAGAGCAACGAGAACGGCAAGCTGATCCTCGTAACCGCGATCAACCCGACACCGGCGGGCGAGGGCAAGACCACGACCACCGTGGGTCTGGGCGACGGGTTGAACCGGATCGGCAAGAAGGCCGCGATCTGCATCCGCGAAGCCAGCCTCGGGCCGTGCTTTGGCATGAAGGGCGGCGCGGCTGGCGGCGGCTATGCGCAGGTTGTTCCGATGGAAGAGATGAACCTGCATTTCACCGGGGATTTCCACGCCATCACCACCGCGCATAACCTGCTGAGCGCAATGATCGACAACCACATCTACTGGGGGAACGAACTGGGCATCGACGAGCGCCGCGTCGTCTGGCGCCGGGTGCTGGACATGAATGACCGGGCGCTGCGCGATACCGTCACGTCGCTTGGCGGGGTCTCGAACGGCTTCCCGCGCCAGACCGGGTTCGACATCACCGTCGCCTCCGAGGTGATGGCGATCCTTTGCCTTGCCACCGATCTGGGGGACCTTGAGCGCCGCCTGGGTAATATCATGGTGGCCTATACGCGTAAGCGCGAGCCGATCACTTGTCGCGACATCAAGGCCGATGGCGCTATGACGGTTCTGCTGAAGGACGCGATGCAGCCCAACCTGGTGCAGACGCTGGAAAACAATCCCGCCTTTGTTCATGGCGGCCCCTTCGCCAATATCGCGCATGGCTGCAATTCGGTCATGGCGACGACCACGGCTTTGAAACTGGCAGATTACGTTGTGACCGAGGCGGGCTTCGGCGCGGATCTGGGCGCCGAGAAGTTCATGAACATCAAGTGCCGCAAGGCGGGGCTTGCACCCTCGGCCGTGGTGGTGGTGGCCACCGTGCGCGCCATGAAGATGAATGGCGGCGTCGCCAAGGCCGATCTGGGCGAGGAAAACGTGGAGGCGGTCCAGAATGGCTGCCCGAACCTTGGCCGTCATATCGAGAACGTCAAATCCTTCGGTGTGCCAGTTGTCGTGGCGATCAACCATTTCGTGACCGACACCGATGCCGAGGTGCAGGCGGTGAAGGATTATGTCGGCGAGCAGGGCAGCGAGGCAATCCTGTGCCAGCACTGGGCCAAGGGCTCGGAAGGGACCGAGGAACTGGCGACCCGCATCGCCGAGATCGCCGATGCCGATCAGGCCAATTTCGCGCCGCTTTACGCAGACAGCATGCCCTTGCTGCAAAAGATCGACACGATCGCCAAGCGTATCTACCGCGCCGACGAGGTGCTGGCCGATCAGAAGATCCGCAACCAGCTTAAGGAATGGGAAGACGCGGGTTATGGTGATCTGCCGGTCTGCATGGCCAAGACGCAATACAGCTTCACCACCGACCCGAACCGCCGGGGCGCGCCGGTCGGCCATTCGGTGCCGATCCGCGAAGTGCGCCTGAGCGCGGGTGCGGGTTTCGTCGTGGTGATCTGCGGCGAGATCATGACCATGCCCGGTCTACCCAGCAGGCCCGCTGCCGAGGCGATCAAGCTGAACGCGGATGGCGATATCGAGGGCCTGTTCTGAACGACGACGCTTGAATTTCCGCGCCCCGCCTATGTATGCGGGGCGTGATGGCTATCCATTTCGGAAGGGGACTGCGATGACGGCTCAGATCATCGACGGCAAGGCATTCGCGGCCAGGGTGCGCGAAAAGGTGGCGGGTCATGTGGCGCGCCTGAAGGAAGAGCATGGGATCGTTCCCGGTCTTGCGGTGGTGCTGGTGGGCGAGGACCCGGCCAGCCAGGTCTATGTGCGCTCGAAGGGCAAGCAAACCGTCGAGGTCGGGATGAATTCCTATGAGCACAAACTGGACGCTGACGCCTCGCAGAAGGAACTGCTGGGCTTGATCGAGCGCCTCAACAACGATCCGGCGGTGCACGGGATACTGGTGCAATTGCCGCTGCCGGGTCACATCGACGAAGAGTTGGTGATCAACGCGGTCGATCCGGCCAAGGACGTGGACGGGTTTCATATCTCGAATGTGGGTCTTTTGGGGACCGGGCAGAAATCCATGGTGCCCTGTACACCACTCGGGTGTTTGATGATGCTGCGCGACCACCTTGGCAGCCTGTCGGGGCTCAATGCCGTGGTGATCGGGCGCTCGAATATCGTGGGCAAGCCGATGGCGCAGCTTTTGCTGGGTGACAGCTGCACCGTGACGATCGCCCACAGCCGCACGAAGGATATTCAGGAAGTGACCGGGCGCGCCGATATCGTGGTCGCTGCCGTCGGTCGCCCCGAGATGGTGACCGGCGCATGGATCAAGCCTGGCGCGACGGTGATTGACGTGGGCATCAACCGCATCGACGCACCGGAAAAGGGCGAGGGCAAGACCCGGCTCGTGGGCGATTGCGACTACGAGAGCTGTGCCGAGGTGGCGGGCGCGATCACCCCGGTCCCCGGCGGGGTCGGGCCAATGACCATCGCCTGCCTTCTGGCAAATACGGTGACCGCCTGTTGCCGCGCCAACGGGCTGAGCGAACCCGAGGGGCTGACTGCCTGAACAGGCGGCTTGCGGCGCAGTTCAGACCGGCGCGAGGGGAATCATCGTGCCGGTCAGCATCGCGATATGAATGTCCTTGCCATCGTTGCGGGCAAAGACATCGGCCTGAACGATGACCAGACGGCGGCCCGGCTTGATCACTTTGCCGTGAGCGATCAGCAACTCGCCCTTCCCCGGTGCCAGCAGATTGATCTTCATTTCGGTGGTCAGCACCTCGTGATCCGCGGGCATGACCGACAGCGCAGCATAGCCCGCGGCGCTGTCGGCGATGGCAAATGTCAGGCCGGCATGGGCAAAACCGTGCTGCTGGCGACTGCCAGGCAGGATCGGAGCATGAATTTCGGTCGCGCCAGCCGCAACATGCATCATGTTGGCGCCAAGCGTGGTCATCATGGATTGCGCGGCGAAACTTTCGCGTATCCTTTGATCCACGGTCGGACAAAGCGGGTTGAAATCGTTCATCTTGCGCAAACATGCCTCATCTAATGGCGGACAGGCGCGTCAGAGTGCACCGTTGGCATGCGATGAAAACCTCTATAGGGTAGTGGCGCAACATAAATCGGGCCCAGATGGTTGAGTTCAGTAAACTTCGTTTCGTCTTTACGGAGACGTTCAGCACGTTGGTATCACCTACAACGGTTTTCATCTGGGTAACCTGCGTAGCCATAGCGACCGTTGCAGGGCCATTCGGAACACTCCTTTACATGGACGTGGTGGAGCGCGCGCTCTACTGGGGCTTGGTGACGACCGGGGGGATCGTGGTCGGGTATACCATGTATGCCGTCGCCCTGTTGATCCTCGGCGAGAATCGCCCGTTCCTGTTCGATCCCTTCACGGCGCTGATGATCGCCTGCCTGTTGGGGCCGTTGGTCTGGTTTCTGCGCTCCAACATTCAGGCTGATGCACCCGAAGGATTGATCAGCCTCGGGGGGGTCATATTCAATACATTCGTGATCTCGCTCGGCGTGCTGGCGTCGCGGCGCCAGATATGCCGGTTGACTCCGGTGCCGCTGCGGTCCGGGTTGAGCGATGCGGTCGGCACGACCTCACTTCCGGGGCCGCGCCTGCTGCGGCGCCTCTCTGACGACGTCCGCGCCCCGGTGCTGCGGCTCAGCGCGAATGACCATTATGTCGAGGTGGTGACGACACGGGGCAAGCAGGTTCTGCGGTTGCGCCTCTCGGATGCGATAAACGAGATGGAACCTGCCGAAGGATTTTGTGTCCACCGCTCACATTGGGTGACGCGCAGCGCGATCATGCAGGTCGAACGTGAGAACGCTCATAAACTGTTCGTGCTGCTGAAGAATGGCGACCGGGTGCCGGTCAGCCGCACCTATCGCGGCGAACTCGAACGCATGGGCATCATGGCGCCACAGGCGCAAAACAAGCTGGCGATCGCCGGACGCAATTGAATGTCGCGCGGCGCTGGCCCGGTTTCAGCCAAACTTATGGTGCCTATTTCACGATCTTCTCGTCCTTGACGAACATGTTCGCCCAGGCCCGGTCGATCAGTTCGGGGGTCATCTGATAGGGGATACCCTCGAACTCGCAGATCGAGATCATCTGATCGATCAGGAAGACCGGCTGATAATTCGCATAGATGTTGTCAATGGTCGGATATTTCACTTTGAGCAGATGCACCAGCGCGGCCTCATCGAGTGGCATCTGCTTTTTCTTGGCGACCATGGCAAAGATCTTGAGGAAGTTTTCCTGGTTGGGCCCGTCGATCTTGATCTTGAAGAAGATCCTGCGCAGGGCGGCCTGGTCGAAGATCTCGTTAGGGTGGAAGTTGGTCGAGAAGATCACCAGCGTGTCGAAAGGCACCTCGAATTTCTCGCCCGATTGCAGGGCAAGGATATCCTTGGATTCTTCCAGCGGTACGATCCAGCGGTTGACCAGCGCCTGGGGCGGCTCGGCCTGGCGGCCAAGGTCGTCGACGATGAAGATGCCGCCGGTGGATTTCAGCTGCAGCGGCGCCTGGTAGGTGCGTGCCGTCGGGTTGTAGACGAGATCCAGCATGTTGAGGCTGAGTTCGCCGCCGGTCACGACGGTGGGGCGCTCGCATTGAACATAGCGGGTATCGAAGGTGCGCTTGCGGCGCAGGCTGTTGGGGTCGTCTTGTTCCACCTCGGCCTTGGAGTGCACGATCGGGTCATAGACGGTGATCACCTGGCCGGAATATTCGATGGCGCGCGGCACATAGACCCGGTCGCCCATCGCGTCGCGAATCCCGTTCGAGATGCTAGATTTACCGTTGCCCGGCGGGCCATACATCAGGATTGAGCGACCGGCCGACACCGCCGGCCCAAGGTGGTCAAGCAGGCTGTCGGGCAAAACCAGGTGGCCCATGGCGCCGGTCAACTCGTTGCGGGTGATCTGGATGTTGCGGATCGACTGGCGTTTGACCTGTTCGCGGTAGGCCGCCAGCGGCACGGGCATGGCGCCGTAATATTCCGACTGGGACAGCGCATCGAGCGCGCGGGATTTGCCCGCATCCGTCAGCTGAAACCCCATTTCACTGCCCGAATTGGCGTTCAGCGTGCCTGTTGCCTCGACCAGTTTCTGTTCGCGGGCGATGTCGATCAGTTCCTGCGTCACGGCGCGCGGCAGGCAGATCGCATCGGCCAACTCGCTGGCGGTGTCCACGTTCTTGCGGAACATGGTCTTGATAAGGATATCGCGCATCATGACGATCGGCAGCTGCATGTCCTGAAGGCCGCTCGGAGGCGGCGGCGGTTGGACGCCCTGCTGGGTCGGTTGCATGTTCATCTGTTTCTGCCCGCGGTTTTGTGTTGCACGTCAAAAAGCGTCCCGCGCGGCGGCGGGGCCATGATGTGACCATGGCGCGCAAACATGCAGAAATTATGGAGAGGGTCGGGCAGGTGCGGGGCAGGGGCTCAGCTGCCGAAGGCGACGCCAAGCCCGAGATAGATTATCAGCGTGCTGCCAAGGGCAAAGCCCATGGGAAACTTGGGCCCGCTTGACCAGCTTGCCCAGTCCGGCGCCAATTGGCGAAGGCGGCTGCCCCGGACCAGACGGTGGGTGGCGTAACAGGCCAGCATGTTGGTGGCCAGTATGAGCAACAGGAAGGTCAGATCGCCAATGGCGATAAAGGGCGCAGCGGCGGCCAGGAACTTGGAATCCCCGGCGCCCATCATGCCTGCGGCATTGGCCAGCATGCCGATCACCAGCATGACCA
>Ga0102926_1000743_pt1 | contig 19294 bp, 17 predicted proteins | sample SalPonR1_A_D2_MG_FD_78173 | JGI IMG/M metagenome (GOLD analysis project Ga0102926, IMG submission 78173) | Salt pond soil microbial communities from South San Francisco under conditions of wetland restoration - Salt Pond MetaG R1_A_D2_MG | ecosystem: Environmental > Aquatic > Marine > Intertidal...
CGAGGTGGTGGCGCGCCCGATGCCGGACGGGCCGGAGGCGATGCCGCTGCCCGTCACGCGGATGCTGTCGGCGGCGCGAAAGAGGGGAGAGCGGGTCACACCGGGTCTGACGGACGGCTGGATGTTGGAGCCGGTGTCGCGTTCGGCCCGCGCGCTCTGGGTCTGGGGCGCGGGGCATGTCGGGCGGGCCATCGTGGCGGCGCTTTCGCCGCTGCCGGACATCGAAGTGACCTGGATCGATACGGCGGCGGAGCGGTTTCCGGAGCACGTCCCGGACGGCGTGGTGCGGCTCGTCGCGGCCAGTCCGCCCGATCTCGCGAACTATGCGCCCGCCCATGCCGAGCACCTGATTCTGACCTACTCGCACGCTCTCGACCTCGAGCTCTGCCACCGGCTTCTGGGGCACGGGTTCCTGTCTTGCGGGCTGATCGGGTCGAAGACCAAGTGGGCGCGGTTCCGGTCGCGACTTGTCGCACTCGGGCACGCCGACGCCTCGATTTCGCGCATCCGCTGTCCGATTGGGCAGCCGGCACTCGGAAAGCATCCGCAGGCCATTGCCGTGGGCGTCGCCCATGAGCTACTCACGGTCGGGGACAGGGCGACCGCCTGGAAGGACGGCACGGGGTGACGGGGGACGCGACGCTGCTTTCGGTTGACGGCCTGACGAAGGCCTATCCCGGAGTCGTCGCCAACGATCACGTCTCGTTCTCCGTCCGGCCCGGCGAGGTCCACGCGCTTCTGGGCGAGAACGGCGCGGGCAAGTCGACGCTCGTGAAGATGATCTACGGGCTGGTGCGGCCGGATGCGGGGCGGATGGCCTTCGCCGGCGCCCCCTACGCGCCCGAGACGCCGCATGTCGCGCGGCAGGCGGGCGTCGCGATGGTGTTCCAGCATTTCAGCCTTTTCGAGGCGCTGACCGTCGCGGAGAACGTCGCGCTCGGCATGGAGACGCCGCCGCCCCAGCGGCAGCTTTCGCGGCAGATCCGGGAGGTGAGCGAGACCTACGGGCTGCCGCTCGACCCGAACCGGCTGGTGGGAGACCTGTCGGCGGGGGAGCGGCAGCGGGTGGAGATCATCAGATGCCTGCTGCAGGACCCCAAGCTCCTCATCATGGACGAACCGACCTCGGTGCTGACGCCGCAGGAAGTCGAGATCCTGTTCGAGACGCTGAGGAAACTCTCGGCGGAAGGGACGGCGATCCTCTACATCAGTCACAAGCTCGAGGAGATCCGGATGCTCTGCGAGGCGGCGACCATCCTGAGGCTCGGGAAGGTCGTGGCGACCTGCGACCCGCGCGAGAAATCCGCGCGGGAGCTGGCGGAGCTGATGGTGGGCCAGACGCTCCACACGCCGTCCCGCGCGAGCGCGGCGGGCGATGAGGTGGCGCTGTCCGTCGAGGGGCTGTCGGTGGCGCCGGCCAATCCGTTCGGGACGACCTTGAAGTCCGTCTCATTCGAGGTGCGGAAAGGCGAGGTCCTGGGCATCGGCGGGGTGGCGGGCAACGGACAGGACGAGTTGCTCGCGGCGCTGTCGGGGGAGCTTCGCGCGCCGCTCGACGCGGTGCGCGTGGGCGGGACGCCGGTGGGAACGCTCGGGCCGTCGGCCCGGCGGCGGATCGGTCTTCTGGCGGCGCCGGAGGAACGGCTGGGCCACGCGGCGGCGCCGGACATGAGCCTCACCGAGAACGCCCTGCTTACGGGACTGATCCGGGAGGATCTGTCGCGGAACGGGTTTCTCGACTGGGGAAAGGCGCGCGACTTCGCGGCTCGGATCATCGAGGGCTTCGACGTGCGCACGCCGGGGCCGGAGCACGCGGCGCGGTCGCTGTCGGGCGGCAATCTGCAGAAGTTCGTGATCGGGCGGGAGATCCTTCAGAAGCCGAGGGTTCTGGTGGTCAACCAGCCGACCTGGGGCGTCGATGCCTCGGCGGCGGCGGCGATCCGGCAGGCGCTTCTCGACCTCGCCGCCGAAGGCTCGGCGATCGTGGTGATCAGCCAGGATCTGGACGAGCTGATGGAGATATCCGACCGCTTCGCGGCGCTGAACGAAGGCCGGCTGTCGGCGCCAAGACCCACGCAGGGTCTCACCGTGGACGAGATCGGCCTGATGATGGGCGGCGCGCACGACATGGAGGTCGCGCATGTGGAGGGCTGAGGCGTTGCGTTATTCGGGCAAGAGGACGGACGGCGCGTGATCCGGCTCGAGAAGCGGCCGGAGCCCTCGCGGGTCTGGACGGCGGCGACGCCGGTGCTCGCTGTCGTCGCGACGATGATCGCCGGCGGGATCATGTTCGCCCTCCTCGGCAAGGATCCGGTGGCGGCGATCCGGCTGATCTTCTGGGACCCGCTGTTCGACGAGCAGTTCGCGTCGTTCTCGCGGCCGCAGCTTCTGGTGAAGGCCGGGCCGCTGATCCTGATCGCGATCGGGCTGAGCCTCGGATTTCGGGCGGGGATCTGGAACATCGGCGCCGAGGGGCAGTACATCATCGGCGCGGTCTGCGGGGCGGGCTTCGCGCTGGCGTTCTTTCCATCGGAGTCCTGGCTCATCTTCCCGGGCATGGTGATCGTGGGCATGCTCGGCGGCTGGGCCTGGGCGATGATCCCGGCGATCCTGAAGACGCGGTTCAACACGAACGAGATCCTGGTCTCGCTCCTGCTCGTCTACGTGGCGGAGAACATCCTCGCCTCGGTCTCGCTCGGGCTTCTGAGGAACCCGGAAGGCGCGGGCTTCCCCGGAAGCCGCAACCTGAGAAACTGGGACGCGACATCGAACCAGGAGCTGATCGCGGGGACGGGGATGCACTGGGGCGTGGTCGCGGCGTTCGTCGCGGTGATCTTCGCCTACATCCTGCTCAACCGGCACATCACCGGCTTCAACATCCGGGTGGCCGGGCAGAGCCCGCGGGCGGCGCGGTTTTCCGGGGTCGATCCGAACCGGCTCATCGTGTTCTGCCTCGGGCTTTCGGGAGCGCTCGCGGGGCTTGCCGGCATCTTCGAGGCGGCCGGGCCGGCAGGGCAGATCTCGATCGATTTCAACGTGGGCTACGGCTTCACGGCGATCATCGTGGCCTTCCTCGGGCGCCTGCACCCGGTGGGCATCCTGCTCGCCGGGCTCCTGATGGCGCTGACCTACATCGGGGGCGAGCTTTCGCAGTTCATGCTCGGCATTCCGGCCGCCGCGATCCAGGCCTTCCAGGGGATGCTCCTGTTCTTCCTGCTGGCGGGCGATGTCCTGACAAATTTCCGGGTCCGGTTCGGCCGGACGAGGGCCGCCTGATGGATCTTTCCGCGATCAACCCGGTCCTGCTGCTCGCCTCGCTCATGGTCGCGGCGACGCCGATCCTGCTCGCCGCGCTGGGGGAACTCGTGGTGGAGAAGTCGGGCGTGCTGAACCTCGGCGTCGAGGGGATGATGATCATCGGCGCGGTCACGGGCTTCATCGTGGCCGTCGAGAGCGGAAGCGCCGCGACGGGCTTCGTGATGGCGGCCGTGGGCGGGGCCGCGTTGTCGATGATCTTCGCCGTGCTGACGCAGTACCTGCTGTCGAACCAGGTGGCGACGGGCCTTGCGCTCACGCTCTTCGGGCTCGGGTTCTCGGCGCTTCTGGGCCAGGGCTACGTGGGGATCAGGGCGCCGGCCGTGCCGGATCTCGATATCCCGCTTCTCTCAGGCATCCCCTTCGTGGGACCGGTTCTCTTCCAGCACGACCTGATGGTCTACTTCTCGCTCGCGCTCGTCGCCGCCGTCTGGGCCTTCCTCAAGTATACCCGAGCAGGACTGATCCTGCGGGCGGTGGGAGAGAGCCACGACAGCGCCCACGCGCTGGGCTACAAGGTCGTCCGCATCCGGATCGCGGCCATCGCCTTCGGCGGCGCATGCGCGGGGCTGGGCGGGGCCTACCTGAGCCTCGTCCGGGTCCCCCAGTGGACCGAAGGCATGACAGCCGGGGCGGGCTGGATCGCGCTTGCCATCGTGGTCTTCGCGTCGTGGAAGGCCGGCCGCGTTCTGATCGGCGCCTATCTTTTCGGCGGGATCGCCGTTCTGCAACTCAACCTTCAGGCCGCGGGGGTCGCCGTGCCCGTGGAAATCTTGTCCATGTCTCCGTATCTGATAACGATCCTCGTGCTGGTGATCATATCGGCCGACCGGAGCCGGGTGGCGCTCAATGCGCCAGCCTCGCTCGGCCGGGTGTTCCACGCCTCGTCCTGAGGCCAATTCAGAACCGCCGGGATCTGCTCCCGGCTCAACAGGGAGAAAGACCCGTGAAAAGAAGAACCCTCCTCGCCACCGGCGCCGCCGCGGCGTCCGCCGCCGCCCTCGGCCTGCCCGCCCGCGCGCAGTCGCCGCTGAAGATCGGCTTCGTCTACGTGGGCCCCATCGGTGACGGCGGCTGGACCTACCAGCACGACCAGGGCCGTCTGGCGGTCGAAGCCGAGTTCGGCGACCAGGTCGAGACGATCTATCAGGAGAGCGTGCCGGAAGGCGCCGACGCCGAGCGGGTGCTGACGCAGATGGCGCTCTCGGGCGCGGGCCTGATCTTCACCACCTCCTTCGGCTTCATGGACGCGACCGTGAACGTGGCCGAGAAGTTCCCGGACGTGAAGTTCGAGCACGCGACGGGCTACAAGCGCGCCGACAACCTCGCGACCTACGACGCGCGGTTCTACGAGGGTCGGGCTGTGGTCGGCCACATCGCGGGAAAGATGACCAAGACGAACAAGATCGGCTATATCGCGTCGTTTCCGATCCCCGAGGTCATCCAGGGGATCAACTCGTACTATCTCCACGCCAAGAAGGTGAACCCGGACGTCGAACTCGTGGTGATCTGGGCCTACACCTGGTTCGACCCCGCCAAGGAAGCCGATGCGGCCAAGGCGATGATCGAGCAGGGCGTGGATGTCATCACCCAGCACACCGACTCGACCGCGCCTCTCGCCGAAATGGCGAAGACGGACGGCGTGATCGGGTTCGGGCAGGCGTCCGACATGTCCGAATACAAGCCCTCGCCGCGGGTCGCCTCGATCATCGACGACTGGTCGCCCTACTACATCAAGCGGGTTCAGTCGGTGCTCGACGACACGTGGGAGCCGACCCACACCTGGGGCGGGATGGGCGACGGCGAGGTCGTGATCGGAGAGATCACCGAGGCCGTGCCGGACGAGATCAAGGCCGAGGCCGAGGGAATGATCGCGGCGATCTCGGCGGGCGAGTACCATTCGTTCACCGGGCCGATCATGAAGCAGGATGGGTCGGTCTTCCTGGCCGAGGGCGAAGTCGCGACGGACGAGCAGCTCGTGACGATGGACTTCTACATCGAGGGAATCTCGGGCGACATCCCGAGCTGATCGCGGAGCCTTCGAAGACCTGCGAGCGGGCGCCTTCGGGCGCCCGTTCCGCTGGGGTGTCCGAGGTCGGACAGGGGGGGCAAGCGGTCGATTTGGAACGCGTCAGCGCAATCAGCCCGCCAGATGCGCAAGGACCCTGTCGGCGATCAGATCGCTCACACGGGTATTCGATTCCACGGTCACCCCCGCGATGTGCGGCGTCAGGATCAGGTTCGGCGCGCCGTCGAAGGCGCGCGCCGCCTCTGCCGCAAGTGGCTCGGTCTCGAAGACGTCGAGCGCCGCACCGCCAAGCCGGCCGTCCTTCAGCGCCGCAGCGACCGCCGGTTCGTCGATCACGCCGCCGCGGGCGGCGTTGACGAGGATCGCGCCAGGCCTCATGCGGCCGATCCGGTCGGCGTCGATGAGGTGCCGCGTGCCGTCGGTGAGCGGCACGTGCAGGCTCACCACATCCGCCGCCGCGAGGAGCGTGTCGAGCTCCAGCCGTCCCGCCTCCGCCCAGGCCGGATCACCCTCGGGCACGAAGGGGTCGTGCGCGGCAATCTCCATGCCGAGCGCCCGGCCCCTGTCGCCGGTGTCGCGCGCGATGGCGCCGAAGCCCACTAGGCCCAGCACCTTGCCCGACACCTCGCGCCCGGCGCAGTCCTGACGCGGCCAGTCCCCCGCGATCATGCGGTCGTTCACGCCGTAGGCGCCGCGCAGGAGCGCCATGGCCGTGCCGATCACGTATTCCGCCACCGAGAGGTTGTTGGCGCCCGTCGCGGGATAGACCGTGACCCCCCTGCCCTCGCAGGCCGGAACGTCGATGTTGTCGAGCCCGACGCCGAGGCGGCCCACGCAGGCAAGCTCCGGCGCCGCGTCGAGGAGTGCCGGGCGGACCTGCGTGCGGTTCCGGACGATCAGGGCCGTGACGCCCTGCATCATCGCCGGGATCTCGTCCTGCCGGCCGGCGAGGTCAGGGTCGTAGACCACCTCGTGCGCCTCGCGGAGCCGGTCGATCGCGGCCTCGTCCATGAACTCGGTGATGAGGATCATGAGCTTTCCTTGTCGAAGACGAACTGGGTGTGCTGATCGTAGGCGTCGCCGGGGCGGAGCACGGGTTGCGGCCAGTCGGCGTAGTGGATCGAGTCGGGCCAGACCTGCGGTGCGAGCGCGAGGCCGCAGTAGGGACCCATGCTGCGCCCGTCGAGACCCGGCACCGGCACGTCGAGGCGGGCGGCGTCGTAGACCTGAAGCCCGGGCTCGGTCGTGCGGATGGTCATGGCGACCCCCGAGGTGGGGCTTCGCAGCCGACCGACATCACGGAGCGGCAGGCGCTCCCGAGAGACGCAGAAGTTGCTGTCGATCGGGCCGCCTTCGTTCGCCGCGCGGATGCTGCGGCCGGCGCGGAGGTCGTAATGCGTCCCCTCCACGGGAAGGACCGCGCCCGTGGGCACGAAATCGGCATCGGTGGGCAGATAGTCCGCCGCCTCCACCCGGAGCACATGGTCGAGCACGTCGCCGCTGTCGTCGAGTGCGAAGTAGCTGTGATGGGCGAGATTGCAGAGGGTGGGCGCATCGGTCGTCGCCGTGTAGCGGATGTCGAGGACACCGCCGGGGCGGAGTGAGAAGACGGCGCGCATCGCGAGGCGGCCGGGGAATCCCATGTGGCCGTCGTCTTCGACGATGGTCATCTCGACGGAACTCTCAGTGACCTCGCCCAGCGTCCAGATGCGCTTGCCCGTGCTCTGGCTGCCGCCGTGGAGCGTGTGGCGGCCGAGCGCATTACGGTCGGTCTCGTAGATCGTTCCGTCAAGCTCGAAGGCGCCGCCCCTGATGCGGTTGGCGCAACGCCCTGCCGTCGCGCCGAAGAACGGCGAGTGGACGAGGTAGGGCGGGAACTCCTCAAAGCCGAGGACCAGCGCGGGGCTATGGCCGTCGAGACGCAGGTCCTGAAGGACCGCGCCGTAGGTGAGGAACGATGCCGACAGGCCGCCGCCCGCGATCCGGACGCGGTGGACCTCCTGCCCGTCGAGGGTCTCTCCGAAGCGGTCGATCTTCATGCCGCGTCGTCCAGCGCGACCGCCTGCCCGGTGCGGGCCGAAAGCTCGGCGGCCTCGCCGATGCGGACGGCCCACAGGCCGTCCTCGAGCGTGACCTCCGGCGTGCCCTGCCCCGTGCGGACGAGGTCGAGGAACTTTCTGTGCTGGAAGAAGGTCGACCCGTGGTGGTCGCCCGCCCGCAGGATCGCCTCGTCTACCGTTATTCGCGACCGCGAGACATGCTTGGATGTGCGGTCGGAGATGTGGACTTCGGAATGGCGCTCGACGCCGCCCGGCTGGAACCGCGCGGGGCCGGGCACGCAGGCGTCGATGCGGGCGGCGTCTCCGGTGACCGAGACGACCTCCTGCCATTCCGAGCCTTCCGCGAACATGCACAGGTCGAGCATCCCGCGCATCCCGTTCGCGAAATCGAGGACGACGAAGGCGTTGTCCACCACGTCTGCATTGCGGCCGTCGAAGAGTTCGATCCTGTGGTTCACGTCCATGGCCGCCGAGGCGTAGACGCGAACCGGCTCGGACTGCGCGATCAGGCGCATGAGGTCCCAGAAGTGGCAGCATTTCTCGACCAGCGTGCCGCCGGTGCGGTCGGCGAAGCGGTTCCAGTGACCGACCTTCTCGAGAAACGGAAAGCGGTGTTCGCGGATCGCGATCATGTGCGGCGTGCCCGCGCGGCCCTTCTCGAGTTCGCTCAGGAGCCGTTCGACAGGCGGCATGTATCGGTATTCCATCGCGACCCAGACGGGCGCCGTGCGGCCGTTCACCCGGGCGATCAGGTCGCGGCAGTGGGCGGTCGTGGTGCAGAGCGGCTTTTCCACCAGCAGCGGCTTGTTGCCGGGAAGGAGCTCCAGCATCTGCTCGTGATGGCGGTCGTTCGGCGAGGCGATGACGTAGGCGTCGCACAGGTCCGCCGAGAGCATCTCACGGTAATCGGTGAAGCCCCGCGCCGTGCCACCCGTTGCGGCGATGCCGGACGCCCGCATCTGCTCGTTCGGATCGGCCACCGCGGCGACCTCCGCACCGTCGAGCAGCGTGATGTTGCGGATGTGCTCCTGCCCCATCATGCCCGTGCCGATGATCCCGTATCTCACGCTCATGTCGTCATATCTCCAGAATCGGAAGGTCCATGGACGCCGCCGTCTCACGCAGGAGCGTGCGGTGGTCGCCATAGGCGAGGGCCATGTGATGTTCGAGTCCGGAGGCGATGATCCGGTCGAGGGCGCGCTTCGTGCCGCTTTCGAAGCGGACGACGCCGGACGTGCCGGTGAAGGCCATCGGGCGCTTCAGCATCTCGCCCTGAGACAGCACCATCCTGGTCTCGCCGAAGGCGCGGCTGATGCGCATGAACGTCACCGGACCGGGCTTCAGCGGGAACTCGAACAGGAGCGGCATCCTGCGGTTCGTATGGATCGTCGCGCGGGCGCGGGCGTCGGGGTCGCGCATCGACATGGGTGCTTGTCCGCAGTGCCAGACGACGCCGGTATCGTCGTCCGCGTCCATGTCGACGAGATCGGTGAGAAAGACCGGGGCCTGCGCCACCTCCATGAGGATCAGCTGGGTCAGCGCGCCCATGACGTCGGCTTCGCAGGCGCAGGGGACGCGGTTTTCGCCCATCATGGCGGCAGGGCCGCAGACGGCGCCGCCGTAATCGGTGAAGGTCTCGGGCCAGCAGCGCAGCGCGAAGGCGTCGTACCCGCCAGACGCCTTCAGCGCGTCGAGCGCGCGGCGCAGGCGGAGCGATCGGTCGAGTTGCTGCTGGTCCACGTCGTCGAGATCGGCGAGCTGTGCCGCGGCCTCCGCGCGGAGGGACGCGACCTCGCCCGCGTCGGCGGTCCTGGCGGTGCCGAAGAGGGTCTCGAGTGCGTGCACCTCGACCTCGACACCGGCGAGCGCCTTCATTTCCTCGGCAGAGTAGTCGCAGGTGTCGAAGCCGGGGGGATGTTCCCCGATCCGGGCGATGCGCTTTCCCGCGATCCGCGCTGCGACGGATCGGCCCGCATCTGTCGGTCGGGCGACGGAGTGTGCGTCGAGGCGGCCGGACTGGCGTTCTCCCCTGAGCATCGCCTCGACCTCGGGGACGGCGCCGTCGTCCGGGGCGCGGTAAAGCCAGCCGAAGGCTACGTGGTTGAGGCCCAGCGCGTGGGAGGCGAGGTTCAGGCCGCAGAAGGCGTTGAGCCGAAGGCGGCCGCCGAGGCGCGGCTCCGGGATGGCCCAGATCGACAGCGGGACGTCGAAGGCGGTCGCGGCGGCGACCGTCATGGACGCGTCGGTGAAGGTGACCTGAAGAAGGAGCAGATGCTCGATCCCGGCCGTGTCCAGATCGCGGATCGCCTCCTGCGTCGCGTCCGCGTCGAAGAGCAACTCGCGCGAGCCGACGATCTCGTGGCCGGTCCGATCCAGCACGTCGAGCATCGCGGCGAGGTTTTCCTTGGCGAACTCCACGTCGAAGGTCGGGCGGCCAAGCGGCAGGATACCTAGTTTCATCGGGTCCTCAGATGGCGGCGTAGCGGTGGCGAAAGCTGGCGTTGGCGGGCCGGAAGCATGTGCCGCCCTCGCCGTAGGCCGGATGGGCGTTCCACGAAGTGGCTTCGCGGTCGGCGAGTCCGGCAATGTCGGACAGATAGGTGATTGCCTCACTTTTAAGGCCATTCTCGATTTCTGCCCAGTTCGGATAATTCTCGAAGGCGTCGAGCCAGATCGCGCGGCCCGCGAGGAAGCCCGAGGCCCCGGCCCGGAAGGCGTGTTCGAGAACGCGGCGGAAGGCCTCCTTGCCCGCGCCGGCCGACAGCATGACCCACGGACGGCCGGCGAGGCGGCCCATCTTGTCGAACACGGCCTGCACGGCGGCGGAGCCGTCGGCGTCCTCCGCGTTCACCGGGCTTTCAAGCTTGAAGATGTCGACGCCGTACTCTGTCTTGGCGAATTCATCGACCGATGCGAGAACGTGGTCGGCCTTCTTTTCCTTCATCTCGACGTAGTCGGTCGTCTGGTCCGAATCCGACGCGAGCGGGTAGACGAGGAGTTCAAGAAGGAAGGAGATGTCGTAGCGGGCGCATTCGTCGCCGATGCGCTTGACGTAGTCCTGCTGCTGGCGGACCACGGCGCGGTCGGCGTCGGGGCGATACCAGGCAAGCACCTTGACCGCGTCTCCGCCCATCCGCTTGATCTTGGCGACCGACCATTCGTCGATGTCGGACGAAACGCGCCCCCCGGGCGTCTCCCGGAAGACCGAATCCTCGAGCGTCACGATCAGTCCCTTCGCCGGCGCGAGCCGGTCGATGCCGTGCGGGATCGCATAGTGGGGGTCGAGAAGAAGCGCGGTGCTGGGCCCCTGCAGCGTCTCGATGAGAAGGGCCTTGAAACGTGCGACCTCCTCCCAGGGGGCTTCGGGCAACCCCAGCGCCTTGGCGATCGGTCCCTTGATCGGCGGGCGCTGGTCGACGGCGGTCATCTTGAAGATACCGCGCGCGTCGGCCATGCGGCGGATGCCCCAGAGTTTGCCGGGGGTGAGTTGCATCACGTCATCTCCTTGAGGAAGCGTTCGGTTTCATCGCGGTCGGGGCAGCCCTCGCGTCCGCCGAAACGCGTGCATTTGAGGGCAGCGGCCGCGTTGGCGAAGCGGATCGCCTCGCGCTCCTCCACGCCTTCCGCGAGGCGGAGCGCGAAGGCTCCGTGCCAGACATCCCCGGCGCCGAGGGTGTCGACGCTCTTTACCTCGAAACCCGGGACGTGCCCGCCGCCCTTCACGAAGACGCCGTGCTCGCCGTCGGTCACGCAGGCCCAGACGGCGAGGTCGAGGGTTTCGAGCGCATCCGCCGGCGCGCCCTCCGCGATGGAGCCGAGGCCCTGCCGCGAGAAGGCGACATGGCTCGCCGCAGGGGGGAGCGACGGGTCGATGGGGGCTTCGCCGTCAAGCACGCCGGGTATGCCGCGCGCGCGGGCGAGATCCAGTGCCGCACGGTTTCCCGCGGTCCAGCGGGTGTCGGCGAGCACCGCGTCGAGCGCGGGGGCCATCACGATCTTCGCGGCGCTCTCCGTCAGGCCCCTGCCGCCGGCGCTGACGATCTGACGCTCACCCGCCGCGTCGACATAGACCGACGAGAACGACGACCGCCCGCCCGGCGCCCGGTCCGTGAGCGAACAGTCGACGCCCTCGGCTTCGAGGCCGGCGATGACCATGTCGCCGATGGGGTCGTCGCCCAGGCGCCCGGCGAGCATCGCCTCGCCGCCGAGGCGCGCGATGGCGACCGCCGCCGTCGCGGCGCAGCCGCCGCCGACGATGTGGGCGTCCTCGGCGCGGATCTTCTTGGGTTCGGCTGACAGGGCCTCCAGGCGAAAGACGAAATCCACCACGGCGCTGCCGACACAGAGAACGCGCGCCATCAGTCCACCGGCAGTCCCGACGGGACCCTTTCCGGTTTGCCGAGCCGTCCCTCGACCGAGGCCGTCCCCGTCAGGGCGTGGAGAAAGGCGATTATGTCGCCGATCTCGTCGTCGGTCAGGCTCATCGGTTCGATGTCGGTCCTTTCGGCAAGGCGGGCGCGTTCGCGGCTGTCCTGGAAGGCGAGGAAGTCGGTCTCCTCGAGCCAAGGCGCCGAGGGCAGGATCGCGTTGAGCGGCTCCCAGTCGGCGAGCGATCCGGCGGGGTCGAGGTGGTGGCGCACGATGCCCTCGAGCGTCCGGTAGGCGCCGTTGTGACCGTAGGGCGCGGTAAGCGCGACGTTGCGCAGCGACGGCGTGCGGAACCGGTAGGCATCCTCTAGCCGGTCGGACGACCCCATGCGGCCCACGTCGCGCCGGATCGGATCCCACTGGCGGGTGCGGCCGGGACCGAAGAACGGAAGCGCCAGCGCGTGGAACTCCTGATCGGTCAGGAGAGGGCCGGAATGGCACGAGGCACAACCAGCCTTGCCGTAGAAGAGGTCGAGGCCGCGCCGCTGCGGGTCGCTCAGCGCGGTCTCGTCGCCGCGAAGGTAGGCGTCGAACGGGCTGTCGTCGGAGCGGTATTCGTAGGCCTGGAAGGCGGCGAGGGCGTTGGCGACATGGACGATGGAGACATCTTCGGACGTCTCGACATCGTCGAAGGCCGCGACGAACCGCTCACCGTAGTCGGGGATCGTCCGCACGCGCTTGGCAAGGATCGGCCAGACGTAGTCGAGACGTTCGTAGGCGCGGCCCGCGACCTCGTTCTCCCGGGGATCGCCGGCCATTTCGAACTGCGACGTCATCGGGAACAGCGCCTGCGCCGCGAGGATGCCGGAGAGCCCGTGGGGCAGCCATTCCTGTGCGGGGTTGTCGAAGCCGTTGCCATAGTGATCCGCGGGCGTCAGGCGACCGTCGTGGAACATCACGCGGATCTCGGTCGCGCCGAGGTTCCAGAGGGCCTGCGCGTTCCGGGGGATGCGCTTGCGGATACGGTCCGGCCCCTCGCCCGCCGTGCGGTTCGGGCCGACACCCGTCCCGCCCTCTCCCACGCCGAGCGACAGCCCGTCGGAGGTGCCGTGTTCGATCGCATGGCAGGTGCCGCAGGATATGTTGCGGTTTCCCGACAGGATCTTGTCGTGGAAGAGAAGCCGGCCAAGTTCGGCCTGCTCGAGGCTCACGGGGGTGAAATCGTCGTCTTGCAAAGGCGGGGGGAGCCCGTCAGCCTGTGCGGCGAGAGGCGCGATCAGGAGGGCGATCAGATGCGGCAGGCGATCCTTGCGGCAGCGCTGATGCTGGCGGGTCCGGCGGCGGCGGAGATCGAAACGGCGCGCGACCTGATGGATGCGGGTCGCTTCGAGGAGGCGATGGAAGAGCTGATACCCGCCGCGATCTCGGGCAATGCCGAGGCGGAGGAACTCATCGGCGTCATGTACGCGCTGGGGCTCGGCGTCGAGCGGGACGACCAGCGAGCGTTCGAGTGGTACCTTCGCGCGGCGATGAAGGGGCATGCCGGCGCGCAGTCGGGCGTGGGGTGGTACTACGAGGTCGGACGCGGGATGCCCGCGCCCGATCTGGTGCGGGCCTACATGTGGTACGTCCTCTCCGCCATCGGAGGAGACCCCGATGCGGCCATTTCCCAGGAGGAAGTGGTGAAGAAGATGACGCCCGAGCAAATCGAAAAGGCCCATGTTCTGGTGAACGACTACAAGCCGTGGCTCTACCCGTTCCGGTTAGCCGGGGCCGCCGAACTGGCGGCCCCGGCGTCAATTCACTCCATGTCGGCGGCGCGGGCCGCGTCGATGTCTCCCTCGGCGGCCGCGACCGATGTGGTAAGGGCCTCGAAGATCTGCTCACCGCCGTCGACGTTCGACTGGAACCAGTCGTAGACGGGCGCGGCAGCCTCGGCGAAGGCGGCCTTCTCTTCGGGGGTCGGCACGTAGATGTCACCGCCGGCAGCCGCGAAATCCTCGTAGGCCTGGATCGACTTGCGCTTCGGCGAGGCGAAGGTCGCCTGCTGAAGCTGGTAGAAGCCGTCGATCACCACCCGCTTGAGGTCGTCGGGCATCGCCATGAACGTCTCGTTGTTCATGAACCAGAGCGCGCCCATGTAGGCGTGACCGTCGAGCGTGAGGTAGGTCAGGCCCGCGTCGGGGAACTTCATGCCCATGATGTCGGTGATGCCGTTCTTGGACCCCTCCACGACGCCGGTCTGGAGCGAGGTGAAAAGCTCCGGCCACGGGATCGGCGTAGGCGACGCGTCGAGCGCACGGACCAGTTCCTGCGGCAGATCGGCGACGACGGTGCGGATTTTCATTCCCGAGAGATCATCGGGCATCTGCACCCGGCGCTCGGTGTTGGCGAAGTTGCGCCAGCCGCCTGTGTTGCCGATGGTCATGAGCCGGATCGCACCGCCCGAATTCTCGAGCGTCATCTCTTTCATCGTGTCCATGAACTCGGTGCCGTTCGCCAGAACCGTCTCGGCGACCCGGTCGTCGGCCATCAGGTAGGGCAGGTCGAGCACCTGCACGAAGGGGAAGATCCCCGCCGCGCCGCCGGAGGTCGAAATGTAGATGTCGATGGTGCCGTCGGCGACGCCTTGCAGGCACTCCGCGCCGTTCGCGCAAAGCTGCGTACCGATGAAGAGCTCGACGCCGATCTGACCGTTCGAGGCCTGCTCGACGAAGTTCTTGAAGACGACGAGACCGTCGTAATCCTCGTCGTTCTCGTTCGAGTTGGCCGTCGCGCGGAGCGTGTACTCCTGCGCGAAGGCGGGAAGCGCGAGCGCTCCCACGGCGGTCGCCACCGCCAGGGATTTCAGCGTGGTCTTGAGCATGGGATCCTCCTTGTTGATTTCCCTGTTGGTCGTATCACTGCACGAAGCCCGCCCATCGCGGCACGGTCATGGAGATCGCGGGGACGAAGGTGATCAGGAAGATCACGGCGATTTCGACAGCGAGGAACGGCAGAATGGCCTTCGAGATCGTCTCGACCTTTTCCCTCGATACCTGCGAGGCCACGAACAGCACCAGGCCCATCGGCGGTGTCGCCAGACCCACCGTGAGGTTGACCGACATGATGATGGCGAAGTGGACCGGGTGGACGCCGAGATCGGTGAAGATCGGCCCGAGGATCGGCCCGAGGATGATGATCGCCGGCCCCGCGTCGAGGAACATGCCGACGACGAACAGAAGGATGTTGATCAGGAACAGCAGGATCAGCGGGTTCTCGCTGAGCCCGAGGATCCAGTCGGCGAGAAGCTCAGGCGCGTGGCTGAGGCTCACCACCGTCTTGAAGGCGACCGCGGCGCCGACCAGCAGAAGCACCGTCGCGGAAGCGAGCGAGGACTTCATCAGCACTTCGGACAGGTCCGACAGCTTCATCGAGCGCAGGACGAAGAACGACACGATGAGCGCGTAGAAGACGGCGACGGCCGAGGCTTCCGTGGGCGTGAAGACGCCGATGAGAATGCCGCCGAGGATGATGATCGGGGTCTGAAGCGGTGCCACGGCCTTTTTGCAGACGACCCGGAAGTCGTGGCTGACGGAGTGGCGGATGCGCATGAGGATCAGGTGGGCGACAGGCAGGAACAGGAGGAAGACCAGCCAGCCGTTCACGTCGATCCCGCCGGCGAAGGACCCGACGCCGAAGAACACCGCGGCGAGGACGCCGGCCACGTTCATCCGCAGCAGGATGAAGGACACAGCCGATTCGAGCCTGCTGATCTCCTGGCCCCTCGACACGATCCGCTCGGCCTTGGGCAGGTCGTAGCGATCCGCCAGCAGGCGCACCATGAGCATGAGGCCGAGCCCCACGAGGATGCCCGGCACGATGCCCGCGAGAAACAGCGCCGCCACGCTTTCGCCCATGACGTAGGCATAGATGATCATGATGCCCGAGGGAGGGATGATCGGGCCGATGACCGAAGACGCGGCGGTGATGGCGGCGGCGAATTTGCGGGAGTAGCCGTTCTTTTCCATGGCCGGGATCAGGGTCGAGCCCAGCGCCGACGTATCCGCGACCGCAGAGCCGGAGAGGCCGGCGAAGAGGATGGACGACAGGATGTTGACGTGCGCGAGACCGCCGCGGAGGTGCCCCATCAGCGCCTGCGAGAATTCGACGAGGCGCACCGTTATCCCGCCGCGGTTCATGACCTCGCCCGCGAGCATGAAGAACGGCAGCGCCATCAGCGGGAAGCTGTCCATTCCGTTGTAGAGGTTGCGGTAGAGGAGCGCGATGTCGCGCTCCTGCCCGTTGAGCCAGAGCAGCACGCCGGGCGCGAAAAGGAGCGCGAAGAAGACCGGAAGCCCGACCATCAGGAGGACGAGAAAGACCGGCAGGAACCAGATCAGCATCACTCGGCCTCCATCGGGAGGCCCACCGGTTCGTCGGTCGGCGGCGTGTCCCGGTCGGGCGACAGGATCGCCATGAGGGTCCGGAGGATCAGTTCGATGTTCACGAGGAACAGAAGCGCCATGCCCGTCAGGAGCGAAGCATACATGTAGCGCAGCTTGACCCGCACCATCTCGCCGCCGAACAGGTCGAGCGGGATGCGGAGCGACGATGAATTGAAATTCCCGCCGAAGCCCATCGTGTGGTCCCAGCCGAACTTCAGGCCCATGGCGAGCACGGACAGAGAGATCAGCAGGAGCACGAGGTTCAGGAGCAGGCCAAGGAGCCGCGGCAGCGCGAGCGGCAGCATGTCGATCGCCACGAAGCCGCCCCAGCGATATGCCGAGGGCGCGATGAGCCCGGTCATCCAGAGCATGAGGAAGCGCGCCGCCTCGTCCGGCCAGGCGAGCGCACTGTTCAGCACGTAGCGGAAGAACACCTGCAGAAGGATCACGACGACCATGAGCGCCAGCGCCACCCAGGCGACGTTGCGCCCGATTCGCAGCAGGACGGTATTGACGGCCGCGAGTATTCGCAGCGGCACATGAATCATGCCTTGGCCCCTCCCTTAGCGCTTCGGCACGTCGCATCCCGAATCGTTCGGGCGCGGTTTATCTTTCGTTTTTTTCGAATGGTCCTTCAGTCGAACCCTCAAGTCAAGAGAATCGGCAACAGGTCGATCCTAACCCGCTTCAATCAAACTGACACCAAGGTCGCTGCACATCCTGCGCAGCTCCGCGGGGCAGCCGTCATCGGTGATGAACTCATGCACCTGTTCGAGATGGCCGGTCCGGACCGGGGCTGTCCGCGTGGCCTTGGTGCTGTCGGCGGCGAGGACGACACGGCGGGCGGACCCGATGAACGCGCGCACGAGCGAGGCCTCGCGGAGGTCGAAATCCAGGAGCGATCCGTCTTCCCCGATCGCCGCGGCGCCCACGATCGCGTAGTCGGCGCGGAACTGGCGGATGAAGCCGACGGCGGCCTCGCCCAGGATCGCGCCGTCGGACTGGCGCACGCGCCCCCCCGGAACGACGACCTCGAGACCGGAACAGGTGCGGAGGCGATCGGCGAGATGCACGCTGTCGGTCACGACCATCAGACCCGCGTGGTGCGCGAGATGGCGTGCCACGGCTTCCGTGGTGGTGCCGGAGTTCAGGAGAATCGAGCAGTTGTTCGGAATCCGCCGCGCGACCTCACGGCCGATCCGCTCCTTCTGTTCGGCGGCGACCTCCTTTCGGATCTCGAAGGCAGTGTATTCGACTCCGGCCAGAAGCGAAGCGCCGCCGTGAAACCGGAGAATCTTTCCCTCGCCGGCGAGCAGGTTCAGGTCCTTTCGGATCGTCTGCGGCGTCGTATTGAGGAAACTGGCCAGCGCCTCGACCTGCAGACGCCCGCTTTCGCGCAGGTGACGCAGGATCTCCGCATGACGCGCCTTCAGCGCACTGCCCTGTGAGGTCATGGCTCGACTCCGCTATGCGCTTTCGTTTTAGCGCAGAAGCGAAAGCTGTAACAGCAGTTTCGAAAGCCGGCGTGCTACTCGCCGCGCAGGAGGCGCTTCAGGTGCGCGCCGTAGGCGCTCTTGCCGTACTTCTCCGCCGCGTCGCGCAGCACGTCCTGCGTGATCCAGCCCTGCTCGTGTGCGATCTCGTCCGGGCTGCCGATCTGCACGCCCTGCCGCTCCTCGAGGGTCCGGACGAAGTTGCCGGCATCGAGAAGCGAGGCATGCGTCCCGGTGTCGAGCCAGGCGTAGCCGCGCCCCATGAGTTCCACCGTCAGTTCGCCATCGGCAAGGTAGCTTTCGAGAAGCGAGGTGATTTCGAGCTCTCCGCGGGCCGAGGGGATCACCTCCGCGGCGCGCTCCGGCGCGGTTCCGTCCATGAAATAAAGCCCGGTGACCGCGTAGTCGGACGGCGGCACCTCGGGCTTCTCGACGATGCCGCGGACGCGGTCGCCGTCGAATTCCACGACGCCGTATCGCTCCGGGTCCGCGACGCGATAGCCGAAGACGGTGCTGCCAGCGTTCTTCTCGTGCGCGCGCGACATCAGCTTCGGCAGGCCATGGCCGAAGAAGATGTTGTCGCCGAGGACCATCGCGGAGGGCGCGCCGTCGAGGAAGTTCGCCGCCAGAAGATACGCCTGCGCGAGCCCCTCCGGCGCGGGCTGCACGATCCATTCGAGCGTCAGGCCCCACTGGCTGCCGTCACCCATCAGGCGCTGGAACTGGCTCTGATCCTCCGGCGTGGTGATGACGGCGATCTCGCGGATACCCGCCAGCATCAGCACGCTCAGCGGATAGAAGATCATCGGCTTGTCGTAGAGCGGCAGGAGTTGCTTGGAGACCGCCAACGTGATCGGATAAAGCCGGGTGCCCGAGCCCCCGGCGAGAATGATGCCCTTGCGGTTCATGCCACTCCCAATCTCCTGCCGACGCCGTCCCGTTCGAGCAGCGCCCGCCACCAGCCTTCATTGCCGAGATACCAGTCGACCGTCCGCGCCAGCCCCTCCTCGAGCGTGACGCTCGGCCGCCAGCCGAGTTCCTCGCGAATGCGGGACGGGTCGATGGCGTAGCGCAGATCATGACCCGGGCGGTCTGTCACGTATTCGATCAGGCGATCGTGCGGCGCGCCCGCGGGGCGGCGGTCGTCGAGAAGCGTGCAGATCATGCGGACGAGATCGATGTTTCGCGCCTCGTTCTCGCCACCGATGTTGTAGGTGCGGCCCGCCCGGCCCTTGGCGAGAACGGTCAGAAGCGCGTCGGCATGGTCTTCGACGAAAAGCCAGTCGCGGACGTTCTCGCCCTGCCCGTAGACCGGGATCTGCCGGCCGTGCAGCGCGTTCAGGATAACGACCGGGATCAGCTTTTCGGGAAAGTGGAACGGACCGTAGTTGTTCGAGCAGTTCGAGACGAGCACCGGAAGCCCGTAGGTCTCGCCCCAGGCCCGCACGAGATGGTCGGAGGCGGCCTTGGACGCGGAATAGGGCGAGCGGGGATCGTAGGGCGTCGTCTCGGTGAACATGCCGGTGGGTCCGAGACTTCCGTAGACCTCGTCGGTCGAGATGTGGTGGAAGCGGAAGCCCTCAGGCTTGCCGCGCTGTATCC
>Ga0102926_1000748_pt1 | contig 19220 bp, 16 predicted proteins | sample SalPonR1_A_D2_MG_FD_78173 | JGI IMG/M metagenome (GOLD analysis project Ga0102926, IMG submission 78173) | Salt pond soil microbial communities from South San Francisco under conditions of wetland restoration - Salt Pond MetaG R1_A_D2_MG | ecosystem: Environmental > Aquatic > Marine > Intertidal...
AAAGAGTTTCTGACGATTTTAGGTCCTTCAGGTTGTGGTAAAACAACTATTTTGAAAATTTTAGGTGGTTTTGTACAACCAGATGAAGGTGAAGTAATTTTTAATGATCATGATATTACTGCTTTACCACCTTTTCAGCGAGAAATTAATACTGTCTTTCAGAAGTACGCGTTGTTTCCGCATATGAATGTTTTTGAAAATGTTGCTTTTGGTCTAAAAATAAAAAAGATGAAAAAAAATATAATTGATGAAAAAGTAAAGAAAATATTAGAATTGGTAAATTTGAGTGGTTATGAAAATCGTTTAGTTACTCAACTATCTGGTGGTCAGCAACAAAGAATTGCTATTGCAAGAGCTTTAGTTAATGAACCTAAGGTATTACTCTTAGATGAGCCACTAGGCGCACTTGATTTAAAATTGAGAAAAGAAATGCAAGTAGAATTAAAAAATATGCAAAAGAAATTAGGCATTACTTTTATATATGTAACCCATGATCAAGAAGAAGCTTTAACTATGTCTGATAAAATTATTGTCATGAATGATGGGATTGTTCAACAAGTCGGAACACCTAAAGATATATATAATGAACCAGCCAATGCTTTTGTAGCTAAATTTATTGGAGAATCTAATATATTTGATGGCATAATGATTGATGATTATCTTGTTGAAGTTTTTGGCCGAAAACTAAAATGTTTGGATGCTAACTTCGAAGAAAATGAATTAGTTGATGTAGTCATTAGGCCAGAAGATTTCAAGATTGTTAATGCAGATGAAGGTTTTATCAAGGGCAAAGTTACAGCTGTAGTTTTTAAAGGTGTACACTATGAAATAGTTGTTAGTGCAGAAGACTATGTGATTACTGTTCACACAACAAAAGAAAGTCATATAGAGGATATAATTGGCCTTCAGCTTACACCTGATGATCTTCATATCATGAAAAAAGTTGGTGAATTATGTTAAAAAAGTGGAGTTCTAGACCTTATGTTTTATGGAGTATAATTTTTATTGTGGTACCTTTAGTAATGATTATTGGTTACAGTATAACAATTAAAGATCCAATAACTGGAAAATTAGTATTAAGTTTAGAAAACTTCAACCGTTTTTTATCACCAATTTTTATAAGGGTTTTTATTGATTCGATAATTTTAGCAATGGCATCTACAATTTTGTGTTTAATTATTGGTTTTCCTGTCGCTTTAGTTTTATCCTCAATGAAAAAAAGTAATCAAAATTTCTTTTTATTTTTACTCATTGTACCAATGTGGATGAATTTTTTATTAAGAACATATGCATTGAGATTAATTCTTGGTAATAATGGTTTAATTAATAAGTTTTTAACTGTTATAAATTTTCCAAATATACAACTACTGTACAATGAGTTAGCTATTATGATTGGAATGGTTTATAACTTTTTACCATTTATGATTCTACCAATTTATACAGTACTGGTTAAAATAGACCCATTACTTTTAGATGCAGCTCGGGATTTAGGGGCAGATAATAGAAGAGTTTTTACAAAGGTTATTTTACCTTTAAGTTTTCCTGGGGTTATAGCAGGTATTACAATGGTATTTATGCCTGCTATGAGTTCTTTTGTTATCCCTAGTTTGTTAGGCGGAAACAAAATTAATCTCATTGGAAATATTATAGAAGAGCAGTTTGTGCGTATGGGGAATTGGCACTTTGGATCTGCTGTTTCAATTATTTTGATTCTATTTATACTATTATCCATGGGTGTTATGAATAGATATGATCAGCAAGAAGGTGAGAATATCATATGGTAAAAAAAATGATTAAGAATATTTATTTAGGATTAATTCTAATTTTTTTATATTCACCAATTATTGTATTGATGGTTTTTTCCTTTAACAATTCGAAATCGACATCTGTATGGTCTGGCTTCACGATTCAATGGTATATTGAACTATTTAAAGATCGTATGATTATGAAATCATTATACTATACTTTAACCATAGCTATTACATCTACAATAATATCAACTTTAGTTGGTGTAATAAGTGCTTTCGGTATATTTTATATGGGGTCTTTCAAAAAAAAGATAATGTTGAATATCAACAATTTACCTGTACTAAATCCTGATATTGTAACTGGTGTTGCAATGATGAGTCTATTCGTTTTTTTAAAGAATCTCACAGGACTAAGATTTGGATTTATAACATTACTCATTGCTCATATAACCTTTAGTATACCCTTTGTTATTTTATCAATCTTACCAAAGCTAAAGCAAATGCCAAAGGATATTTGGGATGCTGCTATTGACTTAGGTGCTAAGCCAACGGTTGCTTTTATAAAAGTAATCTTACCAGAAATCAAACCTGGAATCATTACCGGTGCTTTAATTGCTTTTACGATGAGTATAGATGACTTCGTTATTAGTTACTTTACAACGGGTAGTGGCGTAACAAATCTATCTATTACAATATTTTCAATGGCAAGAAGAGGTATTAATCCAAAGATTAATGCTTTATCAACGTTAATGTTTATAACAATTATGCTATTAATAATATTTATTAATAAAAGACAAAAGAGAGAGAGTTTAAAAATTATGGAGGTGGAAAAATGAAGAGAAAGTTAGTGTTTGTTCTATTGTTTTCAATTATTTTAGTACTAAGTGGTTGTTCAAATGATGAAAAAGTTGTTCTTAATGTTTTCAATTGGGGAGATTATATTGAACCATCTGTTCTAGAGTCATTTACTGAAGAGACAGGTATTGAAGTGAATTATGAAACCTATCCCTCTAATGAAGATATGTACCTTAAGATTAAAAGTGGCGGTACGCAATATGATGTAATTTTTCCATCAGATTATATGCTAGAAAAAATGGCCAAGGAAGATTTACTTGAAAAAATTGATTTAACAAAAATACCAAATTTCGAACATATTGGAGAGGATTTTAAAAATCCAAAGTATGATTTAAATAATGATTACTCAGTGCCTTATACATGGGGGACGGTAGGAATAATGTATAACACAGAAATGGTTGATGAAACAGTGGATAGTTGGGATATTTTATGGGATGAAAAATATGCAGGCCAAATATTAATGTATGATTCTCAAAGAGATTCTATGATGGTAGCCCTTAAAAAATTAGGATATTCAATGAATACGAAAAATATTGATGAGTTAAATGAAGCAAGAGATTTATTAATTGAGCAAAAGCCAATTGTTCTAGCTTATGCTGGTGATGATGGCAAAGGTATGATTGAACAGGGTGAGGCAGCTATGTTTGTAACTTATTCTGGAGATGCTATGGAAATAATAGATTCTTATGACCATATTGAATATGCATTACCAAAAGAAGGTACCAACATTTGGTATGATTGTTTAGCCATTCCTAAAAATTCGGAAAATATTGAAGCAGCACATGAGTTCATTAATTATATGTCCCGACCCGATATAGCATTGAAAAACTTTGAATATTTACTTTACTCAACTGCAAATGTAACAGCTTTAGAATCTATTGATAAAGCGTACTTAGAAATGGATGCTATAAACCCTGACATTTCGAAACTAGATAATAGTGAAGTGTTTAGAGATCCTGGTACATTTATTGAAGAGTTTAATAGAGTTTGGACAGAAGTAAAAGCAGCAAATTAAGAATTGCCTCCTTATAAATGGAGGCTTTTTTCATTAGAAGTTAATTATTAAAATTGTATTATTTTTGAAATCATTAGTATTAAAATAAATACTATTATGATAAAATGTGATTAACAAAGAATAAAGTTATTTTCATAATATTTGAGATTAGTACTGATAAAAGGAAGGAAGATTTATATGACAGAAAATAATACTACAATAATTGAAATTAAAGAAAAATTTGATTTAGAGCGCATTAAGAATTTGTCCTTGTCAGAAAAGTTTAAGTTAGCAAAACTAGCAAAGTTAATCTATAAAGAAGCATTATTTGCTAATCAATCTGGTATTCAGAATTTAGATAAGTCAGCAAATTATACTTTGAATAAAACATATAATTTATTTGCTATGTTAGTGGTTAACAGGATTAGATACGATATTTTACAAGATATAATAGCTAATTATGCAAGAAATTTTAAGAAAAGCGACAGTTATTATTCTCAAGTTTCAATCATCGGTATAGGGTTATTATTGGTTGTGAAAGGCTTTGATCCAAAATCAATTTTGAATTATTTAATGATGTTATTAGGGGAAGACTTCTTATTAAATAATCAGAAATATCCTGGAAAGATTGAAGAGCTATTAACAGAAGATATTACAGTAAAAAATGAAATAGAATATAAACCCTTTGAAGGTAAGATGCGAAAAGTTAAGTATGAGTTATTAGCTTTATTAGAGTTAAGCCATGAGAAGGGAACAGAGTACATTTGTGAACTGATTAATAATAAATATGATGAACGTCGTATGAAATTCTATTATAATATGATGAATATTAGTGACCTAAGAGTAAAAAAAGAAATGTACAGAGAATTCAATTTAAATGAAAGAAGAATGTATCGTTTAATATTAGGTGGTGCATATGCAATACATGAAGGCTTAAATATATTTACTGCCCACTATTTATTTAATTCAATTATTGGTAAGTATTCAAGATATGACAAACAGATAGATGAAATTCAAAATGAAATTAAACAAAGACGTGAAGAAATATTATCACTCTAAAAGTAATAAGCCTAATATTAATTAGGCTTATTTCAATTAAAGAGAGAAAGAAGGTTTTAATATGAGTAAAATTATAGAACGATTAAAAAAAATAATGGCCAACTTAAAAATGAGTTTTCAACGATTTCCAGAAGTAGCATTTATTTCAATTGTTATTGCAGTAATTGGTATTGCATTAAATCGTCAAAGTACATTTAATCAAGACACAGTTGAAATGCTAGAAAAAGCAATTTTTACTTTGATTATTGTACTGCCATTAGCAAGTTATGGTAAGCTTATTTATGAAAAAAAGACTCACTTTAAATGGAGAGTTGTATCTGATATTTTAGCTGTTATTATCGGTTTGCTATTTTATTTTAGCATCCCAGAAACCTTTAACGAGCAATTTGCAATACAATCAGTATCATTATTCTTAAGTTTTACAATTGGCTTAACTTTAATTCAACATTATAAAAAAGAAAATTATTCAATATATGTATTAGAATTAGTCAGTAGTTTTTTTATCACAATACTTTTTTCATTGGTATTGTATTTAGGGATTATATCAATGATCTTCACTATTGAGCAGCTTTTTGAGTTGTCAATTAATAATGATTTGTATTTAGATGTATTTATTCTAATTGCATCATTATTTTCAGTAACTTACTTTTTTGCTCGTTTACCAAAACCGGATGATGAGATGGAAGTATTTATGTATCCAAACGTATTAAAGGGATTAATAAATTATATTATCATACCGCTTATTACTGTTTATACTGGTATTTTATACTTATACTTTGGTAGAATCGTTATGCTTCAAAGGTTTCCTATCAACTTATTAAGCCATCTAGTGATGTGGTATGCTTTAATTAGTGTTATCGTATTGTTTTTCATCAATAAAATTAAAGATCAGAATAAGATCTTAGATTATTTTTATAGTTACTTTCCAATTGCTATATTAGTGCCTTTAATGATGTTGTTTTTAGCCATTGGCAAAAGAATAGCTAATTTTAGTGTAACACCACTAAGATATTATGTTTTAATTATAGGTATTTGGGCCACAGTTAGTGTTTTGTATATAAAATTTTCTAAGAAGTTTCAATCGAATTTTGTCGTTATTTTTGCAGTGTTTTTTATGTTGATTTCTTTGTATGGACCTCAAAGTGCCTTTACACTTTCTAGGAATCTTCAAGAAGATAGGTTTATTAAGGTATTAGAAGAGAACGAAATGATTGAAGATGGAAAAATCATCAAACGTGAGGATCTACCGAATGATGCCAAAGAAGAAATTGGAGATTTTATGAGATATTTTTCAAATTATCATGAATTTGAAGAAATAGAAATTTTACCAAAGGATTTTGAATTAAATAATATGAAAGCCATATTTGGTTTTGAACACTATTACTATGCGCCAAGACCGAGCGAAAGAATAAATTATCATTTCAACAATAGAAACTTAGCGATAAACATTTCAGACTATAATTATTTAGTGGAGATTGATTTTAATTTAGACGAAAGTAAGGAATACTCTGTGGATAATTTGAAGATAAATTACATTTCAGAAACTGATCTTCTAAAGATCACAGAAAATGGATTAGAGTTAGCAGAGATTAATCTATTAGATATGATTGAGTCTTTTGATGAAAGACATGATGGTAGTCAGCTAAATACAATTGAGGATGCAACCATTGAGTACGAGTTTGACGAAAGGGATATAAAAATTATTATTGGCAATATATACTATGAAAAAGATATTGATAATATTGAAAAATCTTATAGTAATATTTATTTTAGATTATTGATTAAGTAAAAATCAATATCTATAATCAGAAATTTTTGACAGAAGGATAATAAATGATTGTACTTTATTTTGATTGGGTATGTTAAAAGTAAGATATGTATTATTGGAGGGTTATATGAATCTAGATAAAATTATTAATAGAAATGGAACCAATTCAATCAAATGGGATCGTTTTAAAGATAGAAATGCATTACCTTTATGGGTGGCTGATATGGATTTCAAGTCACCTGAGAAGGTTATTGATGCATTAGTTAAAAGAGCAGAACATGGCGTATTCGGTTATACCTCTATACCTGATGAGTATTATGTAAGTATAAAAGATTGGTATAACGAGCGACAATCTTGGGATATTGATACAAGTGATATTATATATACCCCAGGGGTTGTTACTGCACTTTCTGCTGGCATCCAAGCTTTCACAAAACCAGGTGATGAAGTAATTATTCAACCACCTGTATACTATCCTTTTAAAAAAACAATTTTAAACAATGACCGACGGGTACTCAATAATGAACTACTAAACTCTGAAGAAGGTTATACAATTGATTTTGATGACTTAACAAAAAAAGCGAAAAGAAAATCAGCTAAATTATTAATTCTTTGTAGTCCCCATAATCCTGTGGGAAGGGTTTGGAGAAAAGAAGAATTGTTTAGAATTGGACAAATATGCGAAGAGAATAATGTTAAGGTTATTTCTGATGAAATACATGGTGACTTAATATTTGATGGTTATACACAAATTCCTTATGCATCAGTGAACCAAGAAATGGCAGATCATTCAATGATTTGTACTGCACCAAGTAAAACATTTAATATTGCAGGGTTAGATAGTTCTAATATTATTATTTCTAATGAGGAAATGAAAGAAAAGTATCTGAATGTTTTAGAAAAAAATGACTTAGTACGACCCAATATATTTGGTTTAGTAGGTACTATTGCCGCTTATGATTATGGAGATGAATGGTTAATAGAAGTCATGAGTTATATAGAGCAAAATTATAATTTTTTAAAAGAGTTCATCGAGACAAAATTACCAAAAGTAAAAGTAAACCAACCCGAAGGAACCTTCTTAGTCTGGTTAGATTTTACGGCTTACAAGCTTTCAAATGAAGGGTTAGAAGAAAAATTAATAGAAGATGCTAAAGTTATTCTAAATCAAGGATATGTTTTTGGTGAAGGTGGCGATGGCTTTGTTCGATTAAATTTAGCGACTTCTAAGGAACAAATCGAGAAAGCATTAGAGCAAATTGCTATAAGTTTTAGTTAATATAAAAGGTAATGTGATCATTATGACATTGAATAAAACAATTAAATATCCAGTATTTGGCATTCTCTTTTTTACCATAGTTTCTTTTGTACAAAATTATTTTCGTCAAGGAAAGCCTGTTTTTTCTATTAACGATTATGGAATAATAATTATTGCAGGGTTAATTTCGGGTCTGTTTATTGTATTTTTAATAAATAAAAAAGATCTCTTAAATCAAGGATTAATTGAAGAAAATCAAAGGTTAAGAAAAAAGGAAAATGAAATTAATTCATTATACGATGAGTTAGAAGCTCATAGTCAAGAAATTGATAGTTTAAAAGTAGAAGCTGAAAAATATTTAATGAAATATAAAATTCTTTTACAATCAATTCAAGATCTTAAAAAATATAGAAATTTATCTGAACAAGAGTTTATCATTAAAATGTATAAAATTGGTAAACTTATTATTAGTGGTTATGATTATTCTTCTGTGTATATTTATAAAGACTCGGTATTAAAAATCATTGAAACGGAAGGGTATGATAAAGAAGGGATTAACGCCTTTGAATTAACTTCAGATTTAGTAGATAAGGTATTTCCTAAAACTGATATCTATAATACAGAAAAAGTGAGTTTAAGTAATGAAATGTCCACAGATAAAAAAAGAGACTTTTTTAAAAATGCACGGCAATCAAAGGAAATGCTATTTTTGAGAGTTAATAATGATGGCGAATCAATTGGTGGTATGTTTTTTGAAATTAAAAGAGATTCTATCAAAAAATTTGCAAAAAATGATTTGGGTATTATTTTAGCTTTTCAAAAGATAATTGAAAGCTATTACGAAGGTATTCACTACGAACAAGTCATAGAAAAGCAATTGATCAGTATTGTTGAAGCCCTGTCATATATGTTAGAATATCATGATCCTTACACTAAAGGACATTCTAAAAATGTTGCTAAGTATGCAAAAGAAATTGCAATAAGTTCTAATCTATCAAAAAATGAGGTTGATATTGTTTATCTTAGCGGATTATTACATGATATTGGTAAAACTTTTGTAGATATTGACTTGCTGAATAAGAGGGAAAAATTGACCAAAAGAGAGTTTGAGAAAATTAAGGAACATCCTGTTAGTGGTGCAGATGTTATAAAAAATATTGAAGGCCTAAGTGCTATTGAAAAAACAATTAGGCATCACCATGAGAGAATAGATGGTATGGGTTATCCAGATGGCTTAAAAGATGATCTTATTCCATTACATGCTAAAATAATAGCAGTTGCTGATGCATATGATGCAATGGTAACGAAACGCCCCTATAGAAATCAGTTATCCCACGACGAAGCAGTAAAAGAGTTGAAAAGACACTCTGGCAGTCAATTTTCAAAGGATATCGTTAATGTTTTTTTAGAAATTCTTGAATCTTATCAAATAGATGAAGAGAATTCAAATTAAAGTAGGAGAGTAAATATGGAGATTCAAAAGGAAGATTTTAAAAAAATTATAATTATAATAACCTATTCAATTTTACTTTTTGGTATAATTATGAATTTTCAACAATCACTTGAAGTAATCGGATGGTTATTTAAACTAATATTACCATTCATCGTTGGATTTTCACTAGCGTTTTTAATTAATGTAGTAATGGTACCTATCGAGAAAAGTTTAAAGAATGTATTTGAAGATTATGATTTTGTTTCTGAACGAGTGATTGCATTATTTTTAAGTCTATTATTAATCATTTTCGCCATTTCTTTTCTATTGTTTTTAGTTGTGCCTGAATTCAAAAATACAATTGGTATGGTTTCTGAAAGATTACCTGAAATGGCAAAACAGTTTGATAAATGGCAAGGAAATTATATTAAAAACGTTCCTTTTCAATTACCAGATATTCAAATGAATTGGGACAATGTCATTGAATGGTTACAATCTTTTATTGGTAAGGGCGGTTCAGCAATATTTGCCACAACAGTTGACATTTCATCGTCAATTCTAAATATTTTTTTCAATATTATTATTGGCTTTGTATTTTCCATCTATCTATTATTACAAAAAGAAAAACTTACAAGGCAAGTTAGAGATTTACTTTTCAGATTCCTTTCTGAAAATAAAGTAAAGAGAATTATTAGATTGGGTCATCAATCACAAGAAATTTTTTCGAATTTTGTTAGAGGTCAGTTTCTAGAAGCATTGATTATTGGCGTTTTATCATTCATTGGCATGATGGTACTTAACCTACCATATCCCCTAGTGATTTCTGCTTTGGTTGGTTTTACAGCAATTATACCTGTCTTTGGTGCATTAATTGGTACCAGTCTCGGTGTTTTCTTAATATTAATGGTTAATCCAATAAAAGCTTTATGGTTTTTGATTTTTTTACTAGCTTTACAACAAGTCGAAGGCAATGTTATTTATCCTAAAGTTGTTGGTAAATCAGTAGGACTTCCTAGCATTTGGGTTTTTGCAGCTGTAACAATTGGGGCAAGTGCTTTTGGTGTTTTAGGAATGTTAATCGGTGTACCTTTATTTTCATTATTCTATAGTATTCTTAGGGAAAAAGTATATAATTAGATAATTTTTAACTTTCGATTAGAGGGGAAATTATGAAAAAAACTATATTAACAATTGACAAGAATGGAAAAATTATAGAAATTATAAATGATGATTTTTCAATGATTGAAAATAAAAATATTTTTCTTGAACTGATTAATATTAAGTCTTACAATACTTTTTTTAATATAATGTACAACTTAGATTTTGGTAATAGAGTTAAAAATGTTACTATTCGGTCGAATGAAAACTATATTTATTTTATTAACGCCTATAAAAGAGTTAATAAGAGTCTTCTATTGATCTTAACAACTAATATATTAGATAAGGATAAAACCTTGATTGATTTAGTTAAGTCATATGATATAGAAATAGAATCTACATTTGGAAACAATATAGCTAATGATTATGATGAGTTAAGTCGATTGAATAACAAATTAATTAATATCCAACGGGAATTTTCTCGTACGAATTTTGAATTACAAAATTTAAATATTCAATTAAAGTCAATTATTGAAAGTATACAAGAGTATTTAGTGTTAGTCAATCTTAAAGGTGAAATAATTATTTCGAATTCTAATTATAATAGTTTTTTCAATAATGAAAAAAATATCTTTCACTTTATTAGAGATAATAATAAGGACTTATTTGATAAGTTTATGGACGAATCAAATCATAAGGAGTATCTTTATATAAACGATGTAAGACTAGCGGCTTATAGTGACCGGTTTTTTGATATAAAAATTGTACCAATTTATAATGATCAAGACGTCAAGAAGTATTTTGTGATTACTTTTGATGATGTTACTAAGAGAATTAGAAATATTCGTAGACTTAGAAATTTAAAAATGGCATTTGATCAATCAAAAGAAAACATTGCGATAACGGATACTAATCATAAAATTATTTTTGCAAATCAATCATTTGTTTCTGAATATGGGTTTTCTAAAAAGGAGAATGTCCTGAATAATGACATTAGGGAATTAATACAAAAAACTAAAAATCTGAATAAAGATGAGTTGATTGATCGTGAAATATTCTATAATAAAAGAATGGATGGAGAATATTTTCCTGTTGAAATTTCAAAATCTGAAGTTGAGTTTGATAATGAAGTCATTTCTTATATATACTTTGTAAAAAATATTTCTGACCAGTTAAACTATGAAGAAAAGTTGATTTTGTTAGCTAAGAAAGATCAGATGACTGGTGCCTATTCACGTGAAGCTGGTTTAGCTTATTTAAAAGATTTTTTATCAAAGAATGAAGTGAAAAAAAATTCCATATTATTTTTAGATATAAATGCACTTAAAAAAGTAAATGATGGTTATGGGCATCAAAAAGGTGATGAGTTAATTCAGCAGGTCATCGATATAATCAATAGATCTACACGAAAAAATGACATTGTTGCTAGACTTGGTGGGGATGAATTCTTAATAATTTTACCAAATTCTGATTTTGATAATGCTCAGATGATAAAAGAACGTATAAAAAAAGAAGCTAAAGATAAAAATGAGGAAAAAGAATATTTAGTATCGGTTAGTATTGGAATTGCAACTTCAGATGAAATAGACCACCAAAGTACTGATGAATTGGTAAACTTAGCAGACCGTAGAATGTATGCAGAGAAAGAGAAATATTATAAAGAAAAAGAAAATAGCTCAAGATAAATAGGAGGTATCTTATGATTTATATTAAGAATTTTATGATTACTTTTATAGTTTTTATGACAATAGATTTAATCTGGTTAGGAGTAGTAGCGAAGAAACTTTATAACAAATATTTAGGCTATATTATGGCAAAAAATATTAATTGGCTTGCAGCTGTTATCTTTTATATAATTTTTGTTATTGGAATGCTTATATTTGTTATTCAGCCGGCTTTAGCAAAAGATAGTATGCAGCATATTATTCTATATGGTATGGCATATGGTTTTATAACTTATGCAACTTATGACTTAACAAATTTAGCAACGTTAAAAGATTGGCCGATTGAGATTACCATTATAGATTTAATCTGGGGAACCTCTTTATCAACATTGACATCGTATTTTAGTTACTTAATTATTAATAGATTTTAAATGCTTTAGGCTATAATTAATAAAATGCCGTAATAGATGAAGGAGGACTGAAATGGGAATTATATTTGTTATTTTTGTTGGGTTGATTATATTTGAAATTTATATAAGACGCGATAAATTTAAATTTAACGATAATGAAAAAAGTGATTCGTTTTTTACAAAGAAGCAATTGATATTATTGATAGCATTAATTGTAGTTTTACCTATCTTTATTATTATTGCTTTGCAGACAGGTCTTTTAGGCTATAATTCTGAAAATATTCGTGAAGAATATAAGACAAATGCGTCTGTGGAAGATAAGGGAATATACTTAGTCGACCAGAAAACACAAGAGAAGATTTATTCAAAACTGGATAAACCAATGGACGAAAAAATTACTAGACAAGAATTGAATAGTATTAAAGAAATAAATAATCTAAAAGCAGATGACTTAGGTGATTTAAAGCACTTTAAATTCCTAGAAAGATTAGAAATCACTTGGACAAGCGATGATTCATTATTACCAATACAAAATCTAAATAATCTTAAGTACTTATCTATTGAAAATGCCAAAAATATTGATAATATCGACCCAATTGCTAACTTAAGTTCTCTTGAATATTTATCGATTGATAGCACCAATATCACTAATATATCTCCTTTAGAAAATCTAGATAATTTGAAGGAATTACGGTTAAATATGCCACAAATTAGAGATTTGTCTCCAATTACTAAAATCTTGAACTTGGAGAAGTTATATATAAATAATGAACCAAGAGATCTTAACGGAATTTAAACATGAAAGGTCAGGTGGCTATGAAAAGTAATATTTAGTATGAATTTCATGAAAAAATGGGAAGCCATAATATAAATAGTATTATTAATGAAGTATTGTCAATTTGTAATAGAGAGCTACAGGATGAGGTGGAACTAATACTTGAATTAAATTTTGTGAAAGATGTTTATTGTATAAGAACAGAAATAAACGATGCTATTGATTCGATTTTGAAAAATTCTGTTAAAGCTTTTAGGAAAAATTCACTATTAAACTATAATTAAAATAAATATTGATAATATTGGAAACAACCAATTATGTAAAAAACTAAAATGCCTATAAATCAAAAGCTATGAAGAGATAAATTTCTTCATAGCTTTTGCATTTTAAATGACTTCAAAAATTATTGGTTCTTCACTTAAGTGTATTTCGTTGTTACTAATAGTTATTGTTGAGTTATCTATTAAATTGTTATAATTGCCATCAGGAATATCTACCTTCAGACTTTGATCAAATAAGGTCAAATTAAAAATTCCTATTTTAAGCCGTTGATCAGTTTTATAACTTAGATAGATAATATCACTATTGGTTTCATGAATAGTGTAAATACCATCATCTAATAAGCTATCAGACTTGATTTCTTTTAAACGAATAAGAAAATTAGTGAAATCATCTTTCATATGATCCCAGTTAACAAGATCTTTATCAAAGAGAGAAGGTAAATTGGTATCTAATGCTTCTTGTCCAGCATATAGCAACATAGCGCCTTTCTCAAAATATTTAAAAGCAGTCCATTGTTTGAGCTTTTTATAATGTGGAATTAATTTAGCCCCCCGTGGTACGTCATGGTTTTCTAAGAATCTCATCTTAACATAATTTTTGGGGTAAATGTATTCCTGCATTCTTAGTTTTTCTAAATACCTTTCAAGGGGAATTTCTCCTTTGAGGTATTTTTTTATATCCAAATCAACATCATAATCGTAAGTTAAATCAAAAGCTTGATAGGTTTCACAATCTGAATGGGCAATAAAACCTTTGTGACGAAGTTCTAATAAAAAGTGGGGATGAACTGTTTCTGCTAACCATAAAGTTTTTGGATTTATCTTTTCAACTTCTGTTCTTGCTTCAATCCAAAAGTCAATAGGAATTAACGGTGCCACATCACATCTGTAGCCATCAACTCCAAAATTGGACCAGTACTTTAATACTTCAATTTGTTTTTTCCACAAGTCTTTATTAGAGTAGTCTAAGTCGATAATATCGTACCAGTCTCCAACTTTATTAGAAATATTACCAAATTTATTCTTATAGAAAAAGTCTTTATTTTCTTTATAATAATTGCTATTATAACCTGTATGGTTAAAGACAATATCAATCATCACTTTCATATCTCTTTTATGGATTGCATCAATAAGTAATTGAAAATCTTCTTTAGTGCCATACTCTGGGTTAATTGACTTAAAATCTTTAATAGCATAGGGGCAGCCGAGAGAACCTTTTTTATTCACTTGACTAATGGCATGGATTGGCATAAACCATATATAATCCACCCCTAAAGATTTTATGCGATCCAGATCATTAATAAATCCCTTAAAAGTGCCTTCTTTGGTATGATTTCTTATGTATACTTCATAAATTAATAGATTATTTAATTTATTCATCTCTCCTCCTTCTTTCTAAAGCAACCGTTTGCATTAATAATATGGGAAAAGAAATTACTTGTCAATCAAAAAAAATAGAATAATTGTAATATCTTTAGTCAATTATTTTCTAATCATGTAAAGTCGTGATATACTTAAAAATATAGTTATCTTGTAACTAAAAGAGCGTTAGAAAGGAAAATAATGAAACTATCTGCGAAAGAATATGAATTAATTTTGGAAAATGCTCCTAATCTTGTATGGCGTTCTGGTATTGATGCTAAGTGTGATTATTTCAATAAAACTTGGTTAACTTTTACTGGGAACCCAATAACTAAAGAGTTAGGCGATGGATGGACCAAGGGGATACACCCAGATGATTTAGAGAGATGTTTAAAAATTTATTCAGAAGCTTTTAGCAAAAAGGAAATTTTTGAGATGAATTATCGTTTAAAACGTTTCGATGGAGAATATAGAGTAATTAATGATCGTGGGGGACCTTTTTATTCAGCAGATGGGGAATTTTTAGGCTATATAGGGAGTTGTATTGATGTTACAGATAAAGTAGAAGGAGAAGCCATGCGAGAAATGGCTATTAAAGATAGCTTAACAGCTGTTTATAATCGCCAATACTTTAATAAATTAATGAACGAAGAAATTGAAAGGTCCAAGAGAAACAGTCAAGTTTTCTCTGTAATGATGATTGACATTGATAAGTTCAAAGTTATAAATGATTCTTATGGACATCTACTAGGTGATCAAGTTTTGATTGGAATTGTTAAAGTTCTTAAAGAAATTACAAGAGTTTATGATATTATTGGTAGATTTGGTGGCGATGAATTTATGATTTTTTTACCTGAAACTAATCATAATGAGGCATTAACTATTGGCAATCGAATCATTTCTTTTTTTAATCAAAATAAGTTGAAAATATTAGATGATGAAATTAAAGTTGCTATAAGTATGGGTGTTTCAGTATTTGATGGCAATCAAAAATACGATCAACTTATTAATAATGCAGATCAGGCTATGTATCATTCTAAAAAGAATGAAAGATCATCTTTAGAATTTTTTTCAAATTTATCTTGACAAATATTCAATAATTAAATATTATGTTAAACAATAAAACAAAAGTTAACAATTTTTAATATTTAAATCTTAGAGTAGAAGGAGTATTAATAACGAATTTATTGAAGAGAGCTAACGGTGCTGGGAGTTAGTATAAATTGTTATTAAGAATGGATCTACAAGATGATTGGTGAAATAATAGTAGCTAATTCCGTGTCCTCACGTTATAGAGGTATGATATCGACGATTTGTCTGTATCTGATAAGCTGATATATTTTATAGGTGGCAGAAGAAGTCGAGGGATTTCTCCTATTAAAAAAGGAGAAGTGCCTTTTTTTATTTATAAAATATATAATTTGGGTGGTACCGCGGAGTCATTCGTCCCTTTGGATAATGGCTCTTTTTTGTTTGGGAAATTAGTTAAAAAATTAGGAGGAAAATTATGAAAAATGAATTTGGAAGATTTGGTGGACAGTATGTACCTGAACAGGTGGTTAACGCATTAGATGTACTTGAAGTAGCTTTTAATGAAGCCATGGAGGATCCTGATTTTATAGAGGAATATAAGTATTACTTAAAAGATTATGTGGGTAGAGAAAATCCTTTATATTATGCTAGAAATTTAAGTGAAAAATTAGGTGGCGCTAAAATCTATTTAAAAAGAGAAGATCTAAACCATACAGGGGCACATAAAATTAATAATGCTATTGGGCAAATGCTATTAGCAAAACGCATGGGTAAGAAGAAAATAATTGCAGAAACAGGGGCAGGACAACATGGTGTCGCAACAGCCACTGCAGCAGCAATGTTTGATATGGAATGCGAAATATATATGGGTGAAGAAGATACAATTAGACAAGAACTCAATGTTTTTCGTATGAAGCTCTTAGGTGCTAAAGTAGTATCAGTTACGAAGGGAACAAAGACGCTAAGTGATGCTGTTGATGCTGCTATAGAAACTTGGGTCGAACGAATAGATGATACATTTTACTTATTAGGTTCTGTTGTTGGTCCCCATCCTTATCCAACAATGGTAAGAGAATTTCAAAAAGTTATAGGTAATGAGGCCCTGGAACAAATTAAAGCTAAAGAAGGAAGATTACCAGATTATTGTGTAGCATGTGTCGGTGGTGGAAGTAATGCTATGGGTTTATTTAATGCCTTTGTACCACATAAGTCAGTTCAGTTAATTGGCGTTGAAGCTTCAGGATTAGGATTAGATACAGATCAGCATGCAGCGACTATGTCAAAGGGAAAAGAAGGTATTATTCATGGTATGAACACTTACTTTGTACAAGATGCCCAAGGGAATATTAGTCCGGTATATTCAATTTCTGCAGGTTTGGATTATCCAGGTGTTGGTCCAGAACATGCACATTTGAAGGATATTGGTAGAGCAAAGTATCATTCAATTACTGATCACGAAGCAGTAGAGGCCTTCTTATATTTATCACAAGTTGAAGGCATAATTCCGGCTATTGAGAGTGCTCATGCCATTGCCTATACAATGAAATTAGCTAAAACCTTAGGAGAAGATCAAATTATAATTGTAAACCTATCTGGTAGAGGTGATAAAGATGTTAATGCAATTGGAAAGTATTTAAATAAAAATAATGTAGATATGATTCAGAAGATAAAATCAAATTAATTAAATAAAATAAAATAAAATAAAATAGAATAGAAAATCTTTGCATAGAAAAGTATAGTATAAGAATTATTCAAGAGAGCTAACGGTGCTGAAAGTTAGTATAATTCTTTTACTAGAATGGGTCTATAAGATCATTAGTGAAATGGAAGTAGCTAATGCCTGTCCTCAGGTTACAGAGGTATGATATCGGTTATAAACCTGTATCAATAATGATTATATAAGTGGCATAAAAGAAGACATTTCTTATTTAAGGGGATGTCTTTTTTGTTTAAGGAGTTGACATGAAATTATATTTTAAAAAAGTAGCTACAGAAATTAATACAATTGATTTTTTAAAAAGCAAAAATACATTTTATTACGAAAATGATGATTATATTTATATAGGTAAAGGAGATTTAATTGAAACAGATGTGTTGAATAGTCTAGAAAATAAACTAAGTGTAACAGTAGAAAATAATCCTATAAATATGCCATTTACTGGAGGTTTCTTTGGAATTTTCAATTATGATTTAATTAAAACTTATGAAAAAATTCCTCAAGAAAATAAAGCCTTGTTTAATACTAAGAATATTACAGGATTATTTATTGAAACCTTTTATGTTAATGATAAAAAAAATGGTAAAGAACTAATTTTTTCAGTTAATGAATCTACAATAGCTGGTGAAGAAAAGGCCTTTCAAAATATTGAAAAGTTATTCAATAACTTAACCAAATCAAAAGAGAAAACTAACTTAATAGAACAACCTAATAAACATACAGTCAAAAGCAATACTACACGAAAAGAATTTATTGACAAAGTAAAACAAGCAAAAGAGTTTATTAGAAACGGAGATATATTTCAAGTAGTCATTTCACAAAGATTTGAAATGTCCTTTGATAATGAGCCCTCTGAATTACTAAAACTTATAAGACATGAAAAATCAACTTTTAAATATTATTTTAATTTAAGCACAATTCAAGTCTTAGGCTTGTCGCCAGAAATCTTAGTTAAAAGAGATGGTAATAGAGTTGTAACTAATCCTATTGCTGGGACAAGAAAGCGTGGTAAAACAAAATTAGAAGAAGAAATGTTAGAAAATGATTTACTAAAAGACAGGAAAGAAAAAGCAGAACATACTATGCTCGTAGATTTGGCAAGAAATGATATGGGAAAAATAGCAGAAATTGGAACTGTAGCTGTTGAAGATTTTATGAATATTAAGAAATACAAAAATGTAATCCATCTAACGTCTAAGGTTTTAGGTGAAACACAAAAAGATAATTTTGAAATTCTAAAAACATTTTTGCCCGCCGGTACGCTTACAGGTGCCCCTAAAATCAGAGCAATGGAAATTATTGAATCTTTAGAACAAGACAAGCGAGAAGTGTATGGTGGCGGGATAGGTTATATGAGTTTTAATAAGAATATGGAAATGGCTATTACTATTCGAAGCATGGTGTTAAAAGATAATAAAGCTTATATTCAGGCCGGAGCCGGGATAGTTTATGATTCGAAGCCGGCAAGAGAATACGAAGAGACATTAGAAAAAGCAAGTCAATTAATTGATCTTATAAAGGAGGTAACAAATGATTCTGTTAATCGATAATTATGATTCTTTTACTTATAATATTTACCAGTATTTATCTGAATTTATGCCAGTTATAACGATTCGAAATGACCAGATCACAATTAATGAAATTAAAGAGCTTAATCCTCAAGCCATTGTTATTTCGCCAGGGCCTAAAACCCCATATGATGCTGGTCTCTCAATAGAAATAATAACAGAATTTTATAATAAAATACCAATTCTTGGTATCTGTTTA
>Ga0102926_1000760_pt1 | contig 19135 bp, 24 predicted proteins | sample SalPonR1_A_D2_MG_FD_78173 | JGI IMG/M metagenome (GOLD analysis project Ga0102926, IMG submission 78173) | Salt pond soil microbial communities from South San Francisco under conditions of wetland restoration - Salt Pond MetaG R1_A_D2_MG | ecosystem: Environmental > Aquatic > Marine > Intertidal...
AACGCGTCTCCCAAATCCTGCAATTCATCCCCTGTTTCCACTTTTACCTTTTGATTGAAGTCGCCTTTTGCAATGAGTCTTGCAGACTTTGCAATATTCTGTATTGGAAGGCTTATTTTTTTTGAATATCTGTAGCCCATGTACAATGAAATCCCAAATGCAATCAGTATGGACAGCATGATGTTTTCAAGAAAAACCCTGTTGATTATTGCTATTCTGAGCATGGGATACGCAATTCGCACAGCACCTATTATCAAGCCGTTCTTTTCAAGCGGAACAGCCATGTAGAGGTAGTCCATATTCAATGTTGCGCTTGTCCTGACGTCTCTACCGATTTCTCCAGAAAGCGCATTCTTGAATTCGGGCCTGCTTTTGTGATTTTCAACACCCGGCAAATCCTCATTGGAAACCTCGGAATCGACCAATACGGCCCCTTGATTGTCAATCATTGTAACCCTGACATCGAGAGCTTCGGAAACATCGTCAGAAATGTAGTCCATGTCCAGCTTGGAAAGCTCATCCCCGGGCAAATCCTTCTCTATGTTCAACTTCAGAAGATTCAAGTTGCTTGCAAGCATAGTATTAAGGTCTTCCTCGTAATTGTCTTTCACAAAACTGTTGGTAAAAAACCCGACAATCATGAATCCGACAACCAGAAGTACTGTGTATGTTAAAAACAGGCGCCTCTTCATACTTCCACCTTCTTCATTCTGTACCCCACTCCGCGAACCGTCTCAATCATTTTACCCGTTTTCTCTCCCATTTTTTTCCTCAGATGCCTTATGTGGACATCAACCGTCCTTGTATCTCCAAAGTACTCATAGCCCCATACCTTGTCCAGTATTATGTCCCTGGTCAAAACCTTTCCCTGGTTTAAAACCAGAAGCTTAAGAAGTTCATATTCCTTAAGTGTCATCTCCACAATTTCATTTCCAATCTTAATCTCATGACTGACCGGATCTATGGTTATCTCTCCCATGCTTATTTTTTCTTCCGTTTCCATGTCTTCGCTTCGCCTCAACAATGAATTTATTCTGGCCTTTAGTTCATTGATGCTGAATGGTTTTGTCATATAGTCGTCGGCTCCTGTATCCAAACCGTCAATCTTGTCCGATTCCCCGCCTTTTGCAGTAAGCATTATAATGGGCATTTTACGGGTCTTGGCGTCAGAGCGTACTCTCCTGCATATTTCCATCCCTCCGATGCCTGGAAGCATCAAATCGAGCAAAATAAGGTCATATGTGTTTTCCATTATCATACGCATTGCCTTTTCTCCGTTTTCAGCGGTATCTACATCAAATCCGCTTTGGTCCAAGTTGTACCTGATCAGTTCGAGTATATGAGTTTCGTCTTCCACCGCCAAAACACGTTTCTTTTTCATCGAATCCCCTTTCTGGAATTTATAATCAGTTATATGTTTATTCATAATAATAATACATGAGATATGTTAAATTCACGTTAATTTGTTTTGCATTATTATACCCATAACATTCATGATAGACACCCGAAAATTTGTCATTAATAGAAAAACACTGTACTCCGCCCGTTTTTTGTCTTTGACCTTCTTTGACTTTTGTGCTATAATGTATTTGCAGTAAAAAAAACAAACACAAATCAGGAGGTGCTTTACTATGTTGAGGGATATTGTTCCCATGGGCGGAAGCCTTAAAAAAACCGACGACTGGTTCGATTCGTTCTTTAACGATGATTTTTTTAGAGTGCCTGTCGTCAAGAATGACATGAAGGTCGATATAAGAGAAACAGATAAGGACTACGTCTTCGAAGTTGAGATTCCCGGAATCAACAAGGATCAGGTAAGCATAGAGTACAAAAATGATTATTTGACTGTTGGAATAAAGCAAGAAGACGAAATCAAGGAAGAGAAAAAAAACTACATCAGAAGGGAAAGGCGAAGCGAAAACCTTTGCAGGACATTTCGGATTGGAAATGTTAGCAGGCAAGACATCCGGGCCAAAATTGAAAACGGACTGCTCTCGATTCATGTCCCAAAGGATGAGAAAGAGGAATCCAGCTACCGCATCGATGTAGAATAAAAAAATCAATCAAATTTCTTAAGACGGATTCGGCACACATTGCCGAATCTGTTTTTTTTTGATTTTTAAGGGTAAAGAATAATAAATCTCAAAACGTTTCGGATGGCTCGATTGGAGGACATAAAATGAAAGGCAAAATATCAAAGCCAAAGATGAAATTCGGAAAAAACGAAAAAATATCCCACTCGCAAAGGCTGGATATAGGCGACACCGGTCCCGATTTCATTGGGTTGACAAAAGAAGTGACCGCTTTTGAGTTTTACAAAGAAGGGAAGGGCAAGCTTAAGATAATCAATTCAATAACCTCAATAGATACAAACGGAGGATTGCGTCAAGTAGTCAATTTCAATGAAATAATCCCCAAAGCGAAGGATGATTTTTTCGCTGTTACCATAAGCGCCGACCTGCCTTTTGCAATCGAGCGCTTCTCTTCGAGTGAATCTGTTTCGGGCAGCCTATTCATTTCAGACTACAGGCATCTGGACTTCGGAAGAAGCTATGGTTTCGCAATCGAAGATACAAGGCTTCTTTCGAGCGGAATCGTTGTGCTCGACCGGGAAAACAAGGTGATTTTCATTCAATACATGAAAAATCCGGATATTACCCCGGATTTTGAACGCGCGCTTGCCGCCGCCGAAAGGATTCTCTATGACGAGACCCTTTTTGAAGTTGACAAATTGCTCTATGAATGATTGGTCCTTTTGGGTGTGCATGTCATTGCTTCTTCGTTGCGTCCTTTTCGCATTGCATTTTGACCATTTCAAAATCAATAGGACTCTTGTCTATCCTTTTCTCTAAAAAATCGTATTGCCCTTTAAGATAATCGAAGATGACCCATTTCCATTCGAGAGCGCTCTTGTTCATGGTTTCGTTCATTATGAGGCAAGTCAGCAGGCAGGCTTCATGCAGCAATTCCACTTCATTTTCATATGTATTTTCATCTATGGACTCTATAGTGCCTTCCACTTCGTTTCTGTCCATCATCATATAAGGGCTTTTAATAAGGCTTTCGCCGGAGTAGCCATGGGCATAAATGAAATCGAGATTCAGCTCTTTTCCCATTTGCCTGGTTCTTGATGCAAGGCCCATCAATTTTTCCCTTTTAAAGGAATCATAGCGTTCGTCCGCAAATTGGGTATCTGTTTCGTTTGCAGATCCCCAACCCCCATTTTCTTCATTGTCCTCCAAGTCTTTATCATGAAGTTTTCCTTCTACAAAGTCATTGTCCAGCATTCGTAAATCCATGAAACTCGCCCACAATAATTTAGACAGGGACCATCCCTTATAAAAATTGCATGTTGAGCACAGTCTCATTATGCCCTTCAAATTGACAAGCACTTTAGCAAGCCTTTGAACCGCAGGATGGAAATCTCCGTCGCCATTTAAGATTTCAAATATTATGTAGTCCGCAAGCTTATCGAACTGTCCCACAGCTCTAATGTAAACGTCATACAAGTGACCGCCTTCACCGTTCTTCAATAAAATCCCCCCGCGTCCCGCTGCTCTATCATGTTCTTATTCCAAAATGATTCTTATAATGTATTGCTATTCCAATCAACGTTTGATGTTGTTGATAAGAGACCACATGTCATCAGCCGATTGAACCGCCCTTGCGTTCATTTGGTACGCTCTTTGCGAAATCATCATATCAATCATTTCCTGTCCGATATCCACATTTGATTTTTCTGTATACCCCTGTCTGACAACTGTTTCACTGTTTTCGTCAAATTCTATTTCTTCAACATATTCTTCACCTGCCATGAAACAGCCATTTCCCGCGTCTGTCAAAACTTCGGGGGATGACACTTTATATATCCTAAGCTTTCCCATGCTCTTTCTTTCTCCATCTTCGAACGTCGAAAAAATTTCCCCACCGCCCGATATTTCAATTTGATCCGGCATCAGACCTTCCAGCGATTCGCTGTCCTTCAAATTTACAAGGAAACCATTTCCATTGACAATGCCACCTTCGGCGGAAATCCCAAAATGCCCATCTCTTGTAAGCAGCAAATCTCCCGATTCATTTTCCAATCCGAAGAAACCTTGACCCTCAAGGGCCAGTGTCATCGGGTTTTCCTCCCCAACAAGTATGCCCTGATCCAAAACCCTGTATGTATTGTCCGTCTTAACACCGGTCCCCATCAATATTGTCCCCTCGGCATTTTCCGAGGCATTGGCAAACTGACCCCTTATCGAATCCTTCAAGAGGCTTACGAAATCCGTTTCGATTTTTTTATATCCATCGGTTTGACTGTTTGCCAAATTGTTTGATACAACATCCAGTTTATCCTGATATGCCTTCATACCGGTCCTTCCCGTATGCAATGCTCTATACATGGTTAAGCCTCCTTACAGCTTCCCTATTTCATTGACTGCCTTGCCTAAGGTTTCATCAATTGATTGTATTATTCTTTGGTTGGATTCGAAGCTGCGCGATATTTCCATAAGCTTGACCATCTCCTCCAATGCATTGACATTCGAGGCTTCCAGCATGCCCGAAACAATTTTTGCATTTTCTGCCTCTATTTCATTTTCAGACCCGCCGGTTTCAGTAATATAGACTCCCGTCCCGGAATCCTTAAGCAATGCCGTATCCGCTATATCCACAAATGCCATTTTCCAGAGCTTATTCCCTTCCGAATCAATTATGTTTCCTTGTCCATCCACCGAGAATGTTTCCGCATCTATTTGAATGGGCTCGCTCGGCCCGCCTTCCGTTTTACTTCCGTAAATAGGAAATCCGTCAGAATTGTAAAGATAACCTTCAGAATCCATATTCAAAGACCCATTCCTGGTATATGCCGCTTCTCCGGAAACCAGTCTCGTTTTGAAATACCCCTGCCCATCAATGGCCAGATCTTCCAAACGTCCGGTTTCCCTCAACAGCCCCTGGGAAAAATCCGTGGTCACACCCTCGACTCCCAAACCAAGCTGCATCTCTCCGATAGGCGTCTTAACGCCATCGGATTCCTTTGAAATTTTCGAGGATTCCCTTGCCTTTACCAATAATGTCTGTTTCTTGAATGATGGAGTTTCTATGTTCGCAATATTGTTGGATACATTTTCCTGACGCTTTTGCTGAGCTATCATTCCCGATGCCGCCACATACAATCCTCTAATCATTCGGTACCCTCCTCGCAAAACTCTCCTGCCTTGAATTCAACCGGATATATCATGCCCAAATCACGCGCTTTTGTTTCCAATTCATAATCTGACAACGTACCTTTTGAAAAAACCGTCATCAATAAAACAGCCGTTATGAGTCCAATTCCAAATCCCATTATAAAAGACGGGGACAGATTCATTTTTTTGAAAGTCTTTTTAATAATAGCAATTCCCCCTTCTTGATTCCGGTTTCAGATGAAAGTTCTTCCAGACTCTTTTCATCAAAATTGTACTGATTGAACTGAGTTTCCCTGGATTTTCCAAGGTCGCTTTTGCTCATTGATTGTGCCATTTGCCCTCTATCGGCATTCTCTTTGAAAATGGCTTCCATTGAGCTCATCCTACTGTTCATGGATTTTTCAAATGCCCGTAAATTTTCCAATTCTTCTTCAAGTAGTTTGAATTTCTGCTCTACGTTATTCTTATCGACATAATCGACTTTATTATGAAGGGGTTCTAATTTGAAATTTTCCATTTCAATATCTGCATCATCCAGCAATTCCCTAAAAAGCATCTTCCGCCGCTTATCAAAAAATGCATAAACCAAACAAGCCACGCCAATCAACAAAAGAAACATCTTCATACCTTCATCCGCTCCTCTTCCTTGGAAATTCGGTTTCTAAGTTTAATTAAAGATTTTCCATGTATTTGAGACACTCTCGAAATAGACACCCCCAGAATCACAGCAATATCCTTCAATGGAAGCTCCTCAAAATAATATAAATTCAAAATGAGTTTTTCTCTTTCCTTAAGCCCTTTAATGGCATTAGTCAACATGAAGGATTTTTCATCCTTTTCGAAAGATTCAACCGGATCTTCAGCTTTTTCATCGACCAAAATATCCTTCAAGGAATATTCTTGTTGATCGCCCTTGAACAATGCCCCTTCAAGAGAATACTGGGAAAGAAAATGCACTGTTTGATAAATCTCATGCAATTTCTCGATTCCTATTCCCAAATAAGAACGTATTTCATCGTCGGAAGGTTCCCTCAAAAGTTGTTGTTGTAAATTTTTTACAGCATCGTACAAGCGGTTGACCTTACCCATCCTGTCTCTGGAAACCAGACCGTTTTTTCTCAATTCATCCAATATAGTTCCCCTTATTCGCCATTTTGCGTAATGCTCAAAAGGGATTTTCTGAGACGCATCGTATTTTGACATGGCGTCCATAAGTCCTATTATTCCCATATTGACAAGGTCGTCGCGCTCCATATTCTGCTTATTTCGGATTCCCATCCTATCAACGACACTTTGTACCAAAGGAAGATATCTCAATATATCCTCTTCTCGTTTTGAATATACACATTGTTCATTCAAGTCCAACACCTCGTCACTATTTGCGTGTCTTTAATTGCTCCCGCATCTTTTTAAAAATGAATCCTACTATTTTTTCCTTCGTGCTGTACGACTGGTCCAGAAAACGAATTCCGACTTTATATTTAAAGCCTTTGATTTTGAACAATTTGTTCTTATGAATTACATCGCCATTCAATACAACATTGAGAGACGGATTTTTTGACATAACCATCAATTGATCTCCTATGGCAAGGTTTTCATCAATAAGAAGGCCTATTCCTTTACCGCTGATATCAAAACTCAGGCATTCCTTTAACTCTGTTTTGAACATTCCCTCGATTTGATCCGAATCCATTTCGCTTATTCCTGCCAGTTCTTCAGGCTTGACTTTGAAATATTTCATTTCGAGCACGATAGGCAATCTGAAATCCTCGCGCCTTTGAACCACTTCGAATTTTGATGGTTGTGTCAATTTATACAGCATTATGTTATCCTTGCCAATACCTTCGACAACACTATGAAACAAACAAAGATTGGTCTCGTCATAATATATGAGTTTGACTGCAACTCCCGTCTCAAGACTCTTCTTTATTCCCTTTTTCATCGGAATGCTGATGAAAAGATATTTTTCATCAAAATCCTGTATAAGGCTGTTCCCTATTAGCTCATCATGACCCGAAAAAAGCTCAACCTTGTTGTTGATTTCAAACTTCATGGACTACACACCCTTATCCGAAAATCTTGATTAGTCGGTTATACACTTCGGACATCGTCTTTATTTTCACCCCGCTGATTGACACCCCGGCAATCTGTTCCGCTATTTTATCCACGCACTGGCTCGCAAGACAATTGGGATAGTTGCTTATAAACGGAACCTGCTTCATGACCGAATTTCCAACCCTTGCATCTTCTGCAACATGTCCCAGGTATTCCATCTCCACGTTCAAGAAACTTTTTGCAGTTTTCTTGAGTTTTGTGTATGTAAGTCTTCCCATCTTGTCGCCTGAGGCCTTGTTTACAATAAGATTGATTTTCCTTTTTATCTTCAATTCGGATATTATTTTAATCACACTGTAGACATCTGTTATCGCTGTAGGTTCAGGAGTAGTAATAAGTATAACCTCTTGTGCGAAGGTTATGAAGGACATCTGATTCATGGAAATCCCCGCTCCAGTGTCTATAAGCAAAACGTCTATGCCCTCGATATCGGCAAATTGGTCCATTAGCTTCATTTGGGCAGTCCTGTCCAGCTTGGTCATCTCTATCATTCCTGAGCCTCCGGGAATGATTCGTATTCCCCCAGGACCACGCACAACCGCATCCTTCAACCTTTTATTTCCGAACATGACGTCATACAGAGTAACCTTGGGATAAATGCCTAGAACAACATCCACGTTGGCGAGCCCAAGGTCCGCATCCAGTATCATTACCTGCAAGCCTTTTTTTTGAAGAGAGATGGCCATGTTTACGACTATGTTGGTCTTCCCAACTCCGCCTTTTCCGCTGGCAACCGTGTATATCTTGATTTCTCTTTTTTGGCACCGGCTTGAAATGCCCATGTCTCTTTGCTTCACCATGTCTCTCAAACATTCCGCTTGATCCCTCATACATTAAGTTCCCCCCAAGCATATTTAAACAAAAGGTCTTTTGTCGCGATTTTCAAGTCGTCCGGCACAACTTGACCCATGCTTATGTATGAAACCGGTTTGTCCGAATAATATGAAGCATTTATTATATTCCCGTAGCTTTGTGTCTCATCAAGCTTTGTAAATATGAAATGGTCGTATTCCATGCATTCATAATTTTTAACTATCTTAACAAAATCGGTGTTTTTAGTGGTCATGCTGGCCACCAGAAATATATTCTTGTCCTTGATGTCGTCAATGTATTTTTTCATTTCCACCAGCTGTCTGTCGTTTTTATGGCTTCTGCCCGTGGAATCGACCAATATCAAGTCACAATCGTCAAGCCTTGTCATGGCTTCCTTCATTTCCTCATGGCTTACAACAACTTCAAGAGGAATATCCAATATGTTTGCATATATCTTCAATTGTTCCACCGCGCCTATGCGATATGTATCGATTGTTACAAGGCCGACTTTTTTCTGATTTACAAGGGATTCGCTCGATGCAATTTTTGCTATTGTGGTTGTTTTTCCAACACCCGTCGGACCGACAAAAACCATGGTCCTTCCTCTTGGCAAATCGGTTTTGACTTTTGCGTTCAACCTATCCTTCAGAAATTCATAAAGAATGATTCTATTGACATCTTCGTCCGCGACGTTCTTCCCTTTGCAAAACTCGCTGAAATCGTCAATGACCTTTTTATTGAAATCCATTTCAATAAGCATGTCTGTTATATCGTTTTTTGCATCAGTTTTCTTCGTGATTGAAACCTCGGTCTTTGCTTTTCCTACAAATTCCATAACAAGGTTTCGCAATTCCTGCACTTCATTATGTATGTTATCCGTGGATTTTTCAGGAGACGGGCTTGTTTCCTCTCGTTTCTCCGTTTTCTTGCTGATTCCCTTATTTCCATTTTCAGTCGTTTCCGTAGCAGCCGTCACTTCAACCAATCGCTTCCTGAAAAATCCGAATAAACCCTTTTGTCTCACATTGCGCTTGCTGACGATAACAGCATTATTGCCGAGATCCTGTTTGATTTTAACCATAGCTTCGTACATGTCATTTACTAAATAATTTCTAATTATCATTCATCTTCACCATCCCCAGTCCTTCAATTTCTATGGAATTCGGTATTTCATTGAGTGAAATAACCGCTAAATCGGGAAACGTCATCTCTATCAATCGTTTGAACGGACTCCGTATTCTCGGTGATGCCAAAACCACGGGTTTCATGTTTTTAAAAACGCTTTCCTTAAGCAATCGATCCAGATTTTCAAGAATCCCGGTATTCAAATCCGGACTTATAGCCGGGAAGGACCCTTGAAAAGATTTTTGTATGTTTTCGTAGATTTTTTGCTCAATATCCGGATGAATTGTAATGACATCCAGGCATCCGCTCTCATTCAAATGACTCTTAACGATAGTTCTACCTAATTTGTGCCTTACATACTCTGTAAGAATCTCTGTATCTTTTGTGTTTACGGCATAATCAGCCAATGTCTCCAGAATCGAAACCAGATCCTTCACAGGAACCTGTTCCCGCAAAAGATTTTGCAAAACTTTTTGCACTTCGCCCACAGAAAGCAAATCCGGTATCAGTTCCTCCACCACTGCTCCATACTTCTCCTTAACCATATCCAAGAGAGATTTCACTTCCTGTCGTCCCATGAGTTCAAAACTGTGTCTTCTTATAACCTCATTCATGTGTGTAACCATGACCGTTGTAGGATCGACAATGGTGTATCCGAGCATCTCCGCCTTATCTCTTTGAGACTCATCCGCCCATACAGCCGGCAAACCGAACGCCGGTTCTACCGTCTTTTTCCCTTTTATATCAATTTTATCATTTCCTGGGTCCATAACAAGATAATGATCTTGCAAAATTTCTCCCGAAGCAATTTCATTTCCTCTAATTTTGATTACATATCTGTCTGATGGAAGCTGCAAATTGTCACGGATACGTATCGGTTGAACTATTATACCCATTTCGGTTGCACTTTGGCGCCTTACAGCCGCAATCCGGTCTAAAAGATCACCTCCCGAAGATGCATCGGCCAAAGCGATAAGTCCATATCCAATCTCGATTTCCAAAGCTTCAACCTGTATATATCTAACCATGTTCTCAGGTTCACGTTCGATTTCCGAAACCGGTTTTGCTGCCTTCCCTTTTTCTATATGCTCCTTCTGTTTTGCTTCTTCATTAAGAAAATATGCAAGAAATCCGTTTAAGCCCGCCATAACAAGGAATGGCAGATTCGGTAATGACGGAATCAATCCAAGTCCCAATAGCACCACAGCTGTTATAGCGATGACCTTCGGTACAGACAAAAGCTGTTTTGAAAGCTCGCTTCCGAAATCCACTCCAGAAGCAGATCTTGTAACTAGAATTCCAGAAGCCACGGAAATCAGGAGGGCCGGCACCTGGCTGACGAGGCCGTCCCCTATAGTCAAGACTCCAAACATCTGAATGGCTTCACCGAATGGAATACCCTTCTGCCCTACAAAAATTGCTATTCCGCCTATGAAATTGATGATTACTATTACTATCCCAGCTATGGCATCGCCCTTTACGAATTTGCTGGCGCCATCCATGGACCCGTAAAAATCAGCTTCGCTTTGCAGATTAAGTCTTCGAATTCCCGCCTCCTGATCCGTAATGACCCCTGCATTTAGATCGGCATCGATGCTCATCTGTTTTCCCGGCATGGCATCCAATGTAAAACGCGCCGCAACCTCGGCTACTCTTCCGGCTCCACTTGTGATGACAATGAATTGAATTACCACTATAATGATAAAGATAATCGCTCCCACAACATAGTTGTCTCCGGTCACAAACCCTCCAAAAGCAGCGATTATCTCCCCGGCAGCTCCCTGACTAAGTATCAACCGTGTTGAAGATACATTAAGTCCCAATCGAAACAGTGTCGTAATCAGAAGCAATGTCGGAAAAACCGAAAACTGAAGAATATCCGTAGTAAACATCGTCAACAACATGATGATCATAGCCAATGTGATATTGAAAATCAATAATATATCCAGCAACATAGAATTCATAGGCAATATGATCATTCCAACAATACCAATGACGCCAAAAGCCGTCAATGATCCCATATTGTTCTCAAGTCTTTTAAATATGCGTGCTTGATTGTTATCCATTTAAAATCCTTTCTATCGTAAACTACGTTTTCGTTTCATTCTGTATACGATGGCAAGTATTTCCGCGACAGCCTGATAAAGATCGGCAGGAACCTCATCCCCCACTTCGGAACGTTTGAAAAGCGTTCTAGCCAAAGGTTTGTTTTCAACTAAAGGGATATCATTAGCCTGAGCTATTTCCCTTATTTTAAAAGCCACTAAATCGGCCCCTTTAGCAACAATTACCGGAACATCTTCCTTCTGTTCCTCATAACGCAAAGCTACAGATAAATGAGTTGGATTTGTGAGAATCACAGTCGCTTCGGGTACATCTGCCATCATTCGGCTCATCGCCATCTGTCTTTGCTTCTGTTTTCTCTGGGATTTTATTTTCGGATCTCCCTCCATTTGTTTCATCTCTTCCTTGATTTCATGCTTTGTCATTTTAAGGTTCTTTTTAAAATCATATTTCTGGTATGCATAATCTATAATTGCCAATATCCCCAACACCAATGCAATTCGAACCACCAGATTGTAAATCAAGTCCTTTGCGAAAGGAAAAACCGCTTCAACTTCCATTCCTGCCACCGAAAAAATCTTCGGGATATTTTCCTTTGCAAACAAGTATGCTATATATCCCACAAGCAAAAATTTGAAAAGAGTCTTTGCCAGATTGAAAACAGTTTTTTTGGAGAACATATTCTTGAAACCTTCCACCGGATTCAATTTCTTTAAATTCGGCTTCAATGGATCCGTTGAAAATAAAAATCCCGTTTGAAAAAGATTAGCGACTATGCCCGAGACCATTACCGCCCCAAAAACAATTGCTGTCGCCGAAAAATATGAATAACCGTAATACAAAATCAATGGTCTAAGATTTCCCTCGGTAACCTTGTATTCAACATTTGACAACGCCCCATATAAAAAAACATAAAGTCTTTTAAATCCGTATTCTCCGGCAAAAGACAACAATAAAGCCATCAATATCAGTATGATTATCGAGTTCAAGTCGGTGCTTTTTGCAACCTGTCCCTTTTTTCGTGCTTCGCTAAACTTTTTTGGGGTGGGATCTTCTGTTTTTTCGTCTGCTGCAAAAAATATCGAATCAAAAATGCCGCTTCCGAAATCCATTCTTGCAAATTCCGTGAAAATAGTCGAATAACATACCCCAAACCTTAGACGATCCCATGCAATGATAGTTGTTGAGGCAATCGCCGAAAAAATCAAAATCCATTCCATTTGTTCCATCAGACAACCCTGACCTCTCTATATTAAACTGCAAGCACTTTAAGCAATTTTTCCAATTGGAAAGGAATGCTCTCTATCACCGGAACCATCAGGTGTATGATCGCCGGCATGAGAAAAATCGATACCGTCACTCCAACAAGAACTTTGAGTGGCAGACCCAAAATGAATACATTGAGCTGCGGAACCGTTCTTGCCAGCATCCCCATGATGACATCGGTCATAAAAAGTATGAGAAGCAAGGGAACGGCCAACTGAAAAGCAGTCTTAAAGCTTGAAGAAAAAAGAAAAATTACATCGGATGATTTCAAATGTTCAGTGACTAGTCTACCCAATGGCAGAATTTCAAATGTTTTCGCTAAAATATAGACCAAATAATGGTGGGCATCCAATGCAAAGAACAATGCCAATCCCGTCCAGTAATACAGGCGTCCGTATAGAGATACTTTGTTCTGTGTCAACGGATCATATGCGGATGCCATGGAAAATCCTATCTGAAAATCAACCAGCTGACCGCCCATTTGCATGGTTATAAAAATTATATTAACGGAAAATCCAAGAGCCAAACCAAAAAGCCCTTCGAAAATCGCCTGAATTGCAAACCCAGTCAGCGTAATCTCAACAAAACCCCCTGCCTTGGCCATTGGAAAGAGCAATATGCTCAGTATCATTGCCAATCCAACCTTCATAAGATTCGGAATCCCCTTTGCTGAAAAAATCGGAAAACCGCCCATTAAACCGGCAACCCTTGTCAATACGAGAAAGAATACCGCAAATTCTTGTGATGTCATTTTCCACCTACCTAATCATGTTGGCGATGTTTCCAAACATTCTTGTTGTGAAATCGGTCAATTTGCCCAACATGTAAGGTCCCGTAACCATGATTGTAAAGAATACAGCGACAATTTTCGGTACAAATGTCAGCGTTTGCTCCTGCACCTGAGTGGTCGCCTGAAAAATACTGACAATCAACCCGACGCAAAGCGCAACCATCAAGATTGGCCCGGCTGTAAGCAATATAGTTGTCAAAGCGTCTTTCATCACATCATTGACCATAGACTGACTCATTCGTCATGCCTCCTAAATGAAACTTTCAATTATTGATTTGACGACAAGGTACCAACCATCAACCATCACAAAAAGCAACAGCTTAAACGGCAATGAAATCATGACGGGAGGCAACATGAACATGCCCATGGACATGAGAATACTGGCAACGATTAGATCTATGACTATAAAGGGGATGAACAGCATGAATCCCATCTGAAACGCTGTCTTTAACTCGCTTATTACAAAAGCCGGAACCAAGGTCGTAAAAGATGTCTCGAGGCGCGTTTCCGGATACTCCCCACCTGAGAGATTGATGAAAAGACCCAAATCCTTCTCCCTTGTCTGACGAAGCATGAACTCCTTGATAGGTTTGGATCCAATTTCCAAGGCCTCATCCTGGCTGATTTCATTTGCCAGATAAGGATTCACAGCATCCTCTATCACTACTGTGTAAACTGGGGCCATAAGAAAAAATGTGAGGAAGAGCGCCAGCCCGATCAATATTTGATTGGGAGGAGTCTGTTGCGTGGCCATGGCGTTTCTTAAAAATGAAAGCACTACAATAATTCGCGTAAACGATGTCATGAGAATTAAAAACGATGGCACAAGTGTAAGAACTGTCAAAATAATCAAAATCTTTATGCCGTCTACATAGTCATCCGGGGTTTCCGCCTCATCAACATTGATACCAAATCTGGGAATAGGCAAGTCCACCTGTTCAGCAAAGCAGACATTGCCAAAGGATGCAACAAGAATAACAACCAAAATCAAAAGCGCCAACTTTCTATTCATTTCCACCCGTCTCTTTCCATTTCTGTTTATAGCCCTTAAACTGTCCGGTCCAACTCCGCTCATTCGCAAAAAGTGTTTTGCGGAAAGAATCCGCCTCCTCACATGACAACTCACGGATAGTTTCCACCCCATGTTCCGTAACACCCAGAACATAGTAGCCGTCCAAAATACGCACTATGCTAAGTGCCGCCTTGTTATATACTTGCACCGTCTCAATAACTTCCAAATTCCTTGAGTTTCCGAGACCCTTCATGTATCGATTGGCAAGCCTGAGACTTAAATATGCTATAAGAACAACAACAGGAAGGGCTATGAACAGTTTTATTAAGCTTCCAGTGAAATCGATATCCCTCATCTCCTCATCCTTCCTATTGAATCAAAAAATCGATTATGTATATATCCAAAACCAAATCCGGTTCAAAAAGATCGTTTACCTGATCTATCAGTTCCATTTTTAGATCGCCAGTCTTTTCAACGGCCATAATTTCATCCGCCGTCTTTGCCCTAAGTGTCTGTATGATCGCATCCCTTATTTGGCAATTGTTTTCTGCTAAAATTTCTGCATCTTTCTTGTCTTCATATCCCAATACAATCTTGGTCTTTAAATATCGCCTGCTGTTTGAGTCTTTCAAATTCAACACAAATTCATCCATTGCATACACTTGAACTACTACGGGCTCACCTTCCGCCTTGTCCTTGAACACAAACGACTTCGTAAGATATGAATATGCAAAAAATGCCGAAACAGCAAGCGCCAATACAAGCGCCAAAAGTATGGCGATTTTTTTGCTTTTCTTTTTAGGTTTAATTGGTGGATTTTTCACGTTATCTGACAAAATCAATTGCCTCCTTCTCTGAATCTACAAGTATAAGTATGTTGACCCTTCTGTTGAGGGCTCTTCCTGTCGCATTGTCGTTTGTCGCTATTGGTCTGTATTTGCCATAGCCAGCCGCCGATATCCGACCCGGCTCCACATCCATTTCTTCCGTAAAATACCTCAGAACATTGACTGCCCGAATCACCGACAATTCCCAATTGCTTGCAAACTTAATCGTGTTAATCGGCAACGTATCAGTATGTCCCTCTATGATAAGCTCATTGTCGAATTGCTGGATGAGCGTAACCACTTTTATTAGTATCTCTTTGCTCTCTTCTTTCAAGATTGACTTTCCTGAATCAAAAAGAACCTTCTCCTTTATATCTATGATTACTCCTCTTCGATCGGTTCTAACCGATATCTCAGCCTGCAAATCCTCATTTTCAACGTACTCACTAACTATTTTGTATAGTTGCGCAAGCTCCGTGTTCAAATCTTCAATTTTCATCTGTTCGATTGGCAAAGGATCGTTTATCGGAGCCTCTCCGGGAGGTATGTCATTTTGAAATATGGTCGGCTTGGCCTCTCCAAGAAGCACGCTTTGCAAGGCGCTCGCCACATTCTTGAACTTGATTGCATCCAAGGTTGAAAAGGAATAAAGCAATATGAAAAATGTCAATAGCAGGGTCATAAGGTCTGAAAAAGTGGTCATCCAAGCTGGAGAACCACCTTCCTCCAACTTTTTTTTCTTCCTACGAGGCATCTCTTGTCACCGTATCTTCCACTTCCTTTTCAGCTTTCTTATTTCGCTCCTTGGGAGACAGATATGTAGACAGTTTTTCTTCAATGATTCTCGGATTTGTCCCTGACTGTATTGAAAGAACTCCTTCAATCATCATATCCCTTGTGAATATTTCTTCCTCGGTTTGACTCTGTAGCTTGGTTGAAATTGGAATCAGTACAAGATTTGCCAACAAAGCCCCATAGAATGTCGTTATAAGGGCTGTAGCCATGCCTACCCCGATTGCACTTGAATCGCTCAGGTCGCTCAACATGATTATAAGACCGATAAGCGTTCCAATCATTCCAAATGCAGGAGCCAGTTCACCCCATGACTTGAAAATGTTGTGCCCGACACCATGACGCCTTTCTACAGTCTCAACCTCCAAGTTCATTATTTCCTTTATGCTGTCGGGCTCTATGCCGTCAACAACCATCTGGAGTCCTCTCATCAGAAATTCGTCTTCAACGCTTTCCAGTTCTTCCTCAAGTGAAAGCAATCCCTCCGAGCGTGCTTTACGGGATAGTTTTGAAAATTTGTCAACCAGTTCACTCCTGTTGTCCATCGGGGATATGAAGGCCTGTCTAAGTATCTTTGGCACCTCAAGAAGCACTTTGTGTGGATAGCTTGCCATGAGAGCCGCAAAAGATCCCAAAATGGTTATTAGCATAGAGGATAGACTCCAAAAAATAAGAAGGCTCCCTTGATAAGAAATAGCTACTATAATCACGGTCAAGCCCATGAAAATTGCTATCAACGGCACCAAATCGAATTTCTTCATTTCATCACCTCCAAAAATCCACTGTTGGTTTTTCTTCGATATGAAATGATGCGCTCCACTACTTCGGATCCCTTTTGGCTCACCCTGATTTTTTTTCCGCTGGTGAGAGTGATTATCGTGTCCGGAATTTCCTCTATTCTTTCAATCAGTTCCGCGTTCAGATAAAAAGGCTCTCCCTGGAGAGATGTAAGCTTTACCATAGGAAAACAACTCCTTTATGAGTGCAATTTCGGGGCGGAAATTTCTTTCGCCCGCCCCGGACTTGTGTTAAATAAAGATTGCCTTTTGAGCTTTTGCTTTGCTTTGCTTTGCTTTGCTTTGCTTTTGCTTTGCTTTGCTTTTGCTTTGCTTTTAGGTTTTATTTCTTGCTTTTCACTTTCTACTTTCTACTTCACGTTTCTTCTTTTGCTTTTATCTTTTGCTGTTCCTTCTTTTCCTGCACACTGCAAACTGCCTACTGCACGCTGTCTTTCCACTATCGTTTAAGGTTGAGAAGTTCCTGAAGCATCTCGTCAGATGTGGATATGGTTCTTGAGTTCGCCTGGTAGGCACGGCTGGTAATTATCATCTCTGTAAATTCGTTTGCAAGGTCAACATTCGACATCTCCACGACACCCTGCCTTATGGTTCCGAATCCGTCGCCGTTGGCTACGCCGACTTCAAGATCGCCCGAGTTCCTCGAATCCAGATATGTGTTTCCTCCAAGCTTTTCGAGCCCTCCGGGGTTCTTGAATTTACCGATTCCGATTTGTCCGAGTTCATAGACATTACCATCGCTGTATATTCCCTGTATCAGTCCTGAGCCATCCACGGAAAAACTTTCCAAACTAATGGTTGCACCCCCGTCTACAATAATTTCATTCGGTATACAAATAGAATTTAACGACCCATCATCTGAAGTATCGGATGGTCCAACAACACCTGTGGAACTGGAGTCGAATTCATATATTCCATCAGAATCACTATCTTCCAATTGATCGACTTTATAACCCAAAACCCGCAATCCTTCGGCATTTACCAAATTGCCCTCATAGTCAGTGAAAAAAGCTCCGTCGCGCGTATATCTTTTCATAGCTCCAGCCATATCCTGCGAGACCACGAAGAAGCCATCTCCCTCTATTGCGAAGTCCAGTTCTCTTCCCGTAGGCTGAAGAGCACCACCGGTCATTACGGTATCAATCGCCGCAACGCTTACTCCGAGACCAACCTGCTTTGGGTTTATTCCGCCCCCGCCTGTGCTCGATGGCATCTGTGCACTTGAAAGTGTCTGGCTGAACAGGTCTTGGAACCTTGCACGTCCCGACTTGAATGCCGTAGTGTTGACGTTGGCTATATTGTTTCCTATTACATCCATCTTTACCTGGTTGCTTCTCATTCCACTTACACCCGAATAGAGTGATCTTAGCATAATAAATTCCTCCCATTTTGTTGCGAAGATGTGCGCCGCTTCATTCAATCCGCGACGCCAGGCTTCCTCTTGGAGGTCCGGCCTGTCAATCTTCGTCTATAATTACTGCGCTGTCTATGTTTGTAAATACATTTTCCTTTGCGTCCTTTTGCCCCACAGCCGTTATTATCGTGCGGTTCCGTACACTTGCCACAAATGCCATTTCCTTGTAGAGCATCAGCGATTCCCTCGCTCCCTTCGCTTCGACCTTGTCCATCGCCGTTTCAAGATTCTTCATGTCATTATCTGTGAGCTTTAGATTTCTCTGGTCAAGCCGCCTTAATGCATGCGCCGAAATTTTAATCTCCGGCTTTCTCTCGATAGTCTTTTTCAGGAGCTGCCTGAAATTTCCATCTCCACCATTGGCTCCGCCTATGCCTTTGTCTCTGTTTTTCTCTGGCCCCGTTACCGGATAGAGCCTTCCGTTGTTCACCTTGTATGCCATCTAATCACTTCCCGAAATCGTCTCTGTCATTTCTTCAGGCTCCGTAGCAATTTCCATTTCCGGTTCGAACGCCTCATCAAGCACCTGGCCTATATGCTCCATCTGTTCGATTATTCTTGCAGTCTGAATGTTATCCGTGCCTGTCATGTCGAGTATGTTTTCCGCCGGATATTCGATATCTTCGATTACAACATAAAGATTTGATTCGCGCACCCTTACCGACTTCACCTCTCCTGTTATGATTGCTTCATCTTCTGCGAGGCTGACCGTCTTTCCTATCATTTGGCTTCCGAAAAGAAGATTCTGGTTGTCTTTAAGATCCGCAATTGCCGAATTCAAGTTCTCCATCTGCTCCAACGCCGAAAATTGAGCCAATTGAGCCACATACTCAGAATTGTCTCCGCCCTCCATTGGATCCTGAAACTTAAGTTGTGCCGAAAGAATCTGAAAAAAATCATTCTTGCCAAGTTCCTTATCGCGACTGCTTCTTTGTGATGCATC
>Ga0102926_1000765_pt1 | contig 19088 bp, 14 predicted proteins | sample SalPonR1_A_D2_MG_FD_78173 | JGI IMG/M metagenome (GOLD analysis project Ga0102926, IMG submission 78173) | Salt pond soil microbial communities from South San Francisco under conditions of wetland restoration - Salt Pond MetaG R1_A_D2_MG | ecosystem: Environmental > Aquatic > Marine > Intertidal...
CAATCCGGTTGCCGTCCGGGTGCACCGGCGGGGCATCGTCCTCCAGGGCGGCCTCGTAGTCGGTGACGAAGGGCAGCTCCTCGTATTCCACCCGGATGGCGCGCAGGGCGTCGAAGGCGCGGTAGGGCGTTTCCGCCGCCACGGCCGCCACCGCCTCGCCCTCGAAGCGGCAGTGATCCTCGAACAGTCGGCCGTCGTGGCCTTTGGCGTAGGACCAGGCCGGGTTCGCGTCCGTGCTGTTGCGGCTGATGATTGCGTAGACGCCGGGCATGGCTTCCGCCTCGCTGATGTCCACGGCCGTCACCCGGGCATGCGGATGGGGGCAGCCGAGGATGGCGGCGTGGAGCATCCCGGGCAGGGTGACGTCGGAGGGGTATATCGCGGTGCCGGTGGCCCGGTGATAGCCGTCGACCCGCGGGCGGCGCGCGCCGATGACACGGGTGGACTCGCCCCAGGGTTCGGGCGTCCCCTGTCCGCCGGCATCCGGCGCCTGGGGAAAGCGGTGCTGGCCTTCGAGCTCCTGGTCGTCGTACGTGTCGTCGTACATGGTCTAGCCTTTGCGCCTGGCGGCCGCATCGGCCACCGCCGTGAAAATGTGGGCATAGGCGCCGCAGCGGCAGAGATTTCCGCTCATGCCGTGGCGGATTTCATCGGCGGAGGGCGCCGGGTTGCCGCGCAGCAGCCCTTCGGCGGCCACGACCTGGCCGGGGGTGCAGTACCCGCACTGCAGGGCGTCCTTCTCGACGAAGCTCCGCTGCACGGATCCGGGAGTCTCGCCGTCCATCAGGCCCTCGGCGGTTTCGATCTCGTGGCCAGTGGCCTCCACCGCCAGCGTCATGCAGGCATAGCGCGGGAGGTCGTCCATCAGCACCGTGCAGGCGCCGCACTCGCCGCGCTCGCAGCCGATCTTGGCGGCGGTCAGCCCGAGTTCCTCACGCAACACGTACAGCAGGCTCCAGCGGGGCTCGGCCAGCACGCGATGGGGGCGGCCGTTGACGGAAAGGTCCACCGGCACCTTTTCTTCCGCGGCGAGCGCCGCGCCGCCCTCGTCGGGCGCCCCGCCGGCGATGCCCGGTCCCGCTGCGATGGCGACCGTGCCGAGGCCCCAGGACTTCAGGAAACCCCTGCGGCTGAAGCCGGTGCCGCTCTCGTCCTCCGTCCCCGGCGGGGGCTGCCGGTCGTCGGCCTTCCCTTTCATGGCTCGTTCCTCTGCGACCCTGACTCTCGATCCTCCTGCATCCCGCCGACGCCGGCATTGCGATTTTTCATCGCCCGCCGCTCACGCCGTTGATACACAGGAGGTGGCCGGACGGCGATGCGGACTAACGACTCGGACGGTGACGCGGACGATATGGAAGACGTTGACCAGAGCCCGGACGATGCGCGGCAGACCGACGCCCGACGATTCATGGAGGCTTTCCTGGCGCGCACCGGCGTCACCGGTGCGCAGGGCCCGGTGCGCTACCTGTGGACCGACGCGTTCGCCGTCTGCAATCTCTTCGGGCTCGCCCGGCGCCTGGAGGAGCCGGGATACGCCGAGCTGGCTGTGCGGCTCATCGCCGACGTGCATGAAGTGCTCGGCCGTCACCGGCCGGACGATCCGCGCCGGGGCTGGATCAGCGGACTGGACGAACAGGAAGGCCGCGCCCATCCCACGGCGGGCGGACTGCGTATCGGCAAGCCGCTGCCGGAGCGAGCGCGGGGCGAGGCCGACGCGGGCCAGCTGGAATGGCAGCGCGACGGCCAGTATTTCCATTACCTGACCCGCTGGGCGCACGCCCTGCAGACTGCTGCCATCCACAGGGGGGAACCTCGCTATGGTGCCTGGGCGCGCGAGCTGATGCAGGCCGCCTGCGAGGGCTTCGCGAGAGGGCAGGGCGACGACGCCCGCCTCGTGTGGAAGATGAGCATCGAACTCGACCGGCCCCAGGTATCCTCCAGCGGCCATCACGATCCGCTGGAAGGCCACGTCCGTTGCCTGGAACTCGCTGCCGGAGCGATGGCCGAAGGGGACCGGGCCGTCGCCGAGGCCATGCAGCGGCTCGCGGCACGACTTGACCGCATGATTCATCGCGCTGCGCTCGCCACGCCCGATCCCCTGGGGACCGGCGGGCTGCTCATGGACACGGCGGTGCTGGCGCGGCTCGTCGGCGACGGGCGGATGGCGGACGACGGCCTGCTGGCCGCCGTGCTCGACGCCGCGGCGGCGGGCCTCGACTTCCTCGGCCGCGAGGCCGAGACCGGCAGGCCGGCGGGGGAGCGGCTGGCCTTCCGTGAGCTCGGGCTGGCCATCGGGCTGCACGCCCTGCCGGTGGTGCGGGAGGCCGCGGCGGCTTCCCCCGACGCCTTCGCCGAGCGCCGCCGCCTCGAGACGCAGCTCGCCGATCTGGCAGCGTTCGAGCCGCTCGGTTCCGCCATCGAGTCGTTCTGGAGCGAACCCGGCAACCGCCGGAACGACCTGTGGCGGGAGCACGAGGACATCAACAGCGTGATGCTGGCCTCCGCGCTCGCGCCGGAGGGCGTGCTCCGCCTGTCGCCGCCGCCACCCAGGTAGGAGGGCCTTCAGGCCCGACAAGCTCGGAAGAGAATCGGGCCTGAAGGCCCTCCTACAGGTTCAGGCGGCGGAGGCGGAGGGAGTTGCCGATGACCGAGACCGAGCTCAGGCTCATGGCGGCCGCGGCGATCATCGGGCTCAGCAGCAGGCCGAACCAGGGATAGAGCACGCCGGCGGCGACCGGCACGCCCAGGCTGTTGTAGACGAACGCGAAGAACAGGTTCTGGCGGATGTTGCGCATGGTGGCGTGCGAGAGCGTCAGGGCCTTCGCAATCCCGCGCAGGTCGCCCTTGACCAGCGTCACGCCGGCGCTTTCCATGGCGACGTCGGTGCCGGTGCCCATGGCGATGCCGACATGGGCCTTCGCCAGCGCCGGCGCGTCGTTGATGCCGTCGCCGGCCATCGCCACCATCGCGCCGCGCTCCTGCAGTTCCGTCACGATGCGGTTCTTGTCCTCGGGCAGCACCTCGGCGTGGATCTCGTCGATGCCGAGTTCCCGGCCCACCGCCTCGGCCGTGGCCCGGCTGTCGCCGGTGAGCATCACCACGCTGATGCCCGCCTCGTGCAGGGACCGGAGCGCCTCCGGCGTGGTCTCCTTGATGGGATCGGACACCGCGACGAGGCCGGCGGCCGCGCCGTCGACGGCGACGAACATCACCGTGCGGCCTTCGCTGCGGAGTTCGTCGGCGCGCTCGGCGAGCCCGTCGTCTCCTGCCCCTACCTCGTCCATCATGGCCCGGTTGCCAACGGCGACGCGCCGCCCGTCGACCGCGCCGGATACGCCCTTGCCGGTCGCCGAATCGAAATCGCTGACGTCGGCCAGGTCGACGTCCCTGTCTCGGGCGCCCTCGACGATCGCGGCCGCCAGCGGATGCTCGCTGGCCCGTTCCAGAGACGCGGCCAGGCGGAGCAGTTCCTCCTCGCCCAGATCTCCGCCGGCCTCCACGGCGGTGAGTCGCGGGCGGCCCTCGGTCAGGGTGCCGGTCTTGTCCACCACCAGCGTGTCGATCTTCTCCAGCGTCTCCAGGGCCTCGGCGTTCTTCACCAGGATGCCGCTCTGCGCCCCCTTGCCGGTACCCACCATGATGGCCATCGGCGTGGCCAGCCCCAGCGCGCAGGGGCAGGCGATGATCAGCACGGCCACCGCGTTCACCAGCGCATAGGCCATGGCGGGCTCGGGGCCCCAGATCGACCAGGCGATGAAGGCGACGACGGCCACGCCGACGACGGTCGGCACGAACCAGCCGGCCACTACGTCGGCCAGCCGCTGGATGGGCGCGCGGCTGCGCTGGGCCTCGGCCACCATGTGGACGATGCGGGAGAGCAGGGTGTCTTCGCCTACGCGCGTGACCCGCATGATGAAGCCGCCGGTCTGATTCACGGTGCCGCCGGTGACGGAGTCTTCGGCGGTCTTCTCCACCGGCAGCGGCTCGCCGGTGATCATGGACTCGTCGATGGTGCTCCGTCCCTCTTCGATGACGCCGTCCACCGGCACCTTCTCGCCCGGGCGGACGCGCAGCCGGTCGTCGACCGCCAGCTCGTCCAGCGGGACGTCCTCCTCCGTGCCGTCCTGGCGGATGCGCCGTGCGTCCGCCGGCGCCAGTTCCAGCAGCGACCGGATGGCCCCGGAGGTGGCCCGGCGGGCGCGCAGCTCGAGAACCTGGCCGAGCAGCACCAGCGTGGTGATGACCGCGGCGGCCTCGTAGTAAACGCCCACGCGGCCGCTCGCATCGCGGAACGAGGCGGGGAACAGTTGGGGCGCGATGGTGGCGACCAGGCTGAAACCGTAGGCCACGCTGACGCCGAGCCCGATCAGCGTGAACATGTTCAGGTTCATGGTGCGGACCGATTGCACGCCGCGCACCAGGAAGGGCCAGCCGCCCCAGAGCACCACCGGCGTGGCGAGCGCGAGCTGCAGCCACTGGGAGAGGCGGGCCGGCACCAGGTCGTGGAACGGCTGACCGGGCAGCATCTCGCCCATGGCATAGACGAACAGCGGCAGGGTGAAGGCGGCGCTGACCCAGAATCGGCGGGTCATGTCCCGGAGTTCGCTGTGGTCCTCCTCGCCCGTCACCACGCCCTCGGGTTCGAGCGCCATGCCGCAGATCGGGCAGGAGCCCGGCTCGGTCTGGCGGACCTGCGGATCCATGGGGCAGGTGTACACCGTGCCCTCGTAGCCGGCGGGGACCTTGTCGTAGCGGCCGTCGTCCGGCGCGCTGCTGCGATCATGGTCGTGGCCGCAGCAGTGGTGGCCGTGTTCCTGCTCGCCCGAAGGAGCGGCGGATTCGTCACTGTCGTGGTGATGGCATTTGTCGTTCATGCGATGACTCCGCTGACGATGACTCCGCTGACGAACAGGGCGACGCCGCCGCCCAGCAGCAGCAGTATGAAAAGACCGGTGACGACGTCCTGCACGCCGACGCCGCGGCCACCGTGCTCGTGCTCGTGTCCGTCACCGCCGGCCATCCGGCGGTGGCGGCGCCGCAGCCACAGCATGACGGCGGTGAGGGCGACGGCGATCAGGTTCATGTAGAAAGTGTAGTCCAGCTTGAACTGTGCCACGTGACCGGCCTCACGGCTGCTCTCCGGCATCAGGTCGAGCCAGAGGAAACCATAATGCAGGATGATCGCCGTGGCGATGATGCTCACATACATCACGGTTGCAATGTAGAGGGCCACGCGCCAGCCGTAATACTTGGCGTTCACCTTCACCAGCGGCGGCACCATGAGGTCGGAGTAAATGAAGCCCATGATGCCGGCGAACAGCACGCCGCCCGAGTTCAGCACGGTGGCGAGCGGTATGTTGCCCATGGAGCCGATGAACGTCGCCGCCGCCACGAACGGCGCCACGGCCGCGTTCTGCAGCACGATCCAGAAGTTGTCAGGGTTGGCCGCGGCCGCCTCGGCGAGGAACAGCGCCTGCCAGAAACTGTCCGGCACGTAGACGGCGATGAAGCCCGCCAGCGTGAAGCCGACCAGGATCTCCTGCCACACCATGCCCCACTCGGCGGCGAAGTTGTTGCCCACCCGGCACCAGCCCTCGAAGCTGGTGATGCGCTGTTTCCAGTCGAATTCCTCTTCTTCCGTGTCGGTTTCCTCCTGCACCTTCTCCCGGGCGGCGACCAGCCAGCGGCGCGGGTAGGTGAGCCGGATCAGCATCGAGCTGATCGCGATCAGCACGACGCCGCCCACCACCTCGGCAGCCAGGAACTGCCAGCCCAGGAAGATCAGGATCAGGATGCCGAGCTCGATGACGAGATTGGTGGAGGCGAACATGAAGGCCACGGCCGCGACGAAATGCGCTCCCTTCTGCACCAGCGCGCGGGCGGCCGAGAGGGCGGCGAACGAGCAGGAACTCGAGATGGCGCCGAAGAGGGTGGCCAGGCTGACGCTGCCGGCGTCCGCCGCGCCCATGTGGGCCGTCAGGCGCCTCTTCGGCACGAAGGCCTGGATGGCGGCGCTGATGGTGTAGCCGAGCACGAAGGCCCAGCCGGACTTCCAGAAGAAGCCCGCCGCAGTCTTCGCCGCCTCCCCGTAAGTGACCCAGAAATCACTCATGTCGGACCGCCTCGCGATTCGGGCTCGATATCATCAGCCCTCTACCTTATACCTCGCCGGAGCGAGATCAAATACGCATGCGGACGCCCACCTCGAACACCTGGTCCGGCGGCAGATCGAAATACAGCGTCGTGCGGCGCGTGTTGCGGCGGATGAGCACGTACAGCCAGGAGCGCCACCACGGCATGCCCGTCCTCGCCGCGGGGTACTCCGTTTCCTGTTCCAGGAAATAGGTGGCCCGCTCGGGGTCCAGGCCGATGCCGTGCTCGTCGTTCGCCTGCTCCAGGTCTTCCCGGGGCCTCGGCTCTTCCATGTAACCGTAGTAGGCGACGATACGGTGGATATCGTCGCGGAGCTTCGTCACCTTCAGCCGCTCGCGGCGCTCGATGCGGGGCCGGCGCAGCGTCTTGGCCGTGTAGATCACCACCAGGTCGTGCAGCGCCCGGTTGTGGTGGAGGTTGTGGATCAGCCCGTGGGGCGTGCCGCGCTCGTTGGCGGCGAGATAGACCGCCTGCCCCGGCACCCGGCGGTAGTAGCCGCCGCCCAGGGCCGCCAGGAATTCCCGGACCGGCGTGGCTTCGTTGCGCATGTGGCGCTGTTCGGTGGCCCGGCCCCGGCGCCAGGTGGTCATGACGAGGTAGACGCCGGCCGCGACGCCCACGGGCAGCCAGCCGCCGTCCATGAACTTGCCCGCATTGGCCGCGAAGTAGGCAGTGTCGGGCAGGATGAACAGGACCGTGGCGGCGAGCGAGACCGGCAGCGCCCAGCGGAAGATCCGTCGTTCCGCGAAGTACAGCAGGATGGTGGTGACGAGCATGGTCGCGCTGATGGCGATGCCGTAGGCGGCGGCCAGATTGCCCGAGCGCTGGAAGCCCGCCACCAGCGCGACGGCGGCCACGAGCAGCAGCCAGTTCACGGACGGCACGTAGATCTGGCCCCGCTGCCGTGACGAGGTATGCACGATCTTCACCGTCGGCAGATAGCCGAGGTTCTGGCCCTGGAACGTGAGAGAGAACGCGCCCGAGATGATGGCCTGCGAGGCGATGATGGTGGCGAAAGTGGCCAGGCCGACCATCGGATACAGGGCCCAGCCCGGCACGAGTTCGTAGAAGGGGTTCACCAGCGCATCGCCCTCGCGCAGGATGAGCGCGCCCTGGCCGAAGTAGTTCAGCAGCAGCCCGGGCAGCACCACCAGGTACCAGCCGAACCGTATCGGCGCCCGGCCGAAGTGGCCGAGGTCCGCGTACAGCGCCTCGCCGCCGGTGACCACGAGGAAGACGATGCCGAGGATGACGAATGCATGCAGCCCGTTGTCGCCGAAAAAGGCGACCGCATGGCCCGGGTTCACGGCACCCAGGACCGCGGGGTTGGCGACGATGCCGGGCAGGCCGGCGAGGCCGATACAGGCGAACCAGATCAGCATCACCGGGCCGAAGATGATGCCGACCCCGCCCGTGCCCAGCCGCTGCACGGCGAACAGGCCGCAGAGGATGGCGATGGTGACCGGCACCACATAGGGCTCGAACACCGGCGTGGCCACCTCCAGGCCTTCGATGGCGCTCAGCACCGAGATGGCCGGCGTGATCATGCCGTCGCCATAGAGCAGGGCGGCGCCGAAGAGCCCGAGCGCCATCACCGCGTTGCGTATCCTGCCCTTTAGCGGCCGGCGCACCAGCTCCATCAGTGCCAGGATGCCGCCCTCGCCGTAGTGATCGGCACGCAGCACGAACACGAGGTACTTCACGGAGATGACGAGGATCAGCGACCAGAAGACCAGCGAGAGCACGCCGAGGACGTTGGCCGCGGTCGCCGCCACCCCGTAGTCGCTGTAGAAGCACTCGCGCACGGCGTACAGCGGACTGGTGCCGATATCGCCGTAGACGACGCCGAGAGCCGCGAGGGTCAGCGGCGCGATACGCTTGCCGTTTTCCCCTTCGCCGGCATTCACGGCGGCGGTTGCCGGGTCTCGGAGCCGTCGGCGGCCTCGTAGGTGCGCCCGAACCCGGTGACGGCCGCCATCAGCATCACTGCCGCGAGGAACCAGCCGTGCAGGACGTAGGCCCACACGTCGGTGGGCGCCACCGCCTCCACGAAGTCATACTGGCGCTCCAGCGTGCGCAGCGTCTGGTAGCCGATCAGCACGCCGCCGCCCCAGGGGAAGATGTAGCCGATGGCCGACGTCACGGCGTCCAGCATGTTGGCGCGCCGATAGGGATGCAGGCGGAAGCGCTTGCCCAGCCTTGAGATCACCGGGCCGGCGGCAATCTCGGCGGCCGTGTTGATGGTGATGAACGCGTTCAGCGAGAAAACAATGCCCCACATCGCCGTCTCGGCCCGGGCGACGGAGTCCCGGGCGAAGCGGCGCAGCCGGTCGATCAGAGCCTCCAGCGCGCCGCCCAGGCGCATGATGTGGCCGCCGGCCACGATCAGCAGGATCAGGATGGCCAGGCCGACGTAACCGGCCACCCCGTCCACGAGCGCGCCGCCGACGAGATCCCGCTCCGGGTCGATGAACAGGATGTCCGACGGGGCCGCCAGGCCCAGCGCCAGCTCCAGCACGACGGCGCCGAGGATGCCCCAGGTGAGCGCCACCAGGATGTGGTAGCCGCGCAGCGCCAGGAAGATCACCAGCGCGAACGGCGCGAGCAGCACGAGGCCTTCCGGCGAGGCGGTTTCCGCGAACAGCGCGTTCGCCCGCGCGGCATTCACGGGATTGCCGTCGCCGCCGAGCAGCGTGAACAGCGCCAGCGCCGGCACCGCCGCGATCACGGCGTACTTGACCCGCGAGCGCACCACGCCCGGGATGTCCGTCTCCTGGGTGGTGGCGGAGACCACGGTGGTGTCCGATACCGGCGCCAGGTTATCGCCGAAGGCGGCACCCGACAGGATGGCGGCGAACAGCCACACCGGGTCGGCGCCCAGAGCCACGCCGGCGGGGAACATCAGCGTGCAGAAGGCGACGGCGGTGCCGTAGCCCGTGCCGACCGCGGTGCCGAAGGTGGCGGCCAGCAGGAAGGTCGCGCCGACGAACAGCCCGCCCGTGGCGCCCGACTGGGCGCCCACCCAGACCAGGCCGTCCACCAGCCCGCCGACCCGCAGCACCTGGGCGAACATGCCCGCCCAGAACCAGGCGACGATGGTGACCGCGGCCACCGGGTTCGCCATGCCCTCGAAGACCGCATTGGCGTAGTCCGCCCAGCGGCTGCGGCAGAGCAGCATGCCCAGGGTGAGGCCGCCGATCATGCCGAGGATGAGGCCCTGCTCGTCCGGGGCGCCGGCCACCGAGATGGCCACGGCCCAGACCACGAAGAAGAGCAGGGGCACGGCCGCGCCGAGGCGGCCGCCGCGGAAGGCGAGAGAACCGGCGCCGTCGCTCATGCGGCCGGCCTATTGCGCGCCGCCGTGGATCAGCTCGACCTCGATGGTCAGAGTCACCTCGTCGCTTACCGCGGGCACGTACTGGTCCAGGCCCCAGTCGGAGCGCATGACCGTCCCGGTCGCCGAGACGCCCACGGCCGGGACCTTCTTCAGCGGATGCTCGCCGGCGCCGTTGATCGTGGCGGCGAGCGTGACCGGCAGCGCCTTGCCCTTGATCGTGAGTTCGCCGGAGATGTCGTAGGCGTTTTCGCCCGTCTTCTCCACGCTCGTGGATTCGAAAGTGATGGCGGGATGATTCGCCAGATCGAAATACTCGGCGCCCATCAGGTGGCCGTCGAAGACTTCCACGCCGCTGTCCACGCTGGAGACGTCGATGCTGACGTCGATCTCGCTCGCCTCCGGGTCTTCGCTGTCGAGTTTCAGCGTGACGTCGAAATCGTCGAAGCGCACCTTCGGGTTGGAGAAGCCGAGGTGCGTGTAGGAGAAGATCACGTAGGCGTGCTGGTCGTCCTCCTGGTAAGTGCCGGAAGGCACCTGGGTGAGATCGGCCGCGGCGGCAGGCGCGCCTGCCGCCAGCAGCGCTGCGGCGGTGATGAATGTCGTGCGTCGCATGGATTCCTCCGCTGTGGGAACCGCTCGCATGCTAGCACGCGGCTGGCGGGGGCTTCAGCCGGCGGACCCCGCGTCGCCGCTCAGGGGTTGTCGGGATCGCCCGGTCCGGACGGCACCCAGATGCCGTAGTCGCAGCGCAGGTAGGCCGTGCCGCTCTTCACCTCGGTCCCGTGGGCGTAGGGCGTGCCGTTGAAGTAGCAGAAATCCTCGCCCGGGAGACTCTCGCGCAGCGTCTCCGTATCCTCGTCGCTCTCGTCCGCGATCGGGGAGTTCCTGAGTTCCGGATCCTGTGCGCCTACGTCGATGACACCGTCGCTCATGGATGGACCTCCTGTTACTGTCGTCTGTACCGGTTCTGCAGCGGTCGAGGTGGCCGCGGCCGACCGCTTTTCGCCTGTCCATGATACGCAGGGACGCGACCGCCCGGCGTAAGGGCTTGCGCGTACTCCTCGCGACGTCCGGGGGGCGACGTCCGGGCGCCGCCCGGCGCCGTCAGCCCGGCTTGCCGTCGGCCCGGGGCAGCAGGAGGGTGGGCGCGTACGCCAGGGAATACAGGAGGAAGGCCAGCAGCCACAGGGAGCCGGCCATCGCGACGGTGGTCGTATAGCCGAGCGGCAGCAAGGCGGGCCCGAAGACCCGCGCCGCGACCGCGGCAAGCAGCAGCAGGTAGGCGGCCGTGACCGGCGGCGTGACCCGCAGTTCGCGGCCCGTGTGACCCAGCGACGCCCGGGTCATGACCGCCAGGATCATCGTGGCGGCGGCACCGGCGCCGAGCGCATGCACCCAGTGGGCGGCCCACGGCAGGCCGCCGAGGAACCAGCCGGCCTTCAGCAGCAGGCCGATCGGCAGCCACAGATAGGCGGCATGCAGTATCCACACGATCGGCTCGCCGAGGGTGCGCCAGCCCTGCCAGCCGGCCAGACGCACGGCCTGGCCGAGGCCCGCTGCGAGCGCGAGCAGGCCAGCCGGAGTGCCGCCCGGCCAGACGATATCCACCGGGATCGCGAGCACCATCGCGGCGATCACGAAGCGGTCCAGATGGCGCGACGTGCGCAGCCCCGGCGCCTGGCCGCGCCGGCGCAGTGCATTGGCGGTGAAAGCAGGCACGATGCGCCCGCCGATGACGGTGACCAGGACGAGGATCAGGTTCAGGGCCGCGCGCAAGGCGGTGTTGGCGAGGCCGGCATCGTCGTGGGCCAGCGCGTAGACGAAGACCGCGTCGGCCGACCAAAGGAACAGCAGCACGAACAGCAGCGGCGTGTTGCGGTTGGTGGCGCGCAGCAGCGGCGGGGCGAGCAGCAGTGCCAGCATCGGCAGGAAGGCGAGTTCGGCCAGCGCGAGCAGCCAGAACGGGATCGCATCGCCGGCGAACAGCGCGATGCGCCCGGCCAGCCAGAGCACGGTCAGCGCGATCAAAGGCAGGCCCGCAAAGCCGCGGCTGCCGGTCCAGCTGGGCACCGCGGTCAGCATGAAGCCCGCGATGGCCGCGCCGACGAAGCCGAACAGCATCTCGTGGCCGTGCCAGAGCTGGGCGGGCAGGGTGGCGAAAGGCCCCGGCCCGGCGGGGTAGAGCCACAGCCAGATGCCGATGGCGATGACGGCGTACCAGCCCGCCAGCAGGAAGAACGGGCGGAAGCCGTAGGCGAAGGGAACCAGCTGGCGCATTGCCCGTGTCAGGCTAACACGGCGTGCAGCGCGCCGAGGGGATGATGGCTGCGGGCGATCGCGATCATCGCGGCATAGACGCACACGGCGGCGATCAGGAAGGCCAGGCGCTCGCGCCGGCTGTGACCCCGCTTCAGCGCATAGCTGCCGAGCACGACGTAGGCGACCAGGAACGAGACCTTGGTGGTGAGCCAGCCGTTCGCGAAGACCGCGCCCGGCAGGATGGTGAGCAGCATGAACGCTGCGGTCAGCAGCACGGTGTCGATGGTGTAGCTCGCGTAGCGCAGCGGCGGGGACATGGCCCAGCGGGCCCCGCCCTGCACCGCCAGTCCGCGCAGCAGGAACAGCGATCCGCTCGCGATCACCGCGGCCACGTGCAGCCATTTGATTTCGGTGTAGAACTCGATCATGTCAGGTGGCAGAAAAGTCCGGTTGCCTGCAACAGGTCGGGTGGCGAGGTTCGGGGCGCCCCGCCCGCTCCGGGGAGCGCGGAGGGCGGGGGCGGGACACCCCGGGTCGCCTGCGTATTGCCTCAGCCGCGTGCGGCTCCGGAGCCCGCCGGCAGGCTCTCGCGCGCCTTGCGGGGCGCGATCCAGAGCCGGGCGACGAACCAGGCCAGCGCGATGCCGCCGATGCTGAAGATGATGTCACCGGGGACGCGCATCCAGACCAGCATGTCGACGACGGGCTGCTGCATGAACTCCGCGGAGCGCGCGTACCAGTAGCCGTTGTCGATGGCGGCCACCAGCTGCATCACGCCGAGGGGCAGCAGCGTCATCAGCGACATGCCGACCAGGCCGATGTTGAACGACCAGAATGCGGTCTTCAGCACCGACTCGTTCCAGCGTGCCGCCGGCTTCATGCCGCGCAGGCAGAACAGCATCAGGCCGATGCCGAGCATGCCGTACACGCCGAACAGCGCCGTGTGGCCGTGCAGGGGCGTGAGGTTCAGGCCCTGCATGAAGAACAGCGGCAGCGGCGGGTTGATCAGGAAGCCGAACAGCCCGGCGCCCACCACGTTCCAGAAGGCCACGGCCGTGAAGAACATGACCGGCCAGTGGTAGCGCGCCATCCACGGTGTCGCCTTGCCCAGCTTGTAGGTCTGGTAGGCCTCGAAGCCGATGTAGGCCAGCGGCACGACCTCCAGCGCCGAGAACGACGCGCCGACCGCGATCACCGCCGTCGGGGTGCCCGCGAAGTACAGGTGATGGAGCGTGCCCAGCACGCCGCCGGCCAGGAAGACGATGGTGGCGAACAGGACGGCCACCGTCGCCGTGCTGACCTTCAGCAGGCCGAGGCGGGTGAACAGGAAGGCGATCACTGCGGTCGCGAACACTTCGAAGAAGCCTTCCACCCAGAGGTGGACCACCCACCAGCGCCAGTACTCGACCATCGACAGGTGCGTGTGCTCGCCCCACATCAGACCGGCGCCGTAGAAGAGACCGATGGCCACCGTAGAGAGGAACAACAGCGTGACGATGGGCCGCGACTCGTTGCGCTCGCGGATGGCCGGCCACAGTGCACGGCCGACCAGCGTCAGCCAGAGGCCGAGACCGATGAACAGGAACCACTGCCAGAAGCGCCCGAGATCCACATATTCCCAGCCCTGATGGCCGAACCAGAAGTTGTTCTCCAGACCCAGGGTCTGCATGACGGCGAACCACTGGCCCGCGAAGGCGCCCACCACGATGACGAGCAGGCACACCCACAGCAGGTTCACGCCCAGGCGCTGGAACTTCGGCTCGCGGCCCGAAATGGCCGGCGCGATGTACAGGCCGGTGCCGAGCCAGGCGGTGGCGATCCACAGCACGGCCAGCTGGGTGTGCCAGGTGCGGGTCAGGGAGTAGGGCAGGATCTCACTGAGCGCGTAGCCGTAGAACTCCTGGCCCTCCACCTGGTAGTGCGCGGTGATGCCGCCGAGCAGTATCTGCGCCAGGAACAGCGCGAGCACCACCCAGAAATATTTCGCGGTGGCGTGCATCGACGGCGTCACTGTCACCATCGCCAGCGGATCGGAGTCGGGCAGTTTGTCGACCCTTTCCTCCTTGCCATGGGTGACGGCGTAATACCAGCCGAGCAGCGCGATACCGGCGATCAGGAACAGCACGCTGAACACCGTCCAGACGTAGGCATTCGCCGGCGGTACGTTGCCCACCAGTTCCTCGGCCGGCCAGTTGCTGGTGTAGGTGATGTCCTTGCCGGGGCGCTCCGTCACGGCGGCCCAGGCGGTCCACCAGTAGAACGCCGACAGCGCGCGGCGGTGGTCCGCATCCGGTACCGTGTCGTTCTTCATCGCGTAGGCTTCGCGCAGCCAGGCGGTCTCCGGCTCGTTCGCGAACAGACTGTCGTAGTGCTGCGAGACCGTGGCTATGGCGGCTGCGCGGTCGGCGTCGATGGTGATCGAGCCCCGCTCCGCGTTCCAGGTATTGCGGCGGATGCGCTCCTCGAGGCGGGCCTGCAGTGCGGCCTGCTGGGGAGCGGGCAGATCCGCGTAGCCCTCGACGACGTAATCCCGCCGCGCCCAGATATCGAGCGTGGCGATGGCCTCGCGGTGCAGCCAGTCGGCCGTCCAGTCCGGCGCCACGTAGCCGCCGTGGCCCCAGATGGAGCCGAGCTGATGCCCGCCTATCGATTGCCAGACCTGTCGGCCCGTCTCGATGTCCGAGCGCGTGAAGACGAGCTCGCCGTCGACGGTGACGACCCGTTCCGGCATGGGAGGGGCCTGGCGGTGGATCTCGCCGCCCATCCACAGCAATACACCGAACGACACGGCGAGCAGCGCCGCCAGTCCGGTCCAGAGTTTCTGTGTGGTAGTCATTTCCAATCTCCTCCAGGGATCGGGGGAGATGGTGCGCGGGGCGCCGCTGCCGCGCCCTGATCCAGGTCAAGTGCGCGGTCAGTTTCTGAGGACGTTCTGCGCCAGCGCGTTCAGCCCGGACATGTCCAGCAGCTCGACCTCGCGGCGATCCACCCGGATGAGACCGTTCTCCTGGAAGCGCTTCAGGATGCGGCTCACGGTCTCGGCGGCCAGACGCAAATAGTTCGCGATGTCCGTGCGCGCCATCGTGAGCCGCATGCGTTTGGGCGACAGGCCGCGGGCGGCATAGCGGCGCGACAGCACCAGCAGGAATGCCGCCATGCGCTCCTCTGCGGTGAAATCGCCCGCCAGCAGCGTGGCCTTGCCGATGTCCTCGCTCAGCAGCCGGAAGAGCTGCTGTTGCAGCCCCGGCATGCGGGTGGCCAGCGTCGCCATGCGCGGGAAGGAGAAACGGCAGAGCAGCACCGTATCGAGCGCCACAGCGTTGCACGGGTAGCGCGACTGCGAGATGGCGTTCAGGCCGATGACCTCGCCGGGCAGGAAGAAGCCCTGGATCTGCTCGCGTCCGGCCAGGTCGGTCACGTAGGTCTTCACCGTGCCGGCGCGCACGGCTGCAATCGCGTTGAACTCGTCGCCCTCGCGGAAGATGTGCTCGCCCTCCCGGTAGGGTCCGACGTGTTCGACCAGGACGTGGAGTTCCTGCAGGCGCGACTTGTCGTAGCCGCTCTCCAGGCAGGCGGAGGAGAACGCGCAGGTGCTGCAGAAATGCAGCGCGTCGCCGTCGTCCGCCAGGATGCCGGCGCGGCGTTCCAGTACGCCGGGCTCGCCGCTCATGGCGCGCCCCCGCGTCGGCGCGCGTCCGCGCCCGGCCTCAGTGCCGGCCCGGCGCTGCGGGATGTCGTCCGGCGGCGCCGGGGTCCTGATGGTCGGGCGTGAAACACAGCGCGATTATACGGATAGCCCGGCTTTCCTGCGAAAGGATCCGCAGCTCGTCGCGCCCGATCGCGAGCCGGCCCAGCTCCTCCTGGCGCCGCAGTCTCGCGAGCGCCCCCGCGAAGTGCGCGGCGAAGTCCAACTGCCAGCGGCGTTCGATGGCCCGGATGTCGAGCCGGCGGCGGCACAGCAGATCGCGGACGATGTCGGACCGCAGGCGCTCTTCCGGATCCAGCGCGTGGCCGCAGCACAGCGGCAGCCGCTCGTCGTCTATCGCGCTCTCCCAGGACCCCACCTCGGACAGGTTCCTGCACCACACGTCGCCGATGCGGCTGAGCGCGCCCGCGCCGAAACCGAGGACGTCGCAGTCGCCTGCCGCGCAGTAGCCGCTGGGGCCGATGCCGAGCGTGCCCGCCGCGGCGGCGATCGCCAGATCGTCGTCGGGCAGCGCGTACTCGTCCGGCCCGATCAGTCGGTAGCCGCAGTCGGTCAGCGTGCGATGGCCTGCGGCGGCGATGCCGCCCAGCGAGCGGCCGGTCAGGGTGATCCGTTCGGCCCGGTCGGCGACGAGGGCGGCGATGGCATCTGCTGCCACCGACTCGTCGTAGGCCGCGTAATCGAAGCGCAAAGTGAGGCCGGTGCTGCGCAGGCCTGCCTCCCGGCAGGCGGAGAGCGCCTGGAGCACCGGCTCGATGCTGCGGTGGCGCAATGCCGCGGAGCGCCGGCCGGGCACCGTCACGGAGAGCGAGGCCCGGTTCAGCCCTGCCGCTGCGAAACGCCGGATCTCGGCGGCGGCCGGTTGCGCGCCGCCGAAGGCCACGCGGAACTCGCGGGCGGGATCCGGTGAGAAATGGAACTGTCGGCCGAGGCTCTCGACCACCTGCAGCACGTGGTCGACGTCGAGCAGGCCGCTGAAGTGCTCCAGCACCAGATGCACCACGTCCCGGTCCCGGTCGAACAGGGGGGCGATGCGCTCGATCTGGCGCAGCAGGCGCTCGACGTACATCTCGCCGGCCGCTCTCGAATAGGCCGCCGGCACGCCGTGGATCAGTCGCAGCCCGCGAGGCGCACAGATTTCCAGCGCCAGAGGGTGGGGGATGGGCACCGCGTTGCTGCGCCGGGCGGCGTCGACGAACTCGGCTTCGCCGAACGGCTTGCGGAACGTGGTCGGCGCGGGCAGGACGTGACTCTCCTGCACGCCGGTGGACGGACCGGGCCGGGGGCAGCATTCGACGAGGGTTTCTCCGTGCATGTGCGGACTATGCGGCGGGAATCGTATATCTGCCTTGATCTGGGTCAAGGAGACGGCGGCGCAGCGGGTCTAGTCTGCGGCCATGGACGATCGACGCACGGCACTGTTACTCATCGCGGCTGCCACGCTGGCGCTGCTGGCAATGGCCTTCGTATCAGCCGGCGCGGCGGAGGCTGCGCAACCCACCGATCGATCCGGGGTCGACACCGCGCCGCTCGAGGAGATCGTGGTGGTCGCTACGAAATACCGCACGGCGTTGCGCGACGTCGCGGCGGACGTCACGGCGATCACCCGACAGGACCTCGAGGAGACGCTGACCGCCACGCTCCCCGACATGTTCCGCTTCGTGCCGGGCGTCAGCCACGAGGGCGCGGGTTCGCGCTTCGGTGCCGAAGGCGTATCCATACGCGGCATCGGCGGCAACCGGGTCGCGCTGGAGATCGACGGCGTGCCGGTATCCGAGCAGTTCGCCATCGGCAGTTTCTCGCATGCGACGCGGGACTTCATCGACCCGGCCCTCATCGGGCGCGTGGAGATCCTGCGCGGCCCCGCCTCGGCGCTCTACGGCAGTTCCGCGCTGGGCGGCGTCGTGGCGGTGCGCACCCGCGGCGCGCTCGCGGCCGATCTCGACGCTGCCACGGCGGGCGATGCGGGCCTCGTTCGCCACGGCCGCGACGACAGTTCTCATCTCACCGGCGGGATGCACTGGGCGCGCGCCGACGGCGGTCTCGCCCTGTCGGTGGCCGGCGCTCACCGCGAGGGCGGCGCGATGGAGTCGGCCGCGGCCGAGGGCCCTGCCGATCAGCGGGACTGGCGCCGTGACGCCGGGCTGGTCGGCCTGGCCGGCAGCACTGCGGCTGGCCACGAGTGGCGGCTGACGCTGCTTCGCCAGAGCGCGGACGTGACCAGCGATATCCGCTCGACGCTGGGTGAGGGACGCTTTGCCGCCACGACGTCGCTCACGGGCGACGACCGCTCGGCGTTCACCCTGGCCAGCGGTGAGTATCGTCTGCCCCGGCCGCTGCCCTGGCTGGACGAGGCACTGCTGCGGGTGTTCCACGCGGAGGCCGACGTGCAGCAGGATACCGTCGACGAAAGGGCCGCCGCCGCTGCGCCGGTGCGGCTGGCGCGCGAATTCGATTACGAGCAGCGCCTCGTCGGCGGCGAACTCAATCTGTGGCGAGAGCTGGAGGCGGGCGGGTGGTCTCATCGCCTGGGCTTCGGCGCGGAGTGGACCGAGCGCGAGACGGCGGAGATGCGCGACGGCGTCTCGCAGAGCCTCGTCGACGGATCGGTCAGCCGGCGCATACTCGGCGAGGAGTTCCCGTTGCGGGACTTCCCGGTGACCGTCACCCGCGAGCTGGGGCTGTGGCTGTCGGACCAGGTCAGCAAGGGCCCGCTCACGCTGTCCGCCGCGCTTCGTTACGACGAGAACCGGCTCGATCCGGAGCCGGATGCGGTCTACCGGGAGGACAACCCCGCGGTCGCGCCGGTGGCCGTCGCGGTGTCGGACGTCTCGCCGAAGCTCGGCATCGTCTACCGTGCCGGCGCCGACACCGACCTGTTCCTGCAATACGCCCGTGGCTTCCGCGCGCCGCCCTTCGAGGACGCGAACATCGGTCTCGACATCCCGCTGTTCAACATCCGGGCGCTGCCGAACCCGGAGCTGCGATCCGAGACCTCGGACGGCTGGGAGGCGGGACTGCGCTGGGAAGGCCGGCGCGCCCGGCTGGCGTTCGCCGCGTTCCAGACCGATTACGACGACTTCATCGAGACGAAGGCGCGCATCGGCGTGGACCCGGCGAGCGGCCGGCTGCTGTTCCAGTCCCGCAATATCGACCGGGCCAGGATCCGCGGTGTCGAGGCACGCGGATCGCTGCGTCCGGGCGGGCGCCTGCGCGGCCTGATGCTGGAGGCGGCGGCCTACCTTGCAGAAGGCGAGAACCGGATCACCGGCGAGCCCCTCGGCAGCGTGGGCCCGGCCCAGGCTGTGCTCGGGGCGCGCTGGCGCTCGCACGACGATCGCACCGGCCTGCGCGCGGTCCTCACGCTCACGGACGGCTGGTCCGGGCAGGACGACGCGGAAGGCGAGCGCTTCGAGCCCGCCGGCTACGGCGTGGTGGATCTGTACGCGACCCGCCGCCTCGGCGACCACCTCACGCTGACGCTCGGCATCGGCAACCTGACAGACCGGTGCTACTGGCGCTGGGCCGACGTGAGCGGCCTCACCCCCGACGACCCCGTGTTGCCGATGCTCGCGCAACCGGGGAGGCATTACTCGATCGGTCTGCAGTGGGACTGGTAGTCAGTCCCGCGAC
>Ga0102926_1000766_pt1 | contig 19083 bp, 17 predicted proteins | sample SalPonR1_A_D2_MG_FD_78173 | JGI IMG/M metagenome (GOLD analysis project Ga0102926, IMG submission 78173) | Salt pond soil microbial communities from South San Francisco under conditions of wetland restoration - Salt Pond MetaG R1_A_D2_MG | ecosystem: Environmental > Aquatic > Marine > Intertidal...
CTGATCTGTGGCTCATGTTTGCACCGATCAAGAAAGCGCGCACTGATTTCATCGTCGAAAAAGCCGCTGAAATGGGTGCTGCGCGCATCTTGCCCATTCAATCCGAATTCACCAATTCCGAGCGCATCCGGCAAGATCGCCTTCAGGCCCATGCGATCGAAGCCGCCGAGCAATGCGGTGGCACATATGTTCCCGAGGTGGCACCGCTTGCCCGTCTGGATACTTTACTGACGGAGTGGCCCGAGGAACGGCAGCTCATGTTTTGCGATGAAGGGCTGGCGGGTGATAAAGGGCCGCTGCCAGATAAGTCGAGCGGGCAAGCCTGGGGCATTCTGATAGGGCCAGAAGGCGGCTTTTCGGAGCGTGAACGCAAACGTCTGCGGGATTTGCCATTCACCCATGCCGTCAGCTTGGGTCCGCGCATCCTACGAGCCGATACGGCGGCAGTGGCTGCAATGACACTTTGGCAAGCCAAGCTCGGTGATTGGAGCCAGTCATGATCCGGCAGGACGCGATCGAGGCGCTTCTCAAGTGGCGGGACATATTGGTTGGCGGGGCGATCATTGTGCTTGGCCTGTGGTCGATCATGGTCAGTTTCGGTGTTCTCATGTGGCTGGGCTGGCTTGCAGTTGCGGCGGGGGTCTTGTTTCTCTGGACAGGGTGGCAGCGCCTTCGCTTTAGCGCGATGCGGGATGGTCCGGGGGTCGTGACCGTCACCGAAGGGCAAATCAGCTATTTCGGCCCCCTTACAGGCGGCGCGATCGCAAGATCGAACCTCAACTCTCTTGACTATGACCCGAGCGGAAAGCCCGCGCATTGGGTTCTTGGTCACAGCGGGGGGCCCGACCTTCATATCCCCGTCACGGCCTCGGGCGCGGATGCGCTGTTCGACTATTTTTCGAGCCTTCCAGGCATTCGGATCGAACGCCTACTCCGGGCCGCCAACGGACATGATACGCTGCGCACGCGCCTTTGGCAGCGCGAGGAAAAGCCGCTGCCCGATGCAATCACACACCAATAGGAGGCAAGTAGCCCGCGCCATCGCGCCTTGACACCCATGCGGTTCCTCGCCACGACTTCCCAAACTTTCCTGCGGAGACAGCCATGTCCATTCCCCAGTCCGGCGGCGGACCTATCGAACATCATAGCCAACTGGCCGGGTATCTTGAGAGTGGCTGCAAGCCGCAAGAAGATTGGCGCATTGGCACTGAGCACGAAAAATTCGGATATTGCCGTGACACGCTCGCGCCGATCCCTTTTGAAGGTGAACGCAGTATTCTGGCCGTTCTCGAAGGGCTTCGGGATGGCCACGGCTGGGCACCTATAGAGGAAGCCGGCAAACTCATCGGGTTGGAGAAAGACGGCGCCAATGTAAGCCTTGAGCCGGGTGGGCAGCTTGAACTGTCGGGGGCGCCTCTCGAGACCATTCACGAGACATGCGACGAAGTGAACGCCCACTTGCGTGACGTGAAGGATATCGCAGACAAGGTCGGCGTGGGATTTATCGGGCTTGGTGCGGCACCGCAGTGGACTCATGACCAGATGCCCATGATGCCCAAAGGCCGTTACAAGCTGATGGATGCCTACATGCAGAAAGTCGGCACCATGGGTCAAGCCATGATGCGGCGCACCTGCACGGTGCAGGTCAATCTGGACTTTTCCTCAGAGGCCGACATGGTGAAAAAGCTGCGCGTGGCGTTGGCGCTTCAACCTGTTGCGACCGCGCTGTTTGCCAACTCTCCCTTCTTTGAAGGACAACCAAACGGACACAAAAGCTGGCGCAGCCGGGTCTGGCGCGATCTGGATGCCGATCGCACCGGAATGCTTCCTTTTGTGTTTGAGGACGGGTTCGGATTTGAAGCCTATGCGGAGTATGCGCTCGATGTGCCGATGTATTTCGTCTATCGTGACGGCGAGTACATTGATGCACTCGGCATGTCGTTCCGTGACTTTCTGAAAGGTGAACTTCCGGCACTTCCGGGAGAGAAGCCGACGCTGAGCGACTGGGCTGACCACCTTACGACAATCTTCCCCGAGGCGCGGATCAAGAAGTTTATGGAGATGCGCGGTGCCGATGGCGGCCCGTGGCGCAGGCTATGCGCGCTGCCCGCTTTCTGGGTCGGGATCATGTATGATCAAAGCAGCCTTGATGCGGCGTGGGACCTTGTCAAAGGTTGGGACGCGTCCACCCGCGAGGCTATGCGTATTGCCGCAAGCGAAAGCGCCTTGGATGCGCGTGTTGATCACATACACATGCACAATCTGGCGCGCGAAGTTCTGGACATATCCGAGGCCGGTCTGCGCGCACGCGCGCGAAGTGGTGCAGGTGGGCTTGTCCCTGACGAGACGCATTTTCTCAACGCACTGCGCGAAAGCGTGGATAGCGGCATGGTGCCCGCAGACGAACTTCTTGACCGGTATCATGGTGAATGGAACGGTGATCTGGATCGGATTTACCCAGAGTATTCCTACTGATTTTCCGTAGATAACGAAAATGGCCCCGGCGTTTCCACCGGGGCCACTCACTTCACTGTCCAAAGTGATCAGTCGTCGTCTTTTTGCTTTTTCTCCGGCTCGATTTCTTCGCCGGTTTCCTGATCGACGACTTTCATCGACAAACGCACTTTGCCGCGATCGTCAAAGCCGAGAAGCTTGACCTTCACGTCTTGACCTTCCTTCAACACATCGCTGGGATGGTTCAAGCGGCGGTTCTCGATCTGGCTGACATGGACCAAGCCGTCGCGCTTACCGAAGAAGTTAACGAAGGCGCCGAAATCAACAATCTTGACGACTGTGCCGTCATAGATCTGACCTTCTTCGGGCTCGGCCACGATCGAATGGATCATGTCGTAGGCTTTCTTGATCGAGTCACCGTTGGGCGATGCAATCTTGATGACACCTTCGTCATTGATATCGACCTTGGCCCCAGACACCTCGACGATCTCGCGGATGACCTTGCCGCCCGACCCGATCACTTCGCGGATTTTGTCGGTCGGGATGTTCATCGTCTCGATACGCGGCGCGTGAACAGAGAAGTCTCCGGCGCTGCTCAGGGCTTTGTTCATCTCGCCCAGAATATGCATCCGACCATCTTTGGCCTGTGCAAGTGCCTGTTTCATGATCTCGGGCGTGATACCCGCGACCTTGATGTCCATCTGAAGCGAGGTGATGCCAGTCTCGGTGCCTGCGACCTTGAAGTCCATGTCGCCAAGATGATCCTCGTCACCAAGAATATCGGTGAGAATGGCGAAATCGCCGTCATCTTCGAGGATGAGCCCCATGGCGACACCGGCCACCGGCGCCTTGAGCGGAACACCTGCGTCCATCATCGACAACGAGCCGCCGCAGACTGACGCCATCGAAGACGAGCCGTTGGATTCGGTGATTTCCGAAACGAGACGGATCGTGTAGGGAAAATCCGTCACGGCAGGCAAAACAGCCTGAAGCGCGCGCCATGCAAGCTTACCATGACCGATTTCACGGCGACCCGGAGGACCAACGCGACCCGCTTCACCGACCGAGTAGGGCGGGAAGTTGTAGTGCAACAGGAAGTTTGACCGGAACGTGCCGTGCAGCGCATCGATGAATTGCTCATCGTCGCCCGTGCCCAGCGTGGTCACGACGAGGCCCTGCGTTTCACCGCGCGTAAAGAGCGCCGAGCCGTGCGTGCGAGGCAGGAAGCCGGTTTCGCAGACGATCGGACGCACAGTTTCCGTATCACGACCGTCAATGCGTTTTCCGCCTTTCACGACATCGCCGCGCAGGATGCTCGCTTCGAGCTTCTTGAGAGCGGCGCCAAGGTTGGGATCCTCGAGTTGCTCTTCGGCCAATGCGCCCTTGATGTTTTGACGGGCAGCGGAAACCGCAGCTGTGCGCTCTTGCTTGTCGGTGATGGCAAATGCCGCACGCATCTCTTTTTCACCCGCGGCTTTGACCGCGTCATAAAGCGCGGAGTAATCCGGCGGCTGAAAGTCGAACGGTTCTTTGGCGGCGTCTTCTGCCAGATCAATGATCAGGTCTACAACAGGCTTGATCTGATCATGCGCGAAGGTCACCGCACCGAGCATTTCTTCCTCGGAGAGTTCGTATGCCTCGGACTCGACCATCATGACGGCGTCTTTGGTGCCAGCAACGATAAGATCGAGTCGCTGATCGGGGTTCATGCGCAGTTCATGCATGTCATCCACGGTCGGGTTCAGGACGTATTCGCCGCCCTCATATCCCACGCGGCAGCCCGCAATAGGGCCCATGAAGGGCGCGCCGGAGATCGTCAGGGCCGCGCTTGCTGCGATCATCGCAACGATATCGGGATCGTTGACGAGATCATGGCTCAGCACAGTGCACATCACGAGCACTTCGTGCTTGAACCCGTCCACGAAAAGCGGCCGGATCGGGCGGTCGATCAGACGTGCCGTCAGCGTCTCTTTTTCGGTTGGGCGCGCCTCGCGCTTGAAGAAGCCTCCGGGCACCTTGCCCGCAGCGTAGTATTTTTCCTGGTAATGGACCGTCAGCGGGAAAAAGTCCTGACCCGGCTTCGGTTCCTTCGCGAAGGTGACGTTCGCCATCACCGTCGTTTCACCCAATGTGGCGATGACCGAGCCATCCGCCTGACGGGCAACCTTGCCCGTTTCCAGTGTCAGCGTTTCCTCGCCCCACTGGATCGATTTTTTAACTTCGTTGAACATCTATCGTTTCCTGTCTGGAGGCGCTCCGGGCCCCTGCCCGGTCCTCCGTTTCAATGGCGGCCCCATTGCCGCCGACCCCAATCGTGTCTCATGCGCCCGGGATCGAAGGCGTCACGTCTCAGATGCGCGGGCCATACATGAGTTTCGGTGATTTGGAAAGCGGGGAGTGCTAGACTCGCTCAATGTCCTGCCGCCTTACAGCCAGAAGCGTGCCGAAACCTGACAGCGCGATAAGGACCAGCCCCAAGAGCGAGACGGCGTCAGGAAGCTCATCGAAGACAAGCACGCCCAATATCGTGGCCGCGAAGAGCTGATTGTAGATGAACGGCGCGATGATCGTCGCGCTTGCCATACGACTGGCCCGGACCAGAAGGTAGTTTCCCATTGCCGATGCCACGGCGCTTGTCAAAATCAGGAGATAGGCAGTGCGCGAAGGCTCCGGCCATGGAGAAGTGGCGCCAATAGGGGCAAGCAGGATCGCCCCGACCACCAACTGCGATAAAAGAAGAAACCGGGGGCGCAAGTCGCCCGAGATCGCGCGCGTCATCGTCAGGTACGCACCGTAGAAGCACCCTGCCAACAACGCGAAACCGATACCAGGCGTGGCGCCAAAGCCGGGCTTGACCACAAGCATCACGCCCAAAAATCCAATCAAAAGGAGGATCGTGCGTAGCTTCGTGATGGGCTCTTTTAGAAATACGACCGCAAGAATATAAGAGACCATCGGCCCGATGAAAAATGCCCCGAAAACATTGGCAATTGGTTCACTGCGCAACGCTGTCAGAATCGAGCAGATACCCCCGGCTATGAATACCGCGCGCATCACGATCTTGGGGTTCAGAAAATTCCGGATTTCTCCACTATTTAAGCCGCTTAGCGGGAGAATGATCAGAGCGCCAAGGGCGAAACGTGCCCAAGCGACGAAAACCGGACTGACGCCGTCTTGGGTGAGAAGCTTACCGGCCGTGTCACCGACGACAACCAGACTTGTCGCGACCAATACGAGGCCAGCGACCGTGAGGAGAGTGGTGGTTTGCATTTTCTGCGGCCTTGACCTGAAACGTCCGTGGCAGGTTTGCCGGAGACGAAAAGGCAATTGAAGCCTATCATACGAAAAACGCCTGCCTCGGTTAAGAGGCAGGCGCATGACCCGGTTGGATCGAAATCTTAGCGGCGGATGCCGAGACGCTTGATCAGGTCGCGATAACGGCCTTCGTCCTTGTTCTTGAGATAGTCCAGCAGCTTCCGACGCTGTGCGACCATCTTCAAAAGACCACGGCGGCCGTGATTGTCTTTCTTGTGGGTTTTGAAGTGCTCGGTCAGCGTGGTTATCCGCGTAGTAAGAATCGCGACCTGAACCTCGGGCGAACCGGTGTCGCCATCCTTGGTCGCAAAGTCTTTCATGACGCGTGCTTTTTCTTCTGCAGTGATCGACATCGGGATCTCCTTTCAGAGCTGAAGGTGAAGGGCGCAAGCCGGGATGTCGTCCAGCAAGGTCCAATGGAGAATCCAGCCTGACCAGCAGGCGGAATGCGAGCGTATAGGACGCCCGCGTGAAAAAGAAAAGAGGGAATTCAGACGCCCGTGGCCGCTTGGAGTGTGCTTTGGCCGACAAGGTTTATGTGAGAGACGTGCAGCGCAAGCCCTGAATGAATCACCGCAATACGTTCATCATTGAGGCTTATGTATTGCTTGGTCGGATCCTGTTCGTCCGGCTCTACCGCGACTTCGGGATCAGCATCCATCAGATCATCGTAAACGATCATGAGTGTGTCGTGATCATGCGAGAAATCGATAATCTCGGCCTGATGATCCGAGGTCAGCCACTCCCCCAGAGCGACCCGATCGGTGCCGTCTCCGGTGGTGACAATGTCGTCCTGTCCGGCGAAAATCAGGTCATCACCGCCGCCACCATTCAGAAAGTCGCGGCCTGCTATCCCTTCCTGATCATCGTGACCGGTGATGGTGTCATTTCCCCAGCCGCCAAAAAGCGAATCCTCGCCCAAGCCGCCGGAGAGCACGTCATCGTCCAATCCCCCATGCAGAACATCGTCTCCCGCGTTGCCAGAAAGAGTGTCGTCGCCAGCGCCGCCGATGAGTGTATCGTCGCCATCTCCTCCGACAAGAGTGTCGGCGCCGCCATACCCCATCAAATCGTCGTCTCCGTCGCCCCCATCCGCGCTATCATCTCCTTCGCCTCCGTGAAGGGTGTCATCACCGGGGCCGCCTTCAAGCGTGTCATCGCCAGCTTCGCCCCAAAGCCCATCATTTGCAGCAGCTCCGGCAAGGATGTCGTCGCCGCCATAGCCATTGATCAGATCGCGCTTTGCGCTTCCTTCTTCGGAGTCTGGCTGTTCAGACCCTGCGACAATCAGTTCCGCGCCATCGGGCGTGACAGCTTCGTTTTTCGGGACTTCAGGCGCCGTGGTATCGCCGGTATCAAGGGGCTCTTCGTCTTCGGCGTCGCCGCGCTCTTGCGTCTCGTCGGGCTCATCCGGCGTGTCGGCAGTGGCGAAAGACGTTATGGATTGATCATCTTTCTCAGCGTCTTCACCATCGGCATCCGGCTCCGCCTCGGCCTCAGGACTAGGGACGGTTTCATCCTCATCTTCGCTATCCGAAGACATCCCGAACATTGCGGTCGCACCAACCGCCATCGCACCCAAAAGACCCGCAAGCAGGAACATCTTGTCACCATCCACAATACCCCTCGGGCATTCGGCCACAGTCTTTCAAACCGTTCAATTCAGAACTGGAAGGCTGGTTAACGGATACTAGCCCGCGAGGCTGGCGAGATCCGTGGTCAACCATGGCCGAGGCGCTTCGGAATATCCGATATAGAGCGGATGCTTGGGATGGCCCGCCTTGGTCAAACCAAGGTGAAAAACCGGCTGACCCGTATCACGCAGAAGTCCTGCAACCTCGGCCCCGCGATTTCGATGAGCGCCGTGACTTCCCCAAGCCGCGATGACCTGATCGGCCCAAGGCATGCTTTCAAGGATCGCCACATCGTTTTCAGGCCCGACCGGGTCGAGTGCGGCACGCATTGCCTTTGGGTCGGTGTCGCGCCATGCAAAGATATTGGTGACCCGAAAGGCCCCGAAGCCAAGAGCGCGCGCGCGGCGTTCGCAGCGCTCTACGGTCGGATCATTCTGAATCTCGGTTGCCGTGGACGGGTTAAGCATGATGAACAGCACGCGCTTTGCAGTCGTATCCCAGACACGTGTCAACATATAGCGGTACTGCTCACAGTCCGAGTAAACGGCAGTGGACTGGGCGTCGCCTTTGAGATGGGTACGCGTGATCATCGCCGTTATGTGCCCCGCTCCTGTAGCCGTTGCAAGAGGAGGAAACGCCTCAGGAGCTTGAACTGTCGACAAAGACCCGGGAGGGATGCACCTCGCCTGCCTTGTAAACTCCGACCGCTACCGCGCGGCCATCGAACGAGGCCCAGCATTCCTCACCATACTCGGTGTCGCCGGCGGCGAAAACCATACCGGGGTTGCCATTGCGCATTCGTGCGGCCCCCTCCGGGGTTGCGCGAAGCTCGGGCAAATCGGAAAGCCCGACTTCCAATGGCAGAATATGCGCATCCAAGGCAGGATCATGTGCCAGACGTTCGATTTCCTCAGTTGAGATGCCCTGCTCCGCTTCGAAAGGGCCCGACCATACACGACGCAGCCACGCCACATGCCCGTAACATCCGAGTGCCTCACCCAAGTCGCGCGCGATCGCGCGCACATAGCCACCCTTGCCGCAGACCATTTCCAATTCGACCCGATCCGCGTCGAGCCGATCAATCAGTGTCAGTTCCTCGACCCATAGCGGCCGTGCCTCAATCTCGACATCCTCGCCCTCGCGGGCGAGCTTGTAGGCGCGCTGACCATCTATCTTGACAGCGGAAAATTTGGGCGGAATCTGCATGGTCTCGCCCACGAAGTTCCCCAGCTTAGCTTTGATCTCGGCGTCCGTCGGGCGCAGGTCGCTCGAGGCTGTCACCTCGCCTTCGGCGTCATCGGTATTGGTTGCCTGCCCCAACCGCACGACAAAGCGATACGCTTTGAGCGCGTCTGTCACGAAAGGCACCGTCTTGGTGGCTTCGCCAAGCGCGACGGCCAAGACGCCGGTTGCCTCGGGATCGAGCGTTCCAGCATGCCCTGCCTTCTTGGCCTGCAATGCCCAGCGGACCTTGTTCACCACGGCTGTGGACGTAATTCCAGCCGGCTTGTCCACTACCAGCCAGCCAGAAATGTCCCGTCCCTTACGTCTGCGTGCCACTCGAACTATCCTCGTGTTTCCCGGAAAGGCGCGGCCTAGCCCAGCCCCGCGGGCCTGTCAATTCAAGCGCGCTCTAGCTTCGTCCGAACCCATTCAGCAGGCACAGATATCAATCTCTGCCGCACGCTCAGCAAGCCCACCGCCTGACACGCGATTAGCGCGCCCCATGCCGTAAGAACATTCGCAAAAACAGTTGAGAATAGCACTCCTGAATAACCAACCACCCAGACGGCGACCCATGTCAGCGGTACGTAAATCACAAAAATGCGTGCAGCACTCAGTGTCATGGACCAAAGCGCGCGATCGCGGGCATTCATGGCGGCGTTTGCCGTGATCAATATGCCGTATCCGAAGAAACCCCAGCTCACATATCTCAGGTACGAAGCGGTATAACCTGCTGCGCCATCGCCGCCGGTCATGAGATCGGCGACGGGATCGGCAAGCACCAGAAGTGTCGCCGCCACGGTCAGCCCGTAGACAAGGCAGGTCAGGAAACAGAGCCGCACAGCATTCCTTGCGCGCTCGGTCTTGTCCGCTCCCCATGCCTGTCCAACGACAGGCCCGATGCCTGAAGATAACGCCAGCATCGGCACAATCAGGAAGGCCTGAACACGTCCTGCCGCACCAAAGCCCGCAACCGCTGAGTCGCCGATCGTGGCAACTGCGGCCGTTACAATTGCCATCCCCGCCGGGTTGATGGCATTCGACAAGGCGGCGGGGGCTCCGACGCGGCCGATAGCGCGGCACGAAAGCCAAATGTTGCGAAAGGGCGCGCAGTCAAATCGCAGCGCACGGACCTTTGCCGCGAAGAGGCACACGCCGGTGAAAGCAAGTGCGCGGGCGATCAGCGTCGCAAGACCAGCCCCCGCTGTGCCTTGTTCGGGGATGGGACCAAGCCCAAATATCATCAGCGGATCGAGCGCGATATTGACTGCTGCCTGAAGCACCATAACGATCGCCGCGACCTCGCTTTTCCCGGCGGCCCGGAAGGCCGAATTCAGGGACATGCCCATCACGAGCAGAGGAAAACTCAGACACCAATAGGGCACGTAACCCAAGGCCGCCTCCAGCACCTCGTTCCGAGCTCCCATGAGCGAGAACAACTCACGAGCACCGCTGTAAAAAACGATGGCAACGGCGCAAGACAGGCCCGCCCCCAACAGCATGGCATGAAGTGTCATGCGGACCTGTGCATCGCTTTGCGCGCCACTGCCGATGGCGCGAGAAAGAACGGCGCTTGTCCCGGCCGAGAGACCGATGGACAGTGAGGTGAGTGCCGTGATTACCGGAAAAATGAAACCTATCGCGGCCAAGGAGGCTTCGCCGTGACGCGCAAGAAAAAACGCGTCGGCCAAACCGACAGACAGAATACCCAATATGCCAACGGTCATCGGGGCGCTTACACGTGTAAGCGCCCGCCCGACAGAACCGCGATTGAGGTCCTGATCCGTAGTCATTTTGAACGGTGGCGTGTCATCGCAACGCTAACTAGCAGGGAGGCGGAAAAGGTCCACGTCAGACGGCGCCTATTGCCGCTATTCCACAACGACCACAATGGGGCCCATCGGAAAACCGCGATCATGTCGGTTCATTTGTGGCGCAAATAGGCGCGACACCTTACCATCGAAATAAAGTGCATTTGGGAGTTCGAGCACATCGCGGAAAAGCGTTCCGAATGTGTGGAAATTGATCCGGTCTTCGGAAATCGCAAAAACCACAGTTTGACCGTCACGGGATGTGCCGACCCCGTTGCGGATGTGAATGCTATCGCTGTCTTCAAGAAACCTTGGATGCAGCTCTCCGTCGATCACCAACATGGGGCCGGATTGAGTGGCAAAGCGGCAATTCGGTTGCTCCTCGACAAAGCGCAGACTCTCGACGACATCGGCGCGGTCGCTGCGCACGCAAAAGACGCCATTGGGAAGCAGACCAAAATTCCCCGGGCCATCGGAGGTTACGATGCGGGCGGCCTCCACGCCTTCTTCGATATAGAGACCGACCGGCGAAAGATCATTGTGATACATCCCCGCGTTCATAGCGAAGGTGAGGGTTTTTCCCTCGGACTCCACATGTTGGGCCACGCGCGGAAAGCTTCCCAGAACCTCACCGTTGTAACTGTGGAAAAGGCGGACATGCTCTTTGGTCACGTCGACTTTGCAGATGGTGAACGCTGCACCGCGATGCGTGACACGTTCACACTCTACTGCACCGGCCACCTGTGGCAACAAAATCAGGCCCAAAAGGCCCGCGAGGCTAGTCCTCCACGTCACGGCGAACGTCGTCTTGCTCGAACAAACGGCGCGTCTCGTCCATCCGGTCGAAGGTTCTATCTAGCCTGAAGCGAAGTTCTGGCGCGTATTTCAGCGAAAGCTTTCGACCGATGATTCGGCGCAACTCGCCCTGATTCCGGGCAAGCAGGCCCACGATCTCATCCTGCCCCTCTCCGCCAAGCGGTAACACATATGCTGTGGCCACCTTGAGATCTGGTGATGTTCTGACTTCACCAACCGTCACCGAAAAACGATTCAGGTCCGGGTCGTGAATATCGCCCCGCATGAGCACATCCGAGAGAGTCCGCCGGATAAGTTCTCCGACGCGAAGTTGTCTTTGCGAAGGGCCGGGCCCGTCATGAAACTTGTTCTTTGCCATCCGCCCCATCTAAGCCTTCTCACGCCCTTTGCCAAGCCGGCGGCATGGCGCTAAGGAAGGGCGGAAAGAAGGGGAGTCCAGAAATGACAGAATTGCCGGGCATTGTGATTACTGGCGCGTCGGGGCGTATGGGCCAGATGCTGATCCGGACCATCACCGAAAGTGGCAAAGCCCGCGTATCAGGCGCCATCGAACGTGTTGGGCACGCTTGGATCGGTCATGATCTTGGGGAAGCTATGGGCGGCGCCAAGCTGGGGGTTATTGTTTCGGATGATCCGCTTGAACCCATCGCGCAGGCTCAGGCCGTGATCGATTTCACTTCGCCTGCTGCCTCGGTCGACTATGCCGCGCTCGCGGCGCAGGCCCGCACTGTTCATGTGATTGGAACAACTGGTCTGACCGAAGACGACACGGCCAAGATTGACGCCGCCGCGCGCCACGCAACTATCATTCGTGCCGGCAACATGAGCCTTGGCGTCAATCTCCTCGTTCAACTTACTCGCAAGGTCGCGGAAGCGCTTGACGAGGATTTCGATATCGAAGTGATCGAAGCGCATCATAATCAGAAGGTCGACGCCCCGTCCGGCACCGCGCTGATGTTGGGGCAGGCCGCTGCGGAAGGCAGAAACGTATCGCTTGATGCCGCAGCGGACCGTGGGCGCGACGGGATCACTGGAAAAAGAGAACGCGGGCATATCGGTTTTTCCGCAATTCGTGGCGGAGACATTGTCGGAGAGCACGATGTCCTTTTTGCAGGAGCGGGCGAGCGTATCGTTTTACGCCATGTTGCCACTGATCGTGGTATTTTTGCGCGGGGCGCACTCAAGGCCGCGCTTTGGGGGATTGGCAAAGGGCCTGGTGCCTTCGACATGCTGGATGTTCTTAGCTTAAGCTGAAATCAGTCTCTGTTTCATCTTAAATGGGCATCCAACGCGGCAAGCCCCTGATCCAGACCGCGCCGCCCAAACCCAAGACGAAACCGGTCTTTCGGTGTGTCCGTCAGACTGGAAGAATAAATAGTGGATGGCAGCAGAAGCACACCCGCCTCTTCGACCAATGATCGGGCGAATTCCTCGACGCCCTCAGAGCCAAGGTAACGCGGAAAGGCCATGCATGAGCCATCGGGACGCTGCCATTCGAAAAGATCAGGGTGCCGGGCGAAAAACGCATCCCATTTCGGCAGGTTTTCGTCCACGATCCCGCAGTTGCGCCTCAGGATTGCTTCGCGGTTCTTGAGTGCGATCAGGGCTAGCCGCTCGCTCGGCCCGGAATTGCATATCGAAAGATAATGCTTCAATCGCTCCATTTTTGAGAGCACCGTCCGATCCTGACAGGCGATCCAGCCAACCCTGAGCCCTGGCAGCCCGTAGGATTTCGACATCACACCAAGGGAAAGCCCCCGTTCGTATTCATCGGCAATGAAAGGAAGATGCTCGGCGTCGCTTGGTCCAAGCCCGTGAAATATCTCGTCATGCAATATCCAGATTCCATGGTGCCGGCACAGGTCAATTAGCGCGAGATACCTGTCATGCGGGAGGATAGCTCCGGTCGGGTTATGGGGAAAGTTTATGGTGAGAAGTCGCGTGTTCGGGCGAATCGCATGTTTCACGCGATCGATATCGAGTGACCATCCATCATTCGGATCGAGCGGCACGCCAGTGGCGCTACAGATAGATTGGGGGAGTGTTTCATGAGACTGGTAGTTAGGTGTGACAACAATGGCATGCGAGTCAGCTTCGAGAAGAACCGAGTTGGCCGCAAATATCCCTTCGCTTGCTCCAGCGAAGCAGACGACGTGATCCATTGTCTGGGTTTTATAAGTATTTGCGATGGCAGAACGAAGATCAGGCGCACCCCAAGTTTCGGTGTATCCGAGCCACATTTCTTCGAAACCCGCCCTATCTTCATCCGATGCCATCGCCAGAAGTTCAGGCAGTGACATGCTTTCAGCATCCGACGCCGTAAGGTGATAGCGGGCCGTAAACTCCCACTTGGCGAAATGGGTTTCGAGCCTGAAATCCGGTAGGGAGGCCATCATTTTTTCCTTTTGATCTGGGAGCCCTAAGCACCCCACCTAAAACTTCAAGTCCACCAATTTTGATCTGATCGTCACTTCAGCACGTAGACCGAAGGTATGCCAGCAAAGGGGAAACCCATGCGTATCTTAATAGTAATGGTTCTGACAGTGGGCGTGGCTTTGCCTGCGGTCGCCGGAGATTTTATAAAGATCGACAATAAGGACCGATTTGTTTCACTCATCCAAAACCGCGACCTGACCCGTTTCGGAATTCGACTCTCTGTTACGCCTACCGGAGATATCGAAGGCCGGGCCTTCGGTCGCGAGGTCAGTGGTGCCTGGCAATGGTCCTCGGGCTATTTTTGCCGCGAGCTTTATTGGGGGTCGAGAAATCTCGGTGCGAATTGTCAGGCGGTCGCGGTGCAAGGAAGCACGTTGAGATTCATCTCTGATCGAGGTCAGGGCGAATTCGCCGACCTTGTCCTTCGATAGGCAAGCCATCCCGGTCAGAAGTCGATGGCAATGCCTTTCTTTTCCCAATCGCCGTAGCGCACCGGCTCCGGCCCCTGTCTACCACCCAATTCTTTGGGCAAGGGTTCTGACTTTTCAGTCTGTCTCCGGGCCTCGGCTTCGGCCAACGCCCTCAGCGCTTCGGGGGTCAGGTTGTTTTCGGGCTTACTCATGTCAGGCTTCCTTAACTGCTCAGTCATTGTTATATGCCGCCTCTGGCAATGATCAAGGAGAGCCAACATGAGCAAACCACAAGGTTCTGCACGTCGAAGTGCTGTGTGGCTGCTTGATCAGGTAATTGGTGATGGACGCATGCTATCTGATTTGCTGACCACCAGCAGCTTTTTACGACTTGAGCCAGCAGAGCGAGCCCGTGCGCAGCGCCTCGCAACCGACACGCTGCGAAGCATCGAGCGCGCTGACAGGCTCATTGGGCGCCACATTCAAAAGAAGCCACCCCTGCACATTCGCAACATATTGCGGCTTGCCACGGTTGAATTGGCTCGTGGCGGGGACGCTCATGGGGTTGTGGGCGAAGCTGTCGGAATGGTTTCATCAAACAATCGGATGGTTCGTTACAAGGGTCTAATCAACGCTGTTTTACGCAAGTTGAGCGATACGGCGCCACGATCGTGGAACGATCTTAGAACGCCCCGCCTTCCCAATTGGCTGCGGTCTCCACTTTTGACGGCATATGGGCCGGGTGCGGTTACCTCAATGGAGGCTGCGCATTACGCCGGTGCCCCGCTTGATCTGACTCCGAAGGTAGACGCGGAGCATGTGGCGCAACAAACCGATGGCATGGTCCTTCCGGGTGGGTCCGTGCGCGTCACGAGCCCTGGACAAGTATCCCAGATGCCAGGCTTTGCCGATGGCGAGTGGTGGGTGCAGGACGCGGCGGCGGCGTTCCCGGTCCGAATTCTAGACCCTAACCAAGGCGAAAACGTGCTCGACCTATGCGCGGCACCGGGCGGGAAAACTCTTCAGATTGCGGCATCTGGGGCTGATGTCACTGCTTTGGACATGTCCGAAGAACGGATGCGTCGCGTTCGCGAAAACCTTGAACGGACCAGCCTTTCGGCGACATGTATCACGACGAAAGCACAGGACTATGATGAAGGACTGTTCGACGCCATCTTGCTTGATGCGCCATGCTCGGCCACGGGCACACTTCGGCGTCATCCTGACCTACCGTTTGCCAAGGATGGCTCGGATATAGGAGAGATGATTTCCCTTCAAGCCGAGATGCTCGATCATGCGCTGCGACTGCTCAGGCCGGGTGGCCGCCTCATGTATTGCACATGTTCCCTACTCCCCGATGAAGGCGAATGCCAAGTCGAAGAGGCGCTTGCCCGTCATGACGGTTTATCAGTGGACCGGGACGCTCTTAAAATTGAGGGGATTGATCCGAGATGGGTGACCGAAGAAGGAGGACTTCGCCTTCGTCCCGATTACTGGCCGGAACGGGGCGGGATGGATGGTTTTTACATGGCACTTCTTCGCCGGTGACGCCTTTGGCGGTGACTCACCCGTTCCTGCTATGTATAGTTTGAGCGGAGAGGCGCCGACAAGAGCGCGTAGAGGCTAGGTTGATGTGGACGTCCCGGGAGATATCCGCGCGTTGGGCGCATTTCATGAACCGGCTTACGGCTTGGCGGGCTTCGATGACGCGCCCCGCAACGGCGTTCCTCTCGCAACCTGAGCCGCGCTCGATTGGTAGCTTCGCCAAGGGGAGGCAACTTTGTTCGGGAAATTTTCTCTTTGCCGGGCAACTTGTTCAGGCTCCGGACACTAGCATTTGGGATGTACCAGCGCCGGATCAGCCCTTCTCAGAAGAGCTTCACGGCTTCGCATGGCTTGATGATCTCGCGGCGACGGGTGACATAACCGCGCGCGAAAAGGCCCAGCAATGGATCTGGGAGTGGACCCAGCGCTATGGCTCCGGCTCGGGGCCCGGTTGGACGCCAGACCTCACCGGTCGGCGCCTAATACGCTGGATCAGTCACGCTTTTTTCATCATGCGCGGGCTGGACACCCAACAATCCGAGGCCTTCATGCGCTCACTCGGGCAGCAGGCACAGTTCCTTGGAAAACGATGGCATGCTGCACGCCCCGGCTTGCCCCGCATCGAAGCCCTCACAGGGTTGTTATATGCCGGGCTTTCGCTTGAGGGGATGGGCGCTTTTGTCACCCCCGCCAACACGGCGCTTGCCAAAGAGTGCGACACAGGGCTCTCCCATACCGGTTTGCTCCCATCTCGTAACCCGGAAGACCTTCTGGATGTCTTTACGTTGCTGACATGGGCAGCCACCGCGCTTGAAGAGGCGGGTCAGACGCCAAAAGACCCCCTTCAAAACGCAATAGAACTCATTGCTCCGACGTTGCGCACCTTACGGCACGCCGACGGAGGGCTTGCTCGGTTCCATGGGGGCGGGCGCGGTCTGGAGGGTCGGCTCGATTCGGCACTGGCTTCAAGTGGGACCAAGACGCGCGCGCCCGACGGCCTTTCGATGGGGTTTGCCCGCCTCAGTGCAGGGCGAACGAGCATCATAATTGATGCGAGTGCCCCGCCCGCAGGTGCGGCATCAGGTGAAGCACATGCCTCGACGCTGGCGTTCGAGCTTACGTCGGGGCGCCGCCCCCTCATTGTGAATTGTGGTTCAGGCCAAAGCTTTGGTCCCGAGTGGCGGCGGGCGGGACGCGCGACACCTTCGCATTCAACATTGGTTTTGGCAGGAGAATCAAGCGCGCGTCTTGGCCCGCCAGGCCCCAGCGAGAATTGGCTCGTCTCCGGACCAACAAAGGTACCTATCGAAATACATCAGGCGAGTGACGGGTTGCGTTTCGAAGGCGCTCATGACGGATATGAGCGGCGTTTCGGGCTAACACACGCTCGCAGTATCGACATGACATTCGATGGTCGCGGGATCGCCGGGGAAGATATGCTGATCGCGCTTGATACCCGTGGCAAAAGCCGATTTGACCGTGCGCTCGATGCGACAACTTTGGATGGGCTTGCCTTCGATATTCGCTTTCACCTGCACCCGGATGCCGACGCCACAATGGACATGGGTGGCAACGCCATATCGGTTGCGCTCAAAAGTGGTGAGATATGGGTATTCCGATGCGATGGATCGGCCAAGATGTCCGTGGCAGCGAGTGTTTATCTGGAAAAATCGCGTTTAAGGCCACGTGCGACCAAACAGATTGTTCTATCCGGGCGCGCAATGGAGTATGCGACCCGCATCAGATGGTCCCTGGCAAAGGCTCAGGATACGCCAATCGGTATTCGCGACGTTACACTTGACGATCCGATCCCGCCGGAAGAGGACCCGATTGACACGACTAGCTAGGAATTGCCGCCCATGCCTTCTTCCGATCTTGCGCCCGTAAAGCGCGCGCTTCTTTCAGTTTCAGACAAAACCGGTCTCGTAGAGCTTGGCCAGGCACTGGCAAAGATGGGGATCGACCTTGTCAGCACGGGCGGCAGCGCCAAGACCCTTCGTGACGCGGGTCTCGAAGTCAGAGATGTCGCCGATCTCACCGGTTTTCCAGAGATGATGGATGGCAGGGTCAAGACACTTCATCCCAAGGTGCATGGAGGGCTTCTGGCCTTGCGGAATAACGAAGCGCATGTGGCCGCCATGGAAGAGCATGACATAGAGCCGATCGACCTTCTGATTGTGAATCTTTATCCCTTCGAGGCGACGGTCGCGGAAGGGGCAGATTACGAAACCTGCATTGAGAACATAGACATCGGTGGGCCCGCGATGATCCGCGCGGCAGCCAAAAACCACGGTTTTGTTACGACCATTGTTGATGTCGAAGATTACGACGCATTGCTTGCCGAGTTACGCGCCAATGATCAGCAAACGACACTCGGGTTCCGGCAGAAAATGGCCATGACGGCCTATTCGCGCACCGCAGCGTATGATGCCGCGGTCTCGGGCTGGATGGCGGATCAGCAGCAGGACCGCACACCACGACGCCGCACGGTGGCCGGCACTCTTGCCCAAGAGCTTCGCTATGGTGAAAATCCACATCAGAATGCCGCGTTTTACGTCGATGGCTCCAAGCGTCCAGGTGTCGCGACCGCAGTGCAGCATCAGGGAAAAGAGCTGAGCTATAACAACATTAATGACACGGACGCGGCGTTCGAGTTGGTAAGCGAACTTGCCCCCGGCGAGGGGCCCGCATGTGCGATTATCAAGCATGCAAATCCGTGTGGTGTGGCCCGTGGCGCGACGCTCAAGGAAGCTTATATGCGGGCTTTCGATTGTGATAGAACCTCCGCGTTCGGCGGGATCATCGCGCTAAACCAACCGCTTGACGGAGCCACAGCCGAAGAGATTTGCCAGATCTTCACCGAGGTTGTCATCGCGCCTAGCGCAGATGACGAGGCGAAAGCTGTCTTTGCTGGCAAAAAGAACCTGCGCCTTCTGACGACCGGCGGCCTTGCGGATCCTGCGGCAGCGGCACGCACCATCGCTCAAGTCTCCGGGGGTTTTCTGGTGCAGGACAAGGACAACGGTGTGATCTCTGAAGATGATCTTAAGGTCGTTACCAAACGGGAACCGACCAAACAGGAAATGAGTGACATGCTGTTTGCTTGGAAAGTCGCCAAGCATGTGAAATCAAATGCCATTGTCTATGCCAAGGACGGGGCAACCGTTGGTGTCGGCGCAGGCCAAATGAGCCGGATCGACAGTTGCCGGATTGCCGCGCGCAAAGCTCTCGATATGGCCGAGGCGCTTGGCCTGCCCGAACCGCTTACACGCGGTTCGGTCGTCGCCTCCGACGCGTTCTTTCCGTTTGCCGATGGACTTTTGACTGCGGCGGAGGCCGGGGCGACGGCGGTCATCCACCCCGGTGGATCAATGCGCGATGACGATGTGATTGCCGCCGCAGATGAGGCGGGGCTGGCTGTTGTCCTGACCGGCATAC
>Ga0102926_1000771_pt1 | contig 19060 bp, 17 predicted proteins | sample SalPonR1_A_D2_MG_FD_78173 | JGI IMG/M metagenome (GOLD analysis project Ga0102926, IMG submission 78173) | Salt pond soil microbial communities from South San Francisco under conditions of wetland restoration - Salt Pond MetaG R1_A_D2_MG | ecosystem: Environmental > Aquatic > Marine > Intertidal...
ACAGCTTTCAAAGCGCGGTGGAAAAATTCACTGTTTACAACTCGATGACCGAGTTGAAATTGGCGGGTCGGCCATTACTTATATGACCGGACAAATACAGGCCTAAATGTTTATTCTGCTGCTCATTTTAGGGGTGATAGCCGGAATTATTGCCGGATTTTTTGGGGTAGGCGGAGGTTTACTTTTTTCACCTATTCTATTTTTTCTTTTCACCGCACTAGAAGTGAGCTCGCCTGTTTCCTGGACGGTAGGATCATCTCTCTTTTGTACGTTCATTGCCGCTACAAGCAGTTCCATACAGCAGAGAAAACATAGAAATGCCTATTGGAAGGAGGGAGTTACAATTGGACTTTTTGGATCATTGGGAGTGTATGTTGGAAAAAGTATTGTTACCAGCAGTTTTTACACAGAAGATGTGTTTGTCTCCCTTTTTGTGATTTTGCTGATATTTGTTGCAATCTTATTCTACCGGAGGAGCAAATCGAACGTAACACTACAATTAAAAGCCAAAAATCCTGGATTGATTAAACAGTTTGGAGCCGGTGGTTTTGGCGGATTGATCTCGTCAATGGCTGGTGTTGGTGGTGGAGTTGTGTTGGTTCCTATACTCAATCTCTGGTACAGACTCTCCATTTCAAAAGCCATTAGTATCTCTTCTTTAGCAATCGTCTTGATTTCACTTTCAGGATGGTTACAATATGCAATGTTATCCGGTTCACCTGATGGAGTTACAGCCTTTACACTTGGTTATGTCGATTTTGGAACAAGCTTACCTTTGGTGCTGGGGGCTTTTTTAGGAGGCTTTTACGGTGTTAAACTCAATAAAAAAGCCGCGGCAAGCAGAGTTCAAATGGGATTTTCCGTTTTAGTGATTGCTATAGCACTGTCGATGATCTGGAACCTGCTATAAATACAGCTTATCATTCCTTTTGATAAAGAGTTACCCACAAAGATCAAAACTTATCCATAGGTCCCGGTTACCTCTAACTTTTTACAAAGCTCGCTATTTTTCTATTTATTGAGTGATGTATCGGTCTTAGTCCGTTGTTCGATGGATAGGATTAGAATATTCAGCAGTGTGTATGATGGAACGTTTTAAAAATGATATATTAAAATGTTCTAATAATAGATAAAAAATATGGCAGAGAAGAGCATAGAAGACAGAGAAAGAGACAGATATTGGAATCCGGTAGCGCTGGATCAGCTTTTAGAAAAATTGCAGAATGATAAACTGAAAGTTATAGCAACCATATTGGGATGGGTTATATTGATAGGGCTATCTATCTACTCAGTGTTGTCAATGATACCTGAGAGTTGGGTAGCCGCCAATGTGGACCAAATAAACGTTGCAACTTTTTTCCTAATCTATCCACCGCTTATCATCGGATCACTGCTGCTGTTCTGGTTTGGCTTTGAGTGGGGGTTTATACCGGTATTTCTCTCATCTTTTGTAATTGCTTTTTCTGCGGAAATGCCAATTGAGTGGTCGTTGTTATTTGCGTTCTCTTTTGTATTGGGGCTTGGAATTTATGCATTGGCATATCACTGTGTACCGGCATCTATCGATCTGCGCAGTATTAAAAGCATTGCATTTTATACGGTGGTTTCTCTGGTTGCAGCCATGGCCAGTTCGCTGGGTTCGTTTGTGTGGAGTTTAAATCAGGGTATCGATGCTGTTCTGACCGTAAAGATATGGAATGGCTGGTGGACAGGCGCATTTTTTCAATCTATTTTGATTATAGGGCCTCTGTTAGCCATCTTTTCGCCAACTATTCTTAAGCTTAGAAATAACCATTTGATGAAGCCCGCTCCAAGGCAGGAAGTTACACTTGGATGGATTTACGGGGCTATATCTTCAGTAGTTGTAGTAGTGCTAATGTTTGTAGTAGGGGGGCGGATACTTGGTAATCGCGGGATTACCGAGGCAGTTGTGAATTCTGAGGTTATCGTTGCAGAGCGAGTTTTTCAGGCAACGGAGTCGTATCAGCTCATTTTTTGGATCTCCATTGGAATAATAATCACAGTTGGTCTTACCGGAATATATCTTGTCTCCTCATGGAATAACAGTTTACGCGATGAGGTTGAAAAACAGACTTCAAAACTTGAAAAGCGGAAGGTTGATTTAGAAAATGCAGTATCTGAAAGAGATCTATTATTGAATGAAATTCATGGAAGGGTTCAGAACAACCTGGGGATCATTTTGGCTCTTTTTGAGCTTCAGCTGAAACGCACCGGTGATGATTCACTGGTTGAAACGCTCAGAGGTTCCAAATCCAGAATCCGGGCTATTTCTCTACTGCATGAACTTCTTTCTCAAACAGGGACTCACAATTCTCTGAATTTGAAATCTTATGTGATCAAACTATCAAACCGGCTTGAGCAAGATTATCGCCATCAGAATACCGGGGCTAATATTTCACTTTATGCCGGTGATCTGCTTTTAGACCTGGAACGTGCAGTTCCGGTGTGCATGGTTATAAACGAGATCTTGAGTCAGGTTTATGAAAATGTATATGACAATGACATAGAAGGTGTGATTAGTATCGATCTCTACTCAGATACGGAACAGTTTTATATTGTAGTTCGGGAAAATGGACAGTTACCACCATATCTGTTCGATTGGGAGAACAAAACAGAGCTGAGTATGAAACTTGTTCGTTCGCTTACCAAACAGATTAAAGGAGAAATGATTCTGGATGATCATAAAAACTCTATTGCTATTCTCTTTCCCATAAATCCAATGGAAAGAAAAAAGGGCTCTGTTGTGATGGAGGAAGAAGAGACAGACTCAGAAGCGGTTTAATTAATATCCCGCAACATAGCCGTTACCCCGGCTGTCTGAAGCGCCACTCATTACTCCGCTTTCATCATTAATCATGATGATATGAGTGAGTGCAATATTGCCAATTCTTAGTACTTGATGGCCATATGATTCCAGCTTTTCAACAGTATCATCCGAAAAATAAAGGCCTTCCACAAAAAGTCTGTCCGGTAACCACTGGTGATGAATTCTGGGAGCTGTAATAGCCTGAGCGGCATTCATTTCAAAAAGAGCGATATTCAGAAAATTTTGAAGTACAGCGGTAATAATTCTTGGACCGCCGGCACCGCCTCCTGCAAACACCGGTTTACCGTTTTTTAGTGCGATGGTAGGACTCATGCTGCTCAACATACGTTTTCCGGGCTCGATGGAGTTGGCCTCTGCACCGATTAATCCGAACATATTTGGTTCTCCGGGTTTTGCTGAAAAATCATCCATCTCATTATTTAACAAAAATCCTGCTCCGGTTACGGTTACAAAACTACCGAAGGACCCATTCAGTGTTGTGTTTACGGCAACAACATTTCCATAACGGTCCGCCACATTAAAGTGGGTGGTTTCATCACTTTCCATTACGTTATTGACATGTCCGTGGGAGACAGAATCACTGGAAGTTGCTGTCGCCGGGTTAAAATCAGATATACGATTAGACAGATATTTTTCATCGAGCAGTTCTGATAGCGGGATTTCAAAAAAATCAGGATCCCCGAGCCAGTAATTTCGATCTGCAAAGGATCTGCGCAACGCTTCGGCAAGCCGATGTACATATTCGGCGCTATTGAGGCTATATTCACCGATATTCATTTCGTCCAACATGTTCAATACTTGCTTCATAACAACACCGCCACTGCTTGGGGGTGGCATCATAAATAGCTCATAATCATAAAACTCCGCTTTTATGGGTTCGCGCCAAACGCTTTTGTAATCTCTGAGGTCGCGAAGGGTTATGATACCGCCAACACGGTTCATCTCTTCTACAATTAAACGTCCGGTGAGGCCGGAGTAGAATCCTCTGCGCCCCATACTGGCAATACGTTTCAATGTTTCTGCTAAATCTTTTTGAATGAACCGATCTCCGGCTTCCCATGAAGAGCCATCCGGTTTGATAAAAACCTCTCTGGATCCGTCAAATTCACGCAGTCGATCAGCGGCACTGTTTAATGATCGAGCGTGGGAATGAGACAAAATGTATCCATCCTCAGCCAATCGAATGGCAGGCTCCATCACAATTTCAAGAGCCAACGTTCCATATCTTTCCAATGCAGTGATCATCCCATCAACTGTACCGGGAACACCGGACGCCAGTCCTCCAATTTTACTTTTATCGCTAATAAATTCATTTTCATCATTCAGGTACATATCTCTCGTTGATCTGGAAGGTGCTTTTTCCCTGAAATCCAATGTATTAATATTTCCATTTTCTGTATGTAGCACCATAAAGCCGCCTCCGCCAATGTTACCGGCCCGGGGAAGTGTGACCGCCAGGGCAAACTGAACAGCTACTGCAGCATCAACGGCGTTACCTCCTTTTTGAAGTATTTCGAGACCGGCCTCCGAAGCATAGCGGTCGCCCGAAGTAACCACACCATTTTGATAGTTTTCCGGTTGGCTGACTTGTGCCGTGGAAAGATCGTGTTGCGTGATGAAAAGGAGAGCAGAGAGCAGTAGCGTGAGCAGAATTCTCGACATGGGAAGTAAAGTTAGATTAAAGAAAGGATATTTTTAGGCTCGTGGATGAAATTCTTTATGCACCTGATGCAGCAAAGAACGATCAACATGGGTGTAAATTTCAGTTGTAATAATGGAGGTATGCCCAAGCATCTCCTGCACGGCCCTTAGATCTGCGCCGCCCTCAAGCAGATGAGTGGCAAAAGAGTGTCTGAATATATGGGGATATACGTTTTTTTCGATACCGGCTTTTTGAGCATACTTGTTAACGATATTCCAGATGCTCATCCGGGTAAGAGGCCCACCTCGCTGATTCAAGAATATTTTATTTTCTGATTTACCCGGTTTTTTGGGGTTTAAAAATTCTTTCCGGGCCGTTTCGATGTAGTGCTCGATGGCCTGTTGTGCAATTTCACCTACCGGAACCAACCGCTCCTTATTTCCTTTTCCAACTACTCGAATAAAGCCGATTTCAAAATAAAGCCGGTTCATTTCCAGATCGGTTAGTTCGCTAACGCGCATCCCACTGGCGTAAAGAGTTTCCAGTATGGCAGCATCCCGAATTCCTGCGAAAGTAGTTCGATCTGCTTCGTTGATAATTTCTTCAACTTCATGAGGATTCAAAACTTCAGGCAGTTTTTTTGCCTTTTTAGGCAGTTCAATAAGTTCGGCAGGATTGGCATCAGCCAGCTTTTCGACTACAATAAACTCATGAAAACTTCGGATGCTGGAAATATTTCTGGCGATGGTGCTAATGGCCAGTTCCATGTCGGTAAGCTCTTCGAGATATTGTTCAATGTGATGCAGCGTGATGCCATCGAGGCCGGAAATTTTTAACGAATGGGAAACGAAATGAAGATATCGGCGAAGATCGTTTTCGTACGAGAGAGCCGAATTTTTTGTCAAACCTTTTTCAAGTTTGATGAACTGTAAATATTGCTTCAGTTCCGACTCGAACGCTGCCATCTGTTACTCCTCACTCTTCTCATCACTGCTCTTATCCTCACTGGATGAAGAGCTTTCTGCAGGAGCCTGATTTTCATCCGATTGTTTAGATTTTTCTTCGCTCTGTTTTTTCTTCTTTTTATCCTCAGGATATTCAATCCGGCTGTGATAAACCCCAACCAAAATATTCAGAAATGAATTTTTAATGGTTTGGATATGCTTGAACGTTAGAGGGCAGTTACTGAGCTGTCCGTCATTAATATGGTCATCAACAAGTCGGTTGATAAGATTTTCGAGCTTGCTGTAGTTGGGTTCCTTCATCGCCCTAGAGGCTGCCTCAACACCATCAGCCAGCATTAGTATACCTTGTTCCTTTGTATATGGAATAGGGCCGTCGTAACGAAAATCTTCTTCAGGTATCGTCTCTTTCTGATTTTGAGCTTTGCCGTAAAAATATTTAATCAACGAGGTGCCGTGGTGTGTTTTAATAAATTCAATAATCACATTCGGTAGATTGTACTCTTTAGCAATCTTAACTCCCTCGCTAACATGGTTTTTAATCACCAAAGCGCTCATTTTCGGCTTAAGTTTATCGTGGTCGTTCGACTTATTCTGATTCTCAATGAAATATGCCGGTTTATCCATTTTCCCGATATCGTGATACATGGCACCTACTCGGCACAACAGTCCATTCGCCCCGATTTCGGATGCAGCAGATTCAGCAAGATTTGCGACCTGGAGGCTATGATGAAAAGTACCGGGAGCCTCATTCATTAACTTTTTCATCAAAGGCAGATTGGTATCACCCAGCTCTAACAGAGTAAAATCGGTTGTGATTTTAAAGAGCTTTTCAATCAGTAGGATGAGTGGATACGTGAAGAGAATAAAGATTGAGTTGATCACAACAAATAGTACATCTGTTGAAAACTGATCAATACCGGTATAGCGCGTTAATGCAAAACCTCCCAATACAAATAGGTAACTCCCCATCACAACGCCGGGGGTTGTAAAGAAAAACTGAGATCTATTTTTAATATCTCTCACAGAAAAGACACCAAGGCTGCAGGCAACGGTGGTGGCTATCAGATATTCAAAGCTGTTATCGTGTATAATGCCTGTAATCATAGCCATGGTAATGGTTGCCGTAAGTCCAACCCGGGAATCAAAAATGATGGTCAGAATAATTGGAGCTACAGCTATAGGAACTACATAACTGTTAACGCTCTCTACCTGGTAAATAGCGGCACTCCCAAGTATGAATAACCCCATCACTATAAAGACCAACAGGAACATGGATGGATTATTAAAAATGTTGAGCCTGTACAGATAGATATAGAAAAGAAAAACAAGCGCAGCAGCTATAATAACGAGTGCCTCGCCAAGGAATCGGAGTAATTTTTCATGATCTGTGGCAGTAATTGCCCGCGCTTCGGCAAGGCTTTCAAGCATATTAGCACGCTCTGATGTAACAATGTCGCCCTTACGAATGATGATTTCTCCCTGTTCAACGGCACCTTTTGTAGTGGCTATGTTGTCCAGCCGTTCACTTAAAATAGCATCAGTATCTTCTTCGCTATAGATATAGTTTGGCTCTATTATTTTAGAAAATATTTCAAATCCTACTTCGGCAGCCCGGCTGTTAAAAGACCTTTGGAGCTGGGATTCTGCGTACTCCAAGGCTTCATTTGGATCAAACGTACGTTCCAGATTGATTGTGCGTTCAGTTCTGTCAATAAGATTACGAACAATAATTTCGTCCTGCTCAATATTCGATTTAACACGATCTATAATTCCTCTATTGAGTAATTCTGTGGCTATGTTGCGGACATTCGATTGAACTTGTTCAATTAGCAGCGTTTGATTGGACGATCCCAGCCTGTTGGACTCATAATCGTTCAGTATTGTATTCCACGCTTCCTCTGAAAGATCCAAGCCTGATAATCTTCTCTCCTGAAAAAATCGGGTACTGTCATCATCTGCAGTGCTTTCGTTGTTAAGCTTAGCTCTTTGCCATTGCAGATAGTTGTCTAAAACCGGTTGAAGTGATCTGTATACAGAATCAATTCTAGCATCTATTGAGACAATTGCATTTTGATCTGCATGAAAAACAGGTGGAGTGTTTTGTCTGATCTCCTGCCGCTCCTCTTCAAGTTCCGCAGACGATTTTTTCAGGGAAAAAGTGAAGGGTGCAGTCAGATCATCTGACCTCCAGGGTTCTCCCAAATTATAACTTGCTACCGGCTGAAATGTAGTTTGTGGTAACGTGATGAGGATAGAAATAACAAATACTGAGAAAATGAGAATCCGAAGGTATTTAATCTTCTTTTTTTCGGCCTCTTTCAGCTTCTGCTTTTTCTTTTTTCCAATATTGGGCGAACTTTTACGAGTTTTTTGGCCTAAACCCAATTTTTCAAGAATGCTCATAATGATTGATTAGTAGAAAGGTAACCTCAACATGTCACGAGTACCCGATTCATAGTATAGGGAAGGTGAGGTTCTATCAAAAATTGATTTTTAAAGATAAATAATAATTATCGTTTAGATAGCATGGGCATAGTTATTCGCCAATCATATCCAGGAATTTTTCTTCATCAAGTATTGGGATACCAAGCTTTTGAGCTTTATTTAGTTTGCTGCCGGCTGAATCTCCTGCGAGAAGAAAGTCGGTGTTGGAACTAACGGATGAGCTTGTTTTTCCGCCATGTTTTTCAATCAATTCCGATGCTTGCTTACGAGTTAACGAAGGTAAGGAGCCTGTGAGTACAAATTTCTTGTTTTCTAATACATTTGAAACAACATCTGATTCACTCATTTCAAAGTTTAGCCCGGTTTCTCTTAGATGCTCAATGAGCTGGAGATTTTTTTCATGCCCAAAAAACAGCTTCACAGATTCAGCTATTTTTGGTCCGATGGAGTCGACCTGAGTCATCTCTTCCTCTGAGGCGTTCATCAGTCTGTCCATAGATTTAAAGTTCGAAGCCAGATCTTTAGCCACGGTTTTTCCAACAAAACGAATACCTATGGCATAAATGAGACGTTCCAAGGGTTGTTCTTTACTTTTCTGAATGGCCTCGATTAAATTTTTTGCACTTTTTTCAGCCATCCTTTCTAACGGAATCAGGTCTTTTTTATCAAGTTTGTAGAGATCAGCATAGGTTGAGATGAGATCTGCCTCGATTAACTGTTCAACGATGGCCTCTCCCAAGCCATCAATATCCATGGCATCCCTGGATGCAAAGTGTTTAATTCGCTCCCTTACCTGTGGCGGGCATTGCGGATTGATGCATCGCCATGCTACCTCATCGTCCAGTTTTTCAAGTTTTTCGTTACATGCCGGACAATTTTCAGGCATCGAAAAAGAAGGAGATCTGTCTTCCCTGTCAGGATTTACTACACTCAGCACTTGAGGAATAATTTCTCCGGCCTTTTCAATAACTACCGTGTCGCCCGGCCGAATGTCTTTACGCAGTATTTCATCTTCGTTATGAAGAGATGCCCGTTTTACAGTTGTGCCGGCTAATTGCACTGCTTTTAGTTCGGCAACCGGGGTGATCTTGCCGAGTCGTCCAACCTGAAGAGTTATTGACTCGAGAAGGGTAGAGGCTTGCTCGGCTTCAAATTTATAGGCGATGGCCCAACGCGGAGCTTTTGATGTGTAACCGAGTTCATCACGATATAGATCTTCATTTACTTTTATAACAACACCGTCAATCTCATAGGGGAGTTGGTGTCTCAGCTCATCCCACTCCTCGATAACACCGAAAATTTCGTCAATGGATTGGCACACCTTAAAATGCTTGCTAACGGGAAACCCCAATTCTCGAAGCAGGTCCATTTTTGATTTTTGAGTAGGATACTCCTTTTGATCTTCCAATAAAAGATCAAAAGCAAAAAATCGAATGGGTCTTCTTGCAACTTCGCGCGGATCCTGCATCTTCAGGGAACCGGCCGTTGAGTTCCTGGGATTTGCAAACGGTTGCAGCCCCTGTTCATCCCTGTATTCATTTAACCGCACAAAGGCCTCTTTTTCCATGTACGCTTCACCGCGGATCTCAAGTACATCAATCCCGGTATCAACTTTTAAAGGGATGTCGGAAATGGTTTTCAGGTTTTGAGTGATTTCGTCACCGGTTGTACCGTCGCCACGAGTGGCACCTAAAGCAAACACACCCTTTTCGTATCGAAGACGTATAGAGGCACCGTCAAACTTCATTTCAACAGCGTAAGTAAATTCAATTTCGCCTAAAATATCGCGTACCCTTCGATCAAAATCGCGGAGTTCGTCCTCATTGTAGGTGTTGTCGAGGCTGAGCATTGGCTGCGGGTGCTCAACATTGGGAAAGTCGCTGCTTGGCTGTTCACCGACTCTCTGAGAGGGTGATCCTTCAACATCCAGATCAAATTCAGACTCAATTCTATGCAGTTCCTCCAGAGCCTGATCGAACTCTAAATCACTGATGAATGGTGTCGCTTCCTGGTAATAGGCCCGGTTTGCGTCTTCGATTAGTTGTCGAAGTTCCTCAGCCCTGGCCTTCGCCTCTTGTTTATTCATTCCTAAAAATAGTTGGGATTTTAAAAAGATGGTCTGTCGACAATAGAGTCGGGTTCGGCTACATTTGGTGGCAGTTCAAGCGGTACCGGTGATGCCCATCTCTGTTCATCTTCAAAAATATCCCGGGTTAATTCCACAGAATTCTGATCTTCATTGAAATACTCCTGACGGAAATTGTCAATCCTGTGGCCGTTTAGGAAAAGAAGCATACGTCCGTATTGACCACGAACGCGAATGGTGTCACTGAACTCAAAATTAAAGGCTGTGCCTTGTTCAAGCCAATAGGGATCTACCCGGGGTTTTAAGTCGCTCCAAACACGTATCGGTTCGAGACGATCGGTAGCTGCGTAAATCGTTAAGTAAAGAGTTTCTTCAAGTTCCGTGGGAACATCGATTTCAGGCTCTTGGGTAGGTGATTCAGTGATGTCCAAAGGAATTCCGGTTTCACCTTCCTGGACTGTTTCTTCAGGAACGGGTGGGATATTCGTTAACTGCGGATCTTCTGTCGTAAAAAAGTCATTTGTAAAAATGTAGTAGGTCAGCAATAACACAACAAGTAGAATCAGGCCAATCCCAATTAAACGGACCGGGGCATTATTACGGCTGGTTGAAAATCGTTTCCCCATATCGGCCCAATTTATACTACGAACATTTGGTGGTTCCGGCTGGGCTGATTTTTTTGATTTTATAGTAGTTTCAGAAGCACTTTTTTGAGGAATAGCTCCGGTTTGATCAACATCTTCGGTTGCTTCAGTTAATTCGTCTGTAGAATCGACAACAGGTTTTTCTTCCGGGATCTTTTTATCTACCGGTTTTACTGATGGAGGAGCCAGTTCAGGATAGGCTTTTAAAAGCTGATGATCATAACCTCCAACTTCTAATGCATCCAGGGCTTCCACTACTAATTCATCATCGAGCCCGATTTTTCGGCCATAGGTACGAACAAAACTTCTGATGTAGGTTTGTATCTCTTTTGATTCTTCAAAAATTGAATCATCCTCGATGGATTGAAGCGTTGAGAGAGGAATCTTCGTTGCACTTTGAATGTCATGTATAGTGAGATCGAGGTGTTCTCGAATTTTGATTAAATCTTTCCCTAGTGAAGGCATAAAATTTGGTTTTGGATTGTTTTCGCTGCTCAAATCTAATTAAATATAGGGCTTTCCAAAAGAGACAGCATAAAAAGTACCATAATTTGTAAGGAACGGAGAAAAATCGGTTCCTATAATTATAACAAGGATATTTTAATTCTATTCTTTCATCTATGTGGAAAATACTGGGACCATATTTCGAATTGTTGTTTCCTGTTGTATGTTCATGTTGCGGTTCATCTATCCAACAACCTGATAAACATCTCTGCGGCTGGTGCAGTAAAGAGAGGTTTGAGTATTCCGGTGTTGATCCGGATCTGTTACTTCCGGATTCAGTAAAACTTCAGTTTTCGTTGTGGAAGTTTGATAAAGGGGGATATCTACAGCAAATGCTTCATAACCTAAAGTATAATTATCTGCAGACAGTGGGTGTAGATTTGGGCAGTATTCTGGCAGAAAAATTTCTGTCAGAGCACCATAGTCTGTTGAATGAATTATTTAGACATGCTGAACCGGTTATTGTTCCGGTACCCCTTCATAAAAGTAAGCTGCGAAAAAGAGGATTTAATCAGGCCGGAGCATTAGCAACAGGCTTTGCAAAAAAGACAGGCTGGGAAGTTATACCTAAGGGTACTGTTCTGCGAGTAAAGAGAACAAAAACACAGACCGGACTTTCGGCTGAAAAGAGAACCGGAAATTTGAAAAATGCTTTTTTGGTGAAGCACAAGATTCATTTTGAGGGTAAAATTCCGGTTATCATTGATGACGTTTTTACCACTGGTGCTACTACATTTGAATTAGCCGGCGTACTGCATCCAAAAAGCAATCCGGCGGTTATTGTTACGATAGCTAAAGCATAAAGAGAAAAACCAAAAAAGCCGCCGGGTTTCAGTTCTTTTTCTCCACAATAGAGGCTATCTTAAGCCATTATGTTTTCAAAGAAGTCTCACTCCATAAATATACTGGAAACGCCATTCTCTACCGTAACTTCAGGCGGTCATTGGTTCCATGCAACCCGGGAAACCGTCGAAAAGTACGTACCCGGTTTACTAAAAAAATATTCCTTCGAAAGCTTGATTTCCAAAGCGGTGACCTGGATCGATAGTGCAGACTCTTTAGCCATGCTTCTCTATTTAGGATTGGCTTTTATAACGGACACCTGGCTGGCGGCCCTTATAGCGTTTATTTTCCACTTTTGGTGGTATCATAGAAAAAGTGCATTTGTAAATATTGTCTTTGAAAAAACGGTTAGCATATTAAATTCGGAACTTCTTCAGGTGTCGGTTGCCGCTGTAGCCCTAAGTTTTATGGGTATCAACGAAATGTATTTAGCTGTCTCGATTGGAATCATCTACTTTTTTCTGTTTAAAATTAGCCTGCTGAGAAGGTTGTGGGATAAGTTCGATTCAAACCGCAAAGGGGATAAACTTCCCTTAAACGATCGTGTTCTAAAGATGGTTTTGATACGATATGCCGTCTATGAAGATATTCCTCCGGTTGAAGTAGGAAAACTGGATCAACAAATCAGACAGGCAGTCATTGACTTTAACACAAAAAAGAAAAAATGAGTGTGAAACGGCTCTTAATAGCGCGTCACGGAGAAACAGATTATAATTTAAATGGACTTTTGCAGGGCAGAAGCATTGACGCTCCGCTGAATGAAACAGGATGGACTCAGGCAGAAAAATTATCCGGCTACCTGACGAACTACTCAGCCGATAAGCTGTTTTGCAGTTCATTACAGCGAACCTGGCAAACTGCAAAACCTTTTAGCGAGAAGCATCAACTCGAAACAGTGCGTGAAAAAGGCCTCGACGAGATGGATTTCGGAAAATACGAGGGGATTCCATACATGGAGGCTTCAGATGATCTAAAAGAACTTAAACTAATCTGGCAGTCCGGAAATCTGAACACTCCGATACCGGGTGGTGAATCTCCGGTTGAAGTATTTGAAAGAGCAAATGACGTTATCCAACGCGATATTGAAAATCGTAAAAGTGATACATTGGTTTATGTACTGCATGGCCGATTGATCCGAATCTTGCTATCAAAATGGCTTGGATACGGGTTGGAAAACATGCACAAAGTTGAACATCAGAACGGGGCTGTAAATCATCTTGTTTATGACGATGGATTCAAGGCTGTGTACCTGAATAAAACCGATCATTTGAAGTGAAATTGATTCTTATTTAAAGATTTAAAGAGTTATGAGTGAAAAAGTTAGAAATATGTTTGCCGATATCGCCGATGATTATGATCGGATAAACGGCATTTTGTCATTTGGTGTGCACAATGCATGGAGAAAGAAAACTGTTTTGGAAAGTGGAGCAAAGCCGGGTGACAGGATACTGGATTGTGCAACCGGAACGGGCGATCTGGCCCTTGAGTTTAAAAAAACGGTAGGCCACCGTGGATATGTATTGGGTACAGATTTTTGCAAAGAAATGATTGAACATGCTCCGGCAAAAGCAGAAGATGAAAATCTTGTTGTGGAGTTTGAAGTGGCTGATGCCATGAACCTACCTTATGATGACAATTCATTTGATGTAACAAGCATCGCTTTTGGAATTCGAAATGTTGATAATCCCTCAGTTGCGCTGAAAGAGATGGCCCGGGTTGTGAAATCTGGAGGCCGGGTGGTTGTGCTGGAATTTGGCCAGCCGGAAGGTCTGATACGATACCCTTATCAATTTTACAGCAAACACGTAATGCCAACGGTAGGCGGATGGATTAGCGGCAATCGCGAAGCTTACACCTATTTACCGGAAACGAGTGCTAAATTCCCGGCCGGCGACAAATTTCTGGAACTGATGGATCAAACAGAATCTTTCTCTTCTGTAAAAGCTATAAAACTCACCGGCGGAATTGCTTACGTCTATGTGGGTACCGTAGCTTAGATTTGTTATATTCACAAACAATCATAGCATATTGAGGAAAACAGATAGACATGGTGATGTCAATCTGAATTCATTTGACTATCCAAAGATGTTGAGTACCGTGCAGGCCAACTACTTTTAATTTTATAAGCTAAGAACATGAAAATCGAAGAGATTAAAAATTACATCCCACACCGATATCCTTTCTTGTTAATAGACCGGGTTATTGAATTGGAGGAAGATCGAATTGTAACCATCAAAAATGTTACTGTAAATGAAGATTATTTTAACGGACACTTTCCGGGAGCCCCAATTATGCCGGGAGTTCTTCAGGTTGAGGCGATGGCGCAATCCGGGGCTTTGATGATTATGAAAAATCAAGTTGATGATCCGGAAAATACGCTGATGGTATTTACAGGAATTAAAAATGCAAAATTCAGAAAGAGTGTGGTTCCGGGAGATCAGCTCCGAATAGAAGTGAAGCTCGACAGCCAGAGAAGAAATTTCATTACCATGATAGGTAAGGCAACCGTTGATGACAAAGTGGTTTGCGAACTGGAAGCATCAGCAGCACTTGTATCAAAGGATCAAGCATGAGTACTGAACTACCATCCCAAAAACGAGATAAAGTAACGACCCAGACCGTTGTAGATATGAAGCGCCACGGTGAAAAAATCAGCATGCTTACGGCATACGATTTCACCATGGCCGGCATTATTGACGGTGCCGGGGTGGATGTGATATTGGTTGGAGACTCTGCCAGCAATGTAATGGCCGGTCATGAAACAACCGTTCCAATGACAATGGACCAGATGATTTATCACACTCAGTGTGTTGTGCGTGGCGTAGACCGTGCTCTGGTCATCGCTGATTTACCTTTTATGAGCTATCAGGTAACAACGAAAGAAGCTTTGAAAAGTGCCGGCAGAATGATGAAAGAGGCCGGTGCACACGCAGTGAAAATGGAAGGTGGCGATCCTATTTCAAATACGGTGAAGCGTATTGTTGAGGCCGGTATTCCGGTAATGGGTCATTTGGGCCTCACGCCACAGAGTATATATCAATTTGGTACGTACAAAGTTAGGGCTAAGGAAGAACATGAGGCAGATCAGCTTTTGAAGGATGCCAAAATTCTTGAAGAAGCGGGTGTGTTTTCCATTGTACTCGAAAAAATTCCATCGAGCTTGGCCAAACGAGTGACAGAATCGGTATCAGTTCCAACCATTGGTATCGGCGCAGGACCGCACTGTGACGGACAAGTTTTGGTTCTGCACGACATGCTTGGATTAAATAAAGATTTCTCTCCACGTTTTCTTAGAAGGTATGCAGACCTGCATTCCGAAATGGACCGTGCGGTTAAAGGTTATATTGATGATGTGAAAAGCGGCGATTTTCCGAATGAAGATGAGCAGTACAAATAATCTGCAGATCACGAGTCAGCTTTTCCAACGTATAAGAATTAAATAAAATATTACTAGCAGATGTCGAAACCTCGCAAGCCTCTGATTTTAGTTTGTAATGATGATGGAATCTTTTCCCAGGGGATTCAGGCACTTGCTGAAGTAGCCGACGAATTTGGTGATGTAGCCATTATTGCTCCGGATCGACAGCAGAGCGCTGTCGGTCATGCCATAACTGTTTCCACACCGTTGAGAGCCCGGCCGTTTCGAATTGATGGCCGTTTTGACGGGCAGGCGGTGTCCGGAACTCCTGCCGACTCAGTAAAACTGGCTCATAATCAGCTTATGGATCGGAAACCGGATCTGGTGGTGAGCGGCATTAATCATGGTAGTAATGCGGGGATAAACATTCTCTACTCAGGAACTGTCAGCGCGGCTACGGAGGGTACGATTCTGGGATATCCTTCAATCGCAGTTTCCTGTACAGATTTTGATGAGGATGCAGATTTAACCGGCTGCCAGGATGCGGCTCGTAAAGTGATCGGATATGTTTTGAATCATGGATTGCCAAGAGGAGTTACGCTGAACCTGAATGCACCCTCCGGACCTTTAAAAGGAATAAAATGGGCACGTCAGGCAAACAGCCGGTATGTGGAAGAGTTTGAGGGCAGGGTTGATCCCCACAACCGTAATTACTATTGGATGACAGGGAAATTCCAGCTTCTGGATGAGGATGAAAAAAATGATATCTCTATTCTGGAAAAAGGATATGCATCACTTACCCCAATTCAATATGATCTGACAGCCTATTCACTGCTGAATGATTTGAGAGAAATTGAGTTATAATCTGTTTTTTTTCAATGTTTCGGCTATGTCGAGCCACATTTGGTTTACCAACGGTTTTCGCTCCTTGCTAACCTGAAGATCGATCTGTTCGAGATGGCTTAACGAATACTCACCGATATGCTCGCCCCAAACGGCACTTTCTGCTGTTACAAAAGAGTCATTCACGCCCTCTTTTTGATAAATCAGCTGATTTTGCAGACGCAGAATTGGATTCAAAGGGTGTTTGGTTCCTTTACCTACACCGGCACTGATCGAAAAGTACTGAATATCTTCATGATTGGGAGTAGACGGGTTAAATGTCTCCTCTATGTAGTTTCGTGTCAGCTGCTCAACAGCAGCTACGGCGTTGCTCTTCTGATCCGGAAATACATTCTCTCCAAACCAATTCATTAATTCATTCAATTTCTCCTTGAGAAGCTCAGGAGTGGTCAAAACTATTTCGGCGAGGCTTGTTCCGTGATGAGGAGTTGCAACGGTTGTGAGTGAAGCCACGGAGCTGCTGATACCAAGATGATGGATAGCATACCTCATATCCAGACCGCCCATGCTGTGCGCAATTACATTGAACTTTTTATAGCCATATTTTTCCTGAAGCTGTGCAATACGCTCTGCCCATTGGCTGGCCCGGATTTCGATTGTGGCATAGGGTACGATGTTTGGAGCAAAGGCTTGAATACCGAAACTTCTAAGACGCAGGCAGGAGTCGTGCATGGGAGAAGGTTTCATCAGCATAGACATACTCCCATAGCCATGGCAAAGGAGCGTTGGATACCGGAGCTGAATAATATCCGGCTGAGGAAATTCGTCCAGCTTAAGTTTCTTAAGATATTTTTGAGGTTCAATCCACTTCATGAGAATCCTGGCCGGGTAAAATTTCTGGTTGTTTTTGCTGCAGGATCAAATCTTGATCATCCTGTATAATGAGTGTTCTGTAGATCTGTTCATTAACCAATAAGTGTAATCGCATATCTCTGTCAGGAAACTCTACTTTGGCAATCGGATTGATTCGATAGGGCCATAATTCCTCTTTCATTGTATAATGTAAGGTGGTCTTTGAAAAATTGGGAGCTACTCTAATGTTATAAACACTCCGCGAAAAAACGGAATCTATCTGAATATCACTTTTACGAACCTGATTTGGGGCAATATTAAAGTCTTCGAGTGTTAATGTGATCAGAGAATCAATCTGCGAACTGTGGACCAGTTTTTTTTGCGTTATTGGGGAAGTGCCAATTAACAAGTAGGTAGCCAAAATGCAGGAGAGAGCCAATAAAATTACAATAAATTTCCGTCTGCTTTCAGACTGCATAAATATAAATCCTGTGATTAACGATTAACCCCATTTTAGTGATTTTGAACAGAACATTGTGGCCTGTACTTTCTACAGGTATTTAAAATTATAATGTAAGAATTGATTTCGACTGATGGCATACCGATTTCAAAAGATTGATTCAAAAAAGGAGATCGATCTGTTTCACGAATTTCCCTTTTCCATTTACAGGGATTACCCAAACTGGATACCGCCACTCAGATTTGAGGTCGAAAATGTATTCAACCCAAAGAAGAATTCCTTTTTTGACGGGGGAGTTTGTGAGCGCTACCTGATGTATGAGGGTGAGAAATTGGTTGCCCGATTTGCCCTGATGAATCATCCCGAAAAGGACTCTGCTCTGACTCCAAAAATGGGCGGCATGGGTTTTCTTGAGATGATCAATGATCAATCTGTTGCAGATGAAGTCATTAATTTTGCCAGATCGTGGCATAAGGAACATGATTATTCTGCATTTCGCGGACCAATCAATTTTGGCCAGAATATGAATTACTGGGGTTTACTGGTGGAGAATTTTGAAGAGCCTCCAATCTATGGAATGTTCTATCACCCACCTTATTACAAAGAGCTTTTAGAGAATACTGGTGCTGATAAGCTGGATGACCATTGGAGCTATAAACGTGATTTTACAGAGCCGATTCCGGAACGTATGGTGCGAATTACGGATCGCATTGAGAGTCGGCCCGATGTAACCACCCGGCCGATTGATATGAAAAATCTGGAACGGGATGCAGAATTTATTCGATCGATCTACAATCAGGCGTGGCGGCATCAGGATATATCGGAGCGGGAGGATGAATTTACAGAGCTGACCAGGGAGGCAACTCAACAGATGGTTCAGGATTTGAAAAGAATCATGATTCCTGAGAGTGTACAACTTGCGTTTGTGAATGGAGAACCGGCGTCATTTTCTGTGTCCATTCCGGATTTAAATGAAATATCTGCAGAAACAGGGGGTAAACTGAATTGGTGGCATATCCCGAAATTGCTGCGCTTTAAGCGCAGGGTAAAACATCTCCGGACAATGGTTTTTGGGACCCTTCCAAAGTACCGTAAACTTGGTTTAGAGGCTCTGGTTTTTGTTCGCGGTATTCAGATGACACATCAGGCGGCGCCAACACTTGTGTACCTGGAAGGGGCGTGGGTCAGCGAAAAGAACTGGCTGATGCAGCGAAGCCTGGAAGCGCTGGGGTGCGTACATCATAAAACACATCGCACCTACCGCTGGGATATTGATTAGTAGCAAATCTTCCCTTGAGGGGAGTCCTCGATTTTCGGGGGAGGGGTGTAAGCATTGCAACACTTATTCGTTTCTCGCAGAGTTACGCAGATTGGAGCGCAGAGTTACGCAGATGTTGTTTTTCCGCGGGGATAAATCCCGCGCTCGTGTGTTGAACCCATGAATGGGTTTTTTGGTGAAAAGACCTGTCAGCGTTCGGAGAACCTGACAGCGTCTTACAGATTTCCCCTTAAAGGGAGTCCCTGATTTTCGGGGGATTGGTGTCAGCATTGCAACACTTAATCGTTTCTC
>Ga0102926_1000772_pt1 | contig 19039 bp, 19 predicted proteins | sample SalPonR1_A_D2_MG_FD_78173 | JGI IMG/M metagenome (GOLD analysis project Ga0102926, IMG submission 78173) | Salt pond soil microbial communities from South San Francisco under conditions of wetland restoration - Salt Pond MetaG R1_A_D2_MG | ecosystem: Environmental > Aquatic > Marine > Intertidal...
TATATTGCCTTCGCTTTATTCCTCAACTCTCTTTTTTCTTGTTTTGACATCCCCTATCCACTTTAATGACCACCTCATAGCCTATTAACGATTTCTTCATCTCCTTAGTTATTTCCTCCGCAAGTTTTGCTGGATACTCTTCTTTGAAATCTATAACAAGATCCATTTTTATAAACTTGGTTTCCTTGTTCATAAAGAAACCGTGCATTCCCAACACATTATCGTAAGATAATGCAATCTTTTTAAAATTATTTCTAACTTCGACTACATCTTGATCATATACATCAACTGAATATATCTCCACATTAAGAGAAATATTATACTTATCTTTTATTTTTCTCTTTAGACGATTAACTATTTTATATGCCTCATTTAAGGAGTAGCTTTCTTCGATTTCCACATTACACGTTCCAACTTTTTTATTGTGTCCATAATCGTGTATAGATAAGTCGTAGGCGCCTAGTATGCAAGCATCATCGCATATATCGCACTTTAATTCTTCTGCCATTTTTTCATCGACATTGTTTCCAATCAGTGTCCTTATGTAATCTCCTGCTATATTTATACCGCTGGAAAATATGATAGAAGCAACTAAAATACCAAGGTATGCATCCAGCGTCACATCAACTAATATGTTCAGAGCTATCGTTATCAAAGTCGCTACTTCTAGCATTGATTCTAAAAGGGTATGATTGCCTATCAATCTAAGGGAACCGGCTTTTAATTTTTTTCCGGTCTTTCTTGCATGTTTACCTAAATATATTTTAACCAACGCAGATAAACCTATAAGAAAAAGTGCATAATATGGGTATGATACTGCTTGCCTCTCCAATATAGCGATAAAACTCCTATATCCTAGAAATACAGATGTTATAATCAGCATAGTTGCTATTAAGACTACCGTCAAGTACTCGTGCCTTCCATAACCATAAGGATGCTCTTTATCCGGAGGCTTTCTTGATAATTTTATTCCTCTAATATTTATTAAACATATTGATGATGAAGTAATACTATTAACTCCATCCGAAGTAACGGCAACTGAATTAGTTATAGCTCCTAATACCAATTCTAGTATGCCTATAACTAAATTTGCTAGCATATCTCTTAAGCTAGTATTTATAATAATAGTTTCTCTCTTTTTTTCCATTTAAACTCCTTTAGCGTATTTTACATTAAAAAAACGCCCTGCGCAATAGGGCATTTTAGTTAGTTTATTCGATTGCTATAATTTGGAACTATGGACTTTATCTTTCTTCTAATATCATCAGGCTCATTTTCCACATATTCCTCTAATTCTACGAGTTTTTCCATGAACTTATCTTCATCTAGTTCTATAGGTCTACCTACATAAATTAGTCTATTATCCGTTTTTTGTAAGCCTTCTTCTTCCATTAACAGTTCTTCATACAGTTTTTCTCCTGGTCTTAGTCCAGTATATTCAATTCTGATATCAATATCTGGCTTTAAACCAGATAATGAAATTAAGTTTCTTGCTAAGTCATCTATTTTTACAGGATTTCCCATATCAAGGACAAATATTTCTCCGCCCTTTGCAAGTACTCCTGCTTGAAGGACTAGTGACACCGCTTCCTTTATTGTCATAAAGTACCTTATTATATCTGGATGAGTTACTCTAACAGGCCCTCCTGCGGCGATTTGTTTTTTAAACAGCGGTATTACACTTCCATTACTTCCTAGAACATTTCCAAATCTTACTGCAACAAACTCAGTCTTTGATCTTCCGTTATATACTTGCACTAACATCTCGCATATTCTTTTGGATGCGCCCATTACGTTTGTCGGATTTACTGCTTTATCGGTGGATATCATGACAAATTTTTCAACACCCCATTCATCCGCTGCTGCTGCTATTTTCCATGTTCCAATTACGTTATTCTTTATGGCTTCATTTGGACTTCTTTCCATAAGAGGTACATGCTTATGGGCCGCTGCATGATAAATTATTTCCGGCCTATATTCTTCAAATATTTGGTTTATTCTGCTACTATTTCTTACACTAGCAATTAATACTACCAAATTTAAATCAGGATAAGTTCTTCTAAGCTCATTTTGAATATCGTATATAGTATTTTCATATATATCTATTAGTATCAACTGCTTTGGATTATACGACGCAATCTGTCTACCTATTTCACTACCTATGGAACCACCTCCACCTGTTACCATAACAACTTTACCAGATATATTCTTATTTAAAGAATCCATATTTATTTCAACAGGATTTCTTCCTAATAGATCTTCTATATCAACTTTTCTAAGTTGAGATACGCTCATTTCTCCATTTACGAGCTGATATATACCAGGTAATGTCATAAGCTCAAGTTCTGTTTCTTTACATATTTCTACTATTCTTTTCATTTCATCATTTCCAGCTGAAGGAATAGCTATTATTATTTTTTCAACTTCATACCGATAAGCTAAATTGGGTATATCATTAATGCTTCCGGCAACTAAAACTCCGCCTAGATAATTTCCTATTTTTTTAGGGTCATCATCTACCATGCATACTACTTTTTTGTTAAGCTTTTTACTGCTATTAATTTCTTTTAAAATAGTTGATCCAGCGACTCCAGCACCTACGATAAGCACTTTTTTCTTTTTACTGTCATCTGTTAAATTGTTTTTTATCTCTCGAATTTCCCTATAGAGAAAACGGCTAAGGAATATAATGAAAAAGAAAATAAATAAATATATCACATAAAAACTTCTTGGAAGATTAAATAAAGCATGATTACTTAAATGAGATATGGATAAAGTAGCGACAACGACTACTATACATGACTTAAAGACATTTTCCATCTCCTTAACACTGGCATATAGCCAAAGACTGGAATAGAGTTTAAAAATATAGAAGGTTATAACCGTAATGACAACAAGGATATATGCACTATCTAAAAATTCATTAAAGTATCTTAAAAATTCATCACTTAAAGTAAATTCAAATCTAATAAACAGCGCAAAAAAGGCCGAAACATATACTGCAATAATATCATAAACAATTAATATTAATCTTCTAATTAAAACTTTTTTATCTTTTACTAATAAATCTTTTGCCATAAATTACCTCTTGTATTAAAATATCTTGATTAAGCTATATTTCTTATTTATATAATCTATATAATAAAACCTTAATACGTATTATAACACTTATGAAACTCATTAAAACACATTTGTAACACAATGTCACTTTTTTGTAACACAAAAATCCCCTCAAACAAATTTGATTTTTTGAGGGTTGAATGAAAAAGGAAATCTTATTCTACCTTTCGCCATCTTTACTCATAGAAGTCAATAAAACCGAAACAAGATGAAATTAGTAAAGTTTAATGTATTGCTAATAAAGAAGAAAGACTAAGAGACGAATATTAGCTACGGCAGAGGGTTAAAGATATATTTAAATGTGATAATCGAATCGATGCAAAAAAGAAATACGCATTTGTATTTTCAAATTCAAATGCGTATCTAGTTTATGATTTTGCTTGACAAAAGTATTAATATCATGGGTGTTGTACAGTTAAGACCATTAACGAAATGTAATATTACTCGGGCCATATTGGGTACTTAATACTATGGCTGATTCAATTATATCAAAATATTCTTGAGCTACCATTGTCCATAATTTAACTGTAGAGGTGATTTGAAAATAAGAATATGACCTAAGTAAATCTATTATACTCATCCTCAAGGAATACCATAGTATTTGTAAATAAATAGGATGTCTCCCATGCACTATTCGGCAGACATCCTGATGTTTTCGTTTCTTCAGTTATTTTATGTTATCATCTATTCTTCATTCATTACAGCATTAATTGTGTCTTCCGCTTCTATAATGGCATTTTCATTTGGAATAAACATATATAGCTTCTGATACTGATAGCTGTAACCTGTTAACATAGCATCACTACCTTGATCTATTGATGATTGTTCAAATTCCCATGAAGGCATATCATTTATTTGCATTTTAACTAACGACTTTATTTCATTAGGTGAAATATTAGTGTCCATGCTGTTTTCCACTGCTCCAAGTATACTATTATAATTTAGCAATAAAGTTGAACTACTAGATACTTTACTTATAATAGCTTCAATGACCTTTTGTTGGTTAAGGACTCTTTGGAAATCTCCCCTAGAGAAAGAATGTCTTTCTCTAGAAAATGCAAGCGCCTGTTTTCCATTCATATGATTTGTGCCCTTTGTGAAGTAATAGTTAGAGGTTTTGAAACTGTAGTCTGAGTATACGTCTATCCCTCCAATAGAATTAACTAAACCTTCAACAGAACTAAAATTTACTTTGATATAATAGTTTATCTTTATTCCTATCAAATTTTCTATAGCACCAATTGATTCGCTTTCCCCGTATATTCCAGAATGTGTCAATTTATCTGTTTGGTTAAAACTAGGCAAAGTTACAACGCAGTCTCTAGGTATAGAGGTTAGTAGAATCTTATTAGTTTTGGGGTTTACTGTTACAATCATGTTAACATCACTTCTAGAAACTTTATTTATTGAACCGTAACAATCTATGCCACTAACATATATATTGAAGGATTCTTCAGTGACACCTGTTCTTTTCACTGTATCTTTGTTTACGATTTTCACATCTATGGAGTATATGATTTTAGTTTTATCTATATACCCTTCGTTATTCTCATTTAGAACTGTATAGTTAGTATCACTAATTAATATACTCTCATATTTACCTTCAAGTAAATTGTTTCCTAAAGTGTTTATATCATCAACACTTTTATACTCGCATTCTATTTGCTTTTTTAATTCATTTCTAGCAGTAGAATAGTTTACATTTGGTATAGAATAAATTCCTACATCACTTTCGTTTAATTCTGTTACTACTTCATATTCACTGTTCGCATTAACAATTACATTATACGTTTCATATTTTACCGTTTCACCAGTTGAGCTAATGTTATCTAGAAAGTTCATAGTACCAGTAACATATGAAGTCCCTATTAATGATAAAACTATTAAAATTATGCTAACCCCGACCGATATAATCTTAGGAGCTTTTTTAACAAAATTAAAAAACAATCCTATAAAAACAATCACACCAAGGAGAGTAAGTATTGATAGAGCACCTAAGAGGTATTTAGCAGGTAGAACATTTAACTGTATCAATGCTAGTTCAAAAATTACAACTGCTAGTAAACTAGTAATTGCTAAGATTCTGTATAATGTAAAAAACTTCTGTTTACTTAATTTGTTATGATTATCTTTATTTGAGGTCTTGTTTCCTACGTTAATTTGCATAAAACCTATGTCCTTAATATTATTTATAGTAAGATACTGTGAATTGGCAGCAATTCCAGAGTAATTGCTTTAAGTCGAGTAAAAGTTGATTTAAAATAATTTGCCAAATCTATCATATAGTCGTGAGTAACCTTCAAAACGTATAATATGTCTTTAATATACTTATCCACAGACATCATTGCATTAATTACATATTTGGCTAAATTCGAGGGTTTTGATCGTTAATATTATGAGTTGGGGAGAGTCTTCATTGCATCTAAAGTTTTTTGCATTAATTCATCTAGCTCTAAATCAAGCATTTCTGCTCCTTGCTTAATAACATCCCTGTCACATCCTGCTGCAAACTTTTTGTCCTTAAATTTCTTTTTTATGGACTTTAATTCCATGTCTTTGCAACTCTTAGATGGGCGCATAAGTGCAGCGGCACCAATCAAGCCTGTTAATTCGTCTGTGGCGAAAAGGATCTTTTCCATTTCGTGTTCAGGCTTTATATCTGCGCACAAACCATAGCCGTGGGAGACAATGGCATGAACCATTTCCTTAGGAGCTTCTATTTCGTCTAGTAATTCAGGAGCTTTTTTGCAATGCTCATCAGGCCACATTTCAAAATCAATATCGTGTAGAAGTCCTACGATTCCCCAAAATTCTGGATCATAACCTTTTTCCAAAGCAAAGTATCGCATTACTCCTTCTACAGTTTCCCCATGTATAATATGAAAATTGTCTTTGTTGTATTTTTTTAGTAATTTAAAAGCATTATCTCTAGTTAACATAATCAGTTCCTTTCTATTTAGTTAGCAAGCATTTTTATTTTTCGCTTTTACTGGGAATTGAGCCAGTGTAATAGCTATAAACATTATAACACATCCTATGACTTCTCTCAAAGTCATAGTTTCGTTAAGCATTATAGCTCCTGCCAAAACTGCAAATACAGATTCTAAACATAGTATCAATGAGGCAATTGTAGGATCAGTATCCTTTTGAGCAATTATTTGGAATGTGAAACCAACCCCAGCAGAAAGTACAGCGGCATATAATATAGGAATTGCACTGGCCAATATAGACGTTATCTCTGGTTTTTCCAATATGAACATAAACACTGTAGATAAAACTCCGGCTGTTAGAAACTGTATTGCGGACATTTTTATACAGTCTACTTTAGGAGAGAAATAGTCGATTACTAATATATGTAAAGCGAAAGCAAACGCACATATAAATACTAAAGTATCTCCTCTGGATACATGAAAACCAGTTGAAGGAATGCATAAGAAATATAGTCCGATTGAGGCTAAAAGAGCACAAAACCAAATTAAAGTAGGTACTTTTTTACGAAAAAAAATACTTCCTATAATTGGAACTAGAACTACATAAAGAGCAGTTATGAAGCCTGTTTTACCTGCAGTTGTATATTGCAATCCTATTTGCTGTAACATTGCGCCAACAAATAAAATAAAACCACATATTAAACCACCCTTTAGAAGTAAGGTCTTTTCGCTTTTTTTATGTTTTGAGGTTTGTTCTTTAGTAGGGGAAAAAAGAAAAACTACTGGCAATAGAGTTAAGCTTGCTATTAGAAATCTAACAGCTGAAAAAGTATAAGGACCAATATGTTCCATGCCAGTTCTCTGTGCAACAAAAGCAGACCCCCAAATAAAAGCTGTAATAAATAGTAAAATATTCCCTCTTGTTTTTTTAGACATAAGCCACCACCCTTAATATACTTTGCATATTATAGCAGAAACAGGTTATCACATACAATAGCGCAAGTATGTAATAATTACAAAGATATTGGTAAATATTTGTAAACACATCCAATTGCAATGAGTTTGTAAGGAGAGTATCATAAAATTAAGAATAGTTAATATAGGAGGTTAGTTATGAAGAATTTTAAATTTGATGTAGATTATGTAAGAGATCAGTTCCCAGCTATGTCGAGAACCACAAATGGTTATCCAGCTGCATATTTAGATGGACCGGGAGGTTCTCAAGTACCTAAAAGAGTGGTGGATAAAGTTAATGATTATTTATACTATCATAATGCGAATTGTGATGGTGCATTTGCGACTTCAAGGGAAAGTGACGCAATGATACTTCATGCCAAAGCGGTTTATGGTGATTTTTTCAATTGTGGTGCAGATGAAGTTGCCTTTGGAGAAAATACAACATCAAATAATTTTAAGTTAGCTTTAGGGTTGGTAAGAACAATGAACCCTGGAGATGAAGTATTGATTACAGATATTGACCATGAAGGAAACAGATCCCCTTGGAGAACCTTAGAGGACTTTGGGATAGTTGTTAAAAGTGTTAAGATAAATACTGATAACATTACCTTGGATTGGGATGATTTCAAAAATAAACTTTCTAAAAAAACCAAATTATTAGCGATCAATTGGGCTGCTAATTCATGTGGAACAATTACAGATGTTAAGAAATATATAGATGAAGCACATAAATATGGTGCGTTAACTGTTGTTGATGCAGTGCATTATGCTCCTCATAAACCTATTGATGTTAAAGCTATAGACGCTGATTTCTTGCTATGTTCGGCGTATAAATTCTTTGGACCACACGTAGGGATTATGTATATAAAGAAAGAAATCGCAGACAAAGTTAGAACATTAAGGGTCATGGCAACTGATAATTGTGAGACTCCTCATAAATTTGAAACAGGAACTCCTGATGCCGAGACTATTATGGGAGCAGCAGAGGCGGTTGAATTTTTAGCAGATATTGGAGAAAGGCATGCTCAATATTTTAAAGATGAACTTAAAGGTTTAACAGGCAGAAGAAGAAATGTTGTTGCAGCTATGATGGCTATAGATGAATATGAAGAGGGGTTAGCCGTTCAACTGAGAACAAAATTCAGAGAATTTCCAGGCTTAAAGCTTTATGGTGTAGCGGAAGGTGAACCAAGAACATCAACTGTAACTTTTACTATTGATGGCGTTCATACACATGATATTGGAGTTTTCTTTGGAGACAGAGGTTTATTCGTTTGGGATGGAGATTTTTATGCTATCGAAACCATAAACAATGTACTTAAACTAGAAGAAAAAGGTGGTGTGCTTAGGATAGGTTTAGCCCCTTATACTTTACAAAGTGAAATTGATCGTGCGATTAAAGCCCTAGAAGATTTTTATAAGACACTAGAAAAGAAATAGGTGGAAAAATGACTTTAAATAATTATTCAGTTGCTTTTCCCACAAGAATTGAATTTGGGGAAGGTAAAATAAACGAAGTGGGTCATGAAGTTAAGTTGCTTAACGGCCAGAAGGTTCTAATTGTTGCAGATAAAGGAGTAATCGCAGCTGGGCTTGTGGAACCTGTTATTAATGCATTAAAAGACGAAGGTATTAAATATTACCTTTTTGATGAGGTGGTTCCTAATCCTAGAGACTACCAGGTTCAAAGAGGATATGAAATGTTTAGAAATAGAAGTATAGATGTCATAATAGCTATAGGCGGCGGAAGCTCCATGGATACAGCAAAAGCTATAGGGGTTCTCTTGACTCATGGCGGAGATGTTAAAGTATGGTGCGGTGAAGATTTGTTAGAAAGAGACATAACACCTGTCATAGCAATACCAACTACTGCAGGTACAGGTAGTGAAGTTACACCATTTGCTGTGGTTACAGATACTATGAAAGCGGAAAAACTAAATATAGTTGATATTAGGGTAGCGCCAAAAGTTGCGTTGATAGATCCATGTACAATACTTAATTTACCATCAACTATTATGGCCGCATGTGGTATTGATGCGATGACCCATGCTGTAGAAGCATATACTTGCAAAATTGCCACCCCCCATACTGATGCATTTGCTCTTTATGCAATCGAGATAATCAGCAAAAATTTAAGAGAAGCAGTATTAAATCCTAACTTAGAGAATTGCGCTAACATGATGATAGGGAGTACTATAGCTGGGTTAGCTTTTGGATTTTCAGATACGGCAGGGGTGCACTGCATGGCAGAAGCCCTAGGAGGTAGGTATGATTTGCCCCACGGTGTGGCGAATGCGATGATACTCCCTACTGTTACAGAGTACAATGTACCAGCCGATTATATTAAATATGCCAACATATCTAAGGCCCTTGGTGTAAACATAGAAGGAATGAAAACTGAAGACGCAGCATATCAATGTGTCACAGAATTTGAGAAGCTATGTAGTGATGTGAAAATTCCTAAAATGAGTGATTATGAAGTGATTAATAAAAGCGATTTTGGAGAATTGGCGAAGGCGGCAGAACGGAATGTTTCTACGCCAGATAACCCAAGGGAAATCAATGAGGAAATATTTTACGCACTTTTTCTAAAAGCTTACGAAAAATAAAAATATACGAAGCCATTTTATTATAGTGGCTTCGTATTTAATTCATACTCGTTTAATACTTTATAATAACTATTTAGTTTTGAATAGGTATACATCATATAATGAGCTTCGTAAGAATCATTAATACCAAGTAACAATTGGATTTTCTTTATTCTATATCGAATAGTGTTAGAATGCTGATATAGTTCTTCAGCTACATTGTTAATATTGCCGCTGTTTTTTATATAAGATAGCAGAGTCTTTTTAAAATCAGAAGCATATTCTTTGTCATGGGAATTGAATATAGTTTCCACATAGTTGTAATAATTAATCCCTTTTGTTGTGAATAAAACAGGATAGATTAGCTTTTCACCATGCAAATCATTAAACTTTACAAAGTTACTGCCTGAAATAATTGATGAAGCCAATGCAAATATGCTTTCTAAAATGGCTTCCTTTGATTTATTTATATTGTTGTTAAAACTGCTTACTCCTATATGTTGATTGGTAAATGTCAGTAGAGATTCTTTTATATCTTCTACAGTAGAATAAATTATATCCCATTGGCTGTCCGAGTAAGTTATTATTGCAAAAAGATTCTCCTCTCCAAATACAAGAGTATATACTAAATCTGTTTTGCTTAAAATATCCTTAACCGCATTTTTGCTTTGCATAATTAATTTTGAGTTTTTGCCGATATAAGATGATATGAATATATAATTATTGTTAAAGTATTTATTGATACCCATGCTAAGTTCTTTAATTCTGCTTTCATTGGTGGTATTTAATATCTCGTTCAACTTCTGTAATTGCATGTTGTTTAGAGAATTATTAATTAGCGAATTTTTTATAACGTAAATTATATCGTCAACATAAGTTGTTTCAAATACAAACACGGGAATTGATTTTTTCGATGCGTAATCAATGAGGTCTTTAGGCAGTTGAAAACTAAAAGTTTTTTTGACCGCGAATGCAGAAACCTCTTGTTCAAATACAGCGAAAAGGGAGTCCAAAACTGATTTGTCATGGTTATTATCTTTAAATCTCGCCAAAGTTGTTATAACAAATTCTCCCTTATTGAAGGTTTCCTTAACATCCTCTCTACTTTCCCAATCAAATATGGCGGTGCCTGAAACTTCATTGTTTAGCCCCGTGGTTTCGTTTATTTGTTTGAAATTATTAAACAATGGTAAAGAAAGTAATTCTGATAATATCACATTATCCTCCAAAAAAGATGGGCAAAGCCCATCTTATCTCATGTTAACCGTTAATTTTCTTTTCTTTTGTGAGCATACGCTCTTCCTTAGTAGGCATTTGCGCAAGCACGATTGCGCAAAACATTATCAAACATCCCAAGAATTCTCTCAGAGACAAACCTTCTCTTAGTAATAATATGCCAGCAAGAACCGCAAATACAGATTCTAAGCTGAGTATTAATGAGGCTACAGTCGGATCAGTATCTTTTTGACCAATTATTTGGAATGTATATCCCACGCCAGCTGAAATAACACCTGCATAAAGTATAGGCACTATTGCATCCCAGATTGCTGCAAAATTAGGGTCTTCAAATATTGCCATAAATATTAATGCTAGAACTCCAGAAACGAAAAATTGAATAGCTGATAGTTTCACCCCGTCAGCTAGGGGCGAAAAATGATCTATGATAAGAATATGAACGGCAAAAGCTACTGCACAAAGAAGCATTAAAGCGTCCCCTTTTGCTAAATGAAAACTATTAGCAGTCATAGCTAGAAGATATAGACCTATCGCAGCCAAGAAAACGCTAAACCATAAAAGTTTACGTGTTTTTTTGTGCAAGAATATTCCGCCTATTATAGGAACAAATACTATATACAAAGCAGTTATAAACCCCGCTTTACCAGCGGTAGTGTATTGTATACCTATTTGCTGTAAAGAAGTTGCCATAAATAAAGCGACTCCGCAAGCAACACCTCCCGTTATAAGGTTTTTCTTGTCCATAGCCAATTCTGATTCATCCTTTTCAGTGCCATCATCCCTTAGAAAAGGGTTGGGAGAAAAGATCTTAATAACAGGGATTAAAACAATACTTCCTAATATTAATCTCAGACTACTGAATGTGAAGGGACCAATGAAATCCATACTAGAACGTTGAGCCACAAAGGCTATGCCCCAAACCAAGGCGGTGGTTAATAGTAAGAGATTACCACGCATTTTCTTGCTCATAATTATTTTACCTTTCTTAATTAAAATTTAGATTGTGTCTTTTAAATATATGTAAGATGATATTTATTCAATTTTTGGATTTACGAAATTTTTAATATTGTATAGTAATATTTACATATGAATTGTCATATAGATAATTATAACAGAAATGTATTAATATTCAAGCCAAATAATTTCCTTTATTTACCCATTGCATTGTGTTAAAATTGTTTAGAAAGGTTGGAAATATGAATATTAGAGATAGAGTATATGTGGCAACATACGCAGAAAATTCTTTAAAAGCAATCAAAGAATATGGATTAGGAATGGAATCTAATCATATTTGTATTACCGAATGTCTGGATGAAGAAAGTACAATAAACACATTAAGGGAAGATGTTAACTATTGTAATTGCAAAGATAATTTAATAGTTCATGGCCCATTTACTGAAATAATCCCCATGGGGATAGATGGAAAAATAGTTGAGGCGGGCATGGAAAGACTGAATGAAGCTGCAGAATTTGCGATAAAAGCAGGGTCCAAGAAAATGGTGTTCCATACAGGGTTAATAACCGATATGTATTATGACTCATGGCACATTGAAAAATCTTCAAAATTTTGGGAAAGATTCATTAAGAATAAGCCGGATGATTTTAATATATGCATAGAAAATGTTTTCGAAACTAGCCCAATGGCGTTAAAAGAGATTATTGATATCATAGGAGATAAAAGGGTTGGGATTTGCCTTGATATAGGTCATGCCAACGCTAGAAAAAATGATTATGATATTTATGATTGGATTGAAATATTAGGTAAAAGAATAAAGCATTTTCACATCCATAATAACGATGGAACAAAAGATTCTCACAAACCTTTAGGTGATGGGAGTTTGGATTATCATAAGGTGTTTGATTGCATAACGAAAAATTGTGATGAATGCGTTACTTACACAATTGAAAGTATGAACTGCATAGAAAGCATAAAATGGCTTGAGGAGGGTGAGTATATATGAATAAAATGGAGCAGGAATTGACGGAATTATTAAAGGATGTAAAATCTCTAGATGAAACTGCGGTTAAAGCGGCAAAAGAAAGACAAGATTATTTGGCAAAACCTCCCGGAAGTTTAGGGTATTTAGAAGAAATTTCCATAAGGTTAGCAGGTATAACTGGGAAGATAAAAAATGATGTTAAAAAGCAAGCGGTATTAGTCTTTTCGGCAGATAATGGAGTGTGTGAGGAAGGTATTGCCTCTGCTCCTCAGCAAGTAACATTATCTCAAACAGTAAATTTCACCAGAAGAATAACAGGGGTGTCATCTATGGCCAAATACTTTGACTTTGATTTGTTAGTAGTAGATATGGGTGTAGCCATGGATATTCCAGAAGACTTATATACCAATGATATGATAGTTGAGGAAAATGGAGAAAAAAGAATAACAAAAGGAATTGTTTATAGAAGCTTAGGAAAAGGAACAAAAAATTTATTTAAAGAGCCGGCTATGACTAGAGAAGATGCTTTAAATGCAATATTCATAGGTATTGAAGCTGTAAAATCATCTAAAGAATGTGGAATAGAATTATTTGGTGTAGGTGAAATGGGTATCGGAAATACCACCACCAGTTCATGTGTACTTGCATCCTTAACTGATTTACCGGCAAAAGATATTGTTGGGAGAGGTGGCGGATTGGATGATGCTGGCCTAAACAAAAAAGTAAGAGTAGTTGAAGAATCCACTAAGAATCTAAGCAGTGAGGATCCAATAGGAATTATAGCTGCGGTAGGTGGTTTTGATATTGGGGCTATGGTGGGGGCATTTTTAGGAGCGGCTATTTATAGAATACCAGTAGTAATAGATGGATTTATATCGGCAAATGCGGCTTTATTGGCAAAAACCATATGTCCTGAAGTTACAAACTTTATGTTCGCATCTCACAAGTCATACGAAAAAGGTTACATGAAGGCAATGAACGAGCTTGATATGAAGCCAATGTTTAGTTTGGGAATGAGACTTGGAGAAGGAAGTGGTTGCCCGATAGCATTTAAAATAATTGAAGCTGCCAGTGGAACTATGAATTTAATGTGGACATTGGAAGAAGCAAGTATAGATGCAGATTACTTAGAAGAGATAAGAGATAAAAACTTATTTTAGAAGGGAGTGTTAATGAACTGTTTTATTAGTGGCGGTTGCAAAAACGGAAAGTCATATTATGCTCAGCATATTACAAAAGAAATAGCAGAGAAAAATGGTCTTCCACTATATTATATAGCGACGATGATTCCCACAGATGAAGAAGATCATATTAGAATAGAAAGACATATGAGAGAAAGAGATGGTTGGGGTTATATTACAATAGAGCAGCCTACCAACATCTTGAATGTTTTTGATAAAGCTGATAAAAACGGTGTATTTCTTTTTGACAGTGTTACAGCGCTTCTCATGAACGAGATGTTTCCTATTAATGGTGAACCCGTTTTAAACGCGGGGAATAAAATATCTTCAGAGTTAGAAGAGTTTTGTAAAACATCAAACAATACGGTATTTGTTTCTGATTATTTGTATTCTGATTCCAATAATTTTGATGATTTAACAGATAAATACCGAGAAAGTTTAGCTAGACTAGACAGGACTTTGGCAAAATCATGTGACAAAGTTATAGAAGTAGCATATGGATTCACAAAGGTTCATAAATAGGAGTGGGAAATGAAAATAGTTACAGGATTTTTTATGGCATGGAGCAATTTTTTGGCATTGCCTTGTCCATATAAAAAATGGGACGAAAATTCAAGAGGGGTCATGATAGCATTATTGCCTTCAATAGGAGCGGTAATTGGAGCTGTTTGGATGCTTCTTTTAGCAATTATAATTAACATAGATATGCCAGTTATATTCGCGGCATTTTTGATGATGCTCTATCCTTATAGAGTTTCTGGGTTTTTTCATTTAGATGGTTTTATGGATTGCACAGATGCAATTATGTCCAGAAGACCTCTTGAGGATAGACAAAGGATTCTTAAGGATTCTAGCGTTGGGGCTTTTGCTGTAATTGCCCTTGTAATGTTGGTTTTATGCATGTATACAGCAATGATGAGTGGTGCCGTTTTTGCAAACAAGTGGAGTTTTTTTATAATTCCAATCGCTAGCAGAAGTATAGCATCTTTTTCAGTAATGTCGTTCAAACCCATTGGACATAGCCAGTTTGCAGGGGATTATCAGATGGGTAAAAGCATAATCGAAAAGGTGCTTACACTGATACAGACTTTAATATTTTTGACATTGGCCATCCTTATTACTTCAGAAGTATTTGAAGTTCTAGCCGTATTTGCCGTTGCATATATAGCCGGATTTTTAACATCAATATATGGAAAGAACCAATTAGGCGGTTATTCTGGGGATATTGCAGGTATGTCCATTGTTGTCTCCGAACTTGCAGCAGTTATTTTATTAATATTTATTTAGGAGTTGTGATGAAATTAATTTTTGGTGGAGCTTTTCAAGGAAAGCTTGAATATGTATTAGAACAATATGATTTAAAAGAAGAAGAAGTATACACATGTACAAGGGATAATATCGATATTGATTATTCGAAAAAAGTTATTGATAATTTAGAAGAGTTTATCTATGCATGCAATGAAAAAGAAATTGAAGCAAAAGAACTAATTTCAAAAAATATGGATAAATTAAGAGATAAAATAATAATATGTGATGACATTACCCAAGGTGTTGTTTCCATGATTAGGATAGAAAGAGATTGGAGAGAGATGGTGGGAAGAACTATGCTTATGCTAGGCAAGGAAGCAGATGAAGTAGTTAGAATATTTTGTGGGATACCCGACAAAATTAAATAGGAGAACAGAATGAGTTCATACATATGTTTTATTAGACACGGGATAACCGAAGGAAACCAGAAAAAATGGTTTTATGGTAGCGTGGATATACCTTTAGTAAATGAAGGTATCAAAGAGTTAAATAAGTTGAAAAACAAGGGCCTATATCCCCATGAAAAAGAAGCCATTTATTATACAAGTGGAATGACCAGAACGGAGCAGACTTTAAAATTGCTATATGGTGAAGTAGAGCATGCAATAATCCCTGAATTAAGAGAAATGAATTTTGGTGATTATGAATGTAAAACTTACGATGAGCTTAAAAGCGATGATGATTTTAATCGCTTTGCATATACAAATGATTTAGAATACAGATTCCCCAATGGAGAAAGTAAAATAATCTTTGCGAATAGGGTATATAAAGGGTTGAACAAGCTTATAGATAATCATTTAAATAATACTGTGCCTTCTATTGTAATAGCTCACGGAGGGGTAATAACAGCAAGTCTTGATAGGCTTTTTCCTGAAGAATCAAAAAACATGTGGGATTGGATGCCAAAGCCAGGGAGAGGTTATAAAATTTACTTTAAACAAGGTAAGCCAGATAGATATGAGGTAATTTAACAAAAATTGATAAAGATAATAAAATAAATTATTGACATTACACAATTTTACTGCTAATATATATACAACTTAAGATTAAATATTTTGTAGGAAAGGAGTTCACAATGTACATAAGAAAAATGATGATGGAAATGAATATGATGGGCATGTGCATGTGTACTGCTAAAAAACGAATGTAGGTATTTAATCTAACTTAATGCTAGTTGAAAATCTGTGTAGATTTTCATGTAATAAGAATGCTAAGCAGGCCGTTATGACCTGCTTTTTTGTTTATTAAAGGAGAAGAAAAGTGTCAAATAGTGAAACAATAATTAATTTAAAAAACGTTACTAAAGACTTTGATACAAAGGATGGGATTTTAAGGGCCCTTAATGATATTAGCATTGATGTTAAGGAAGGTGAAATATATGGGATAATTGGCCTAAGTGGTGCAGGGAAAAGTACTTTAGTAAGATGTATTAACCTATTAGAAGAGCCAACACTTGGAAATGTAGTATTTAATGGAGAATCGCTTTCTGGTTTAAAGAAGAAGGAGTTAAATTTAAGACGTAGAGAAATAGCAATGATCTTTCAGCAATTTAACTTATTGATGCAAAAAAATACATTGGAAAATGTTTGCTTTCCCCTACAAATTGCAGGAATGAAAAAGAAGGATGCTATAGCTAGAGCAACTGAGTTGTTAAAAATGGTAGATTTGGGGGATAGATTAAGCTCATATCCGTCCCAATTATCAGGTGGGCAGAAACAAAGAGTCGCTATAGCTAGAGCGTTAGCGAATAACCCCAAAGTACTCCTTTGTGACGAGGCAACAAGTGCTTTAGACCCTAAAACCACAAGATCAATACTAAGGCTTTTAAAGGGCATAAATAAAGATTTAGGGATTACTATAGTTATAATAACTCATGAAATGAGTGTTATAGAGCAGGTTTGCGATAGAGTTGCAATAATAGAAGCGGGAGAAATCGCCGAAGAGGGCAAGGTAGATGAGATTTTTACTAAACCAAAGACTAAAGCAGCTAAAAGGTTGGTATTTCCTGACCAAGAAAAAACCGATGGTTTGACAGGGGAAAATCTTGTTAGATTGGTATTTGATGGAAAGACATCATATGAACCTATAATATCTAATATGGTTGTGTATTCTAAAGTACCGGTGAATATAATCTATGCTAATATTCAAAATGTTGAAGGTGTTAATAAAGGTCAAATGGTATTAGAATTAGCCAAGGAAAAGGATGTTAGAAAAAAGCAGCTGGGCTATCTAATCGATCACAATGTGGCATTTGAAGAAATTGGGGAGGTGAAATGATGACGGAACTGTTTTTACAAGGATTATGGGATACGATTTATATGACTATAGTAGCTACATTAATTGCATATATTATAGGACTTCCTTTGGGGGTTTCGTTAGTTGTAACTGATAGCGATGGTATATATCCTATGCCTATTTTACATAATATAATCGGGCTATTGGTAAACGTGGTAAGGTCAGTACCTTTTCTTATACTCCTTATTGCAATGATTCCTTTAACTAGAATAGTAGTAGGAACTTCAATTGGTACCAATGCTACAATCTTCGTGCTTATTGTAGCAGCAGCCCCATTTATAGCGCGAATGGTTGAATCATCCATCAAAGAAGTTGATGCAGGTGTAATAGAGGCTGCGCAATCAATGGGTGCTAGCAATATGACGATAATTTTAAAGGTAATGCTTAGTGAAGCGAAGCCCGCATTAATAGTAGGTACGGCTCTTTCTACTATAACAATACTTGGATATTCGGCCATGGCAGGAGTTATAGGAGGTGGCGGCTTAGGTGATATAGCAATTAAATACGGTCTATATCATTATGAAGCCGAAATCATGTGGATGGCAGTGGCCATATTAGTAATAGTAGTTCAAGTATTGCAAGAAATAGGAATGCGTTATGCAAGAAAAATTGATAACAGATTATAGAGAGGATTAAATTATGAAAAAAAATATTTTAAAATTATTATTAGTTGTTACTTTGTCTAGTTTATTACTAGTAGGATGTGGTAATGATAGTTCAGATGAGGCAGAAGATAAAGTTATAAAAGTAGGTGCAACACCATCTCCCCATGCAGAAATATTGAACTATATCGCTACTGAAGTGGAAGAACAGGGCTACACTTTGGAAATAGTAGAATTTCAAGATTATGTATTACCAAATACAACTGTAGATGAAGGTGAATTGGATGCCAATTATTTCCAACATCTACCATACTTGGAAGACTTTAATAATAATAAAAATACAAAGTTAGCTTCGGTTGGTGCCATTCATTATGAGCCTTTAGGAATATATGTTGGTGTTAAAACCGATATAAAAGGCCTAGAAAAAGGCGACAAAGTGGGAGTTCCAAACGATACTACAAATGAAGCTAGAGCATTGCAGCTACTACAAGCAGAAGGCGTGATAACTTTAAAAGATGGAGTTGGTTTAGAGGCTACAAAAATCGATATAGTTGAAAATCCTTATGAGATTGAAATTATTGAACTTGAAGCTGCAATAATTCCTAGAAGCTTGCCTGATTTAGCTCTTGCAGTTATTAATGGGAATTATGCTATAGATGCTGGATTAACTACAGGTGATGCGATTGCATTTGAATCAGCAGATTCCGAGGCGGCAGAAGAGTTTGCAAATATCTTAGTAGTAAAGAAAGGTAATGAAAATGAAGAATTTGCTCAAGTTCTTTACTCAGCATTAACTAGTGAAAGTGCAAGAGATTTCATGGAAGAAGAATACAAAGGTGCGGTATTACCAGCATTTTAAGAATTTCGATAAAGAGGCTTAAA
>Ga0102926_1000774_pt1 | contig 19033 bp, 18 predicted proteins | sample SalPonR1_A_D2_MG_FD_78173 | JGI IMG/M metagenome (GOLD analysis project Ga0102926, IMG submission 78173) | Salt pond soil microbial communities from South San Francisco under conditions of wetland restoration - Salt Pond MetaG R1_A_D2_MG | ecosystem: Environmental > Aquatic > Marine > Intertidal...
GTGTGTTTGTTCATAACCGGCTTACACACAGTCTTGAAGTAGCCAGCGTTGGGCGTTCGTTAGCTAACCTGGTGGCCCGGCAATTAAAGCAACGGGATGATATTAGCCATAAAGAGATTTTAAGCGAGCTGGGTTCTATTGTATCTGCTGCCTGCCTGGCACACGATATGGGAAACCCACCATTCGGACATGCCGGCGAAGAAGCCATATCCAACTACTTTGCCAAAGGGAATGGACAAAAAATTAAAGCGGCTGTTACACCCGAAGAATGGAGAGACCTTACAAATTTCGAAGGCAATGCCAATGCTTTACGCCTTTTAACCAATCAGTTTTCGGGCCGCAGGAGAGGAGGTTTTGCACTAACCTATTCTACACTGGCCGCATTAATTAAATATCCTTATGGTACCGATTCGGGGATGAAGAAATTTGGTTTTTTCCAGTCAGAAAAAGAAACGTTTTTAGCCATAGCCCAAGAGTTAGGGCTGAAAAAGATGAGTGATTCACCCATGATGTTTGCGCGCCACCCTCTGGTGTTTCTTGTTGAAGCTGCCGATGATATTTGCTACGAGATTATGGATATTGAAGATGCTCATAAATTGAAAATTATTGATACCCGGAAAACTTTTGATCTTTTACAGGGATTTTTTGATCCACAGGAGGACAACGATTTTTATATCCAGAAAGAGAAAGTTTTTAAAGAGGTAACCGATATCAATGAACAGGTAGCTTACCTGAGGGCTTCGGTCATTAACCGTTTGATTAACGAAACAGCTCAGGTGTTTATCCGTCATCAGGATGAAATTATGGATGGGCGGTTTACCCAAAGCCTGATTAAAGGATTGCAGGGGAAAACAAAAGAGGCCTTCGGAATTTGTAAGAGCCTGGCTGTCAAAGAAATTTATAAACACCGCTCGGTGGTGAAAATTGAGCTCACCGGGTTTAATGTGCTGGGGACACTGCTTGATGAGTTTATGACAGCTATTTTACAACCGGGAAGCGATTATTCAGAAAAAATTTTATCCCTTATTCCTGCTCAATATTCTGTCGAAGGGCATAATTTTTACAAAAAAGCAATGTCCGTCGTAGATTTTGTTTCCGGCATGACTGATCTGTATGCCGTTGATTTATTTAAAGATATCAAGGGAATCAATCTGTAAAATTAAATAATATGAGTTCTTTAAGTGTTACCCAAAAAGTGGGACAAATACCCGGCAGCTTAGTGTATACCGGCGAAAAAGAAGCTGCATCCAAAGCCATCCGCCTCATTCAGTTTAATGAGCAGGAGGTATTGATTAACCAGGAGCTGCCTGCAGATGATATTTTTAAAAAAATCCGTAAGGATGCCGTAAGCTGGATACACTTTTTTACACTGAACCAGGTTGAATCGATAGAGAAGACCGGAAGTTTTTTTGATATCCACAACTTATTCCTCGAAGATGTGCTTAATGTCCATCACCTGCCAAAGGTTGAGTTTTCAGAACAGCATGTGTTCTTTATGCTTAAGATTCTTACCGTCAACTCCGAAAATCAACTGGAAGCTGAGCATGCCAGTTTTATCCTGGGCGATCATTATCTAATCAGTTTCAAAGAACAACGGGCTGAGCTTTTGAAACCGGTAACCGAAAGGATTTTAAAGAACATTGGGAAAGTACGCAAAAAAGGAGCCGATTATTTGTTTTACCTGTTGACCGATACCATTGTAGACAATTACCTGGTTATGGTAGAGGAATTCAGCCACAGGGTTGAGGAGCTTGAAGATTTGTTAATAGATTACCCTGACAGGAACCGGATAGGTGAGATTCATGATCTGAAAAAGAATCTGTTAACCGCACGAAAGTATATAATCCATTTGCGCGAAGCCATCGTTAACCTGATAAAAGAAGAGCCTGACCAAATAGAAGAAGACAACTACAAATATTTACAGGATATGCTCGATCATGTAAAATTTGTGTACGAATCAATCGAAACTTTCCGGGAGGATCAAAAATCACTGGTAGAGTTAAACAACTCGAATATGAACAATAGCCTTAACCAGGTGATGAAAACCCTTACCATTATTGCGACCATTTTTATCCCGTTAACCTTTGTGGCCGGAATTTATGGGATGAATTTTGAGTATATGCCTGAGCTGGCCTGGAAATATGGTTATGCCGGTGTTTGGGGTATTATGATTGTTCTTTCTGGTTTAATGGTTTGGTATATGAAACGAAAACGGTGGTTTTAGCATTTTTTTGGGAATAAGAATTAATATATTTTGCTTAAAACAGCCAAAACCTGCCTGCACCTTTCAGGCTTCTACCTTCGCTAAAGTTCCGTCATACAAGTTAGGTTATTTGTATGTTATAACCTCTTTTACTGCCTCCTGCCGCTATCGACTGCCGCTTTATTTTTTATACATAAAACGTTAATTTGTGACGACCCGTCTGCCGGAAGGGTCGGTCTGCTCAATCCTTGATTGCTTTTAGCAGCACTCCGGGTTTTACCTATTTATAGCATCTTACAAAACTTTTCAACGTCCTTAGAAATTGGATGCGTTGAAGTTCGGAGATGATTGTAACATACTGATTACTTTTTCGGTACCGATTGTTTTATATCCTGCATTTTTCGTCATTTTTCATAAATTCTCATAAAAAATTTAAGGCGACGAAAAAAATGGTAAAAATCACCTTCCCTGTCCCCCTGAAATCAGTGCCTTTGAAATTTTTTGCAAAAAAAGTCATTTTGGATGATAACATTTTCGTGTTTTTCGGAACATATATATAGAGTGTATTAACTTTTAAAATGATGATTATGAATGATAAGAAGTTAACCATTTTACCTTGCCAGAACCCCGAAAAGGCTAAAAAATTTTTCAACAAGTTACTTTTTGAGGAGGCTTACCTGCTTTTCGTTGTGCTGGGAACCGGTCCCAACGTAGAAAAGATCCTGGAATTAAGTACAAAAGTTGCCGGCAGCAGCAGTGATCCGGGGAGGGTGGTCTGGATTAAAGAACCCGGAGTAGTATTTGATATCCTGAATAAACTTGATGATCCCGGAAATCTGTTAAGTGACTTAAAACCGGTTCTTGCTTTTGCCCTTTCCATCAGGGATAAGGTCGTAGATGCGATTAAAGTAGAGGAAACACCAGTTGATTATGTCAGGGTATTTGAATCGTTTATGAAAGCTTTAAAAGGTTAAATTCCGAAATCATGAAACATTTATTTTCCTTACTGTTTATCCTTTCCGGATTAAGCACATGCCTCTCCCAGTCTGTTTGGGAGTTAAAAGAGCAACGACCCAACGGGAAATTTCATACGTTAGATATTACCCGGGCCCATCATCATATCGATATCAGCAGCCTGATATATATTTACCCGGATAAGGATTATATCCGTGATGAGGTGGCAAAAACCGCTCACCAGGAAGAAGCCGTGGAAAAGCTTCTGACCAAAGTACGTGTGTTAAATAAGCTCACAGTGCAAGGGATGAAGAGTATCCCTGAATATACTGAAGGTTTGGATGCTTATGCAAAAGCACAGACCGTTGCCGAAAAAGAAAATATCATTGATGCTGCCGGGAAAAATTTTGTTTCCAATGCCCTGCAACTGATCGATATTTCCAAAGAAGACCCGGAATTGCGGGTGCTGTTGAATAACAGGCTTCATAAAGCTACAGCCACTGGCGACAAAAGATGGGCGGCTATATTTTTACAATTACTAAAGGAGACCGAAAGGTATGCCGAAACATTAAACGGTGAGCTGGACAACCTTCTTGAGAAAGAAGGAATTTATATTCAGGTTGCTGCTACTCTTCATCGTTCTAACGGTGATGTAAAACAGGCTGTTCATATAGACGGGTTTGATCATTTTAAACCTCCTGAATATTATGATCCCTATGCGCTAAATCTGGCACTAACGGATGAACAAATCCGGGAAATAGAACAGCTGAAAAATGTCAGTGATTCCATCAACAAATTGGGGATACCGGTAATATTTAACCGGGAAAAAGAGCAGATAATAGCGAACCTGAATGCTGTGTTCAGAGAGCTGGATTCCCGGTTAACCAGTTTATACCACCAGACTGAAAAAATAATGGTATCAGACATTCCTGTAGAAGCCATTCGGGAGGAGTATTTTGTGTTAAAACGAAATATTATTACCCTTCAGGCTGAGATAAACGATCTTTATCCAAAGTATTTCTCCGGTAATTTTTCGTTCGGTATGGGAACGCTGGAGAGCATCATTTCCGATATCTATGATTTGATAACCCGGGTTGAACGTATCACCGATCATATCATCGGTTTAAAAAGCACCATTGACGGAAGTATCGCTATCCTGCCCCAGAATATTGCTGCGGCATTAAATACTTTAAACGACTCGCTTGAAATTATGGCCCTAGAAAAGATTGATCAGGCAAATGAGGCTTTATCCCTTTTGTATACTGAGTTAACCGGATACCGCTCATTCGATGATATTAATCAATTGTCGGCTACTTTTTCGGATGAAGTGCTTCGGAAAAATATCAAAGATCTGCCCGAAAAGGCGTTGTTAAATGTAAAATATCATGCCGGATACAGGGAGGAAGGCGATAATATCGTTTTGGAAATGCGGAGCGGGAAAAAATCCGGAGAACCACAAATACTGGCCAAAGAATATTTTACCCTTCTTAAAACACAGCCCCATTTTGTGACGAACATTGGGATAGCTTTTGTGAAACCTGAAGGTATTGGAGAAAATTTTAAAGCCGTCGTGAGTTCCAACACCCTGTTTAAGTTTGGGGTAAAAGGGAATAATACGTTTTACCGTAAATTTATTGATATAGGCATAGGTATCAATGTGGCTACGATGAACTTCGATGCCGACAACCCTTTTGAGTTTGGTGCAGCACCAGTAATATCAGCCTTTAACGATTACCTGATTGGCGGTTACGGGTATAATTTCACCCAGGGGAAAGGATACCTGCTGGTGAGTATCCGTGTACCATTTTTTAGTAAAGAACTCGTTTTTTAACCTTATAAAAGAATCAACATGTCGAATAAAGTTTTTTCACAAAAGATTTTTACCGGGAAGCAACGTGGAGACAACTCCTCGGTACAAAAGCTGGAGACCCTGGAAAATGATATCCTCTGCATGCACGAATTCTTGTCTAACCGGGGGATCGAAATCAAAGCCCTAATCAATCAAGAGATCTCATGGGTCACCACGGGTATTAAAAAGCTAAAACAGTCAGCCAATAATGAAAACAGGACAGAGAAAGCCGAGGCAGAAGAGAGTGTTGTTATAGAATTATACGAGACGATATATTATAAAGCCTTAAATGTATACAACCAGTTAACCAGGCTAACTTACCCGGCCAATCCGGTAACCATTAAATATACAAACAGGCGTACGGACTGTTTTTTGCAAAGAACAAAGTGATAAACGTGATTATCGGGTTAACGATTTTTTGCCTGGTATTTTTTATTATTTCCAGTGCTAAAAACAATAACCATGTTTATGGCATTCTTTCATTGTTGTTTGCGAGCGGACTGGGGGCCGGATTTTACACCCTCTCCACCGCACGCAAATACCTGGTAAAACGTACGTTTGACCCCAGCTATAATCCAACTTATTTAATCCGTTTTTTACTGGGCATTTCGGCCGGGACTATTCTGGCACTTATCTTTAAAGATGTAATTACACTCAATGACTTTAAATTCTCAGCCGAAATTTTGGCTGTTGTAGGAGGCTTTTCGGCCGATGCCGTTTCAACCATTCTGGAACGGGTAGCGGAGCTTATTGTTGCCGTTTTTAAAGGTACCGGCGAAACGGACCCGCAAAAAACCGATACCAAAATGAGGAACGAGCGGGAAATCCAGAAACAAAAGGATAAACTGGATAAAATGGATGCTTTGGCGGAAATCAAAGCTAAAATGGTGGAGGTGGGAGCAGGCGATGAGATTATTCAAACGGTGAATGAAAAGCTAAAAGAGGTATAAATTAATCGATAAATAATCTGGGAATAAAATGAATGACTTTCTTAGACGGAACAAAATGAGGTGATTTCACAACATCTAATCAAAGGTCAGATGTTTATAGATCGACAGTTCTAATGCTTTATCTCGATAATCGGATGCCTGTTTTTTATTTTTCTGCTCCCAAATTCGGGATAATCCGAAGTAGGCATAAGACAGACGACCGTTGGCAAAAGGCACATATTTTTCAGAAAGCTGAACAGCATTCCAATAATGTTGTTCTGCGACGGGGTAATTTTTATATTTTTTTTCCTGCACTATGCCTCTATAAATTTCTACCATCATCTGAAAAAAATTATTGGAAAATGAATTATTTTCCAATTCATCGATTAATTGTTCTGCTCTGTAATATCTTTCCAGTAACAGGAGTGTCCTGATTCTGTACGAGAGGTATAACGGGTTATTTGGATATTCTTGATAAAGCATGCGGGTATAACGTGCACTTTTGCGATAATCGCCCTCAAAATTCAGGCTGATATATACCAGGAATGATAGCGCTTCGGCATCTAAAAATATTCCATGCTTCCAGGTATACTCCAGCTGCCTTAACCCCAGCTCTTTATTCCCTTTGGGAAAAAAATAGGCAATAGGCTTATACACCGGATGTTTTTCCGGGTAAGCTTCGATATAATAATTGTAAAGTCCGGTAGAAAAATTAAAATCAACAAAACTATCCGTTAAATCAAATCCGTCTTTTGTTAACTGGTATGCTTTGCGAACATATGGAATTACTTTGGATGATTGGTGATTATCGGCATAATATTGCATAAGTAAAAGCCTTGATGCCAGGCTTATAAAAGAAGCTTCGGTGTTGTCTTTATCTTTATTGAGCAATGCATCCGATTTTTCTATGGCATCGGTGATATAATCCACATATATTTGATGAAAATCACTTTCCGGGGTAACCGGAAAATGTTCCCAGTAAATTTTTATGGAATAAAATAATTGAGGCAGTGGATGATCAGGATATTTTGATGATATTTTTTGGTAATACGAATCAACCTGTTCAAAATCATAATTATAAATACGATTTAACTGATCTTCAATTTCTGCTACAGCCTTGAGGTCGGATAAAATATTCGGTTGAGACCAGACCTGGAGAGAAATAAAAAGAAAGGGTATTATAAAAAATATTCTCATTTATAATTGAGCGGTTGATTAGAAGCCCAAAATTATAATTTCCTGGGTTTAAAAAAAACCCTCACAAAGAAGTGAAGGTTCGTTGTTGCTTTTTTTACCCCTTAAATCCGATTTCTTTGTGAGTCCCATCACAAAAGGGTTTGTTTTTTGACCCGCCACAACGGCACAGGTACGATTCTTTTTCAGTTTTGACCTCTTTTCCTTTATTGTCTTTTAGTTCAATCGTGCCATCTACAAATAATGGCCCGTTTTCAATGAGGGTGATCTTTGTTTTACTCATAGTGTTTTGTTTTAGTTGATTTGCATGGGTATTTCCATGATTAAAATTTTAGCCTCTTCGGTTGCCGTCATGTTGATTTTTTTTATTCCTGTAAACCCGATTCCGTCGCGGTAATTCAGTAAATTTTTTTCAACCGAGACACTTCCTTCGATAACAAAAAGATAAATGCCGTGATTTTTACCCTTTAAGGTGTACTCACCTTCCCATCCTGATTTTAGATTTCCCATATGGAACCAGGCATCCTGATGAATCCAAACGCCCTGGTCGTTTTTGTCTGGGGATAAAATCTGAAAAAGCTCATTCTCTTTTTCCAATGCCTTAAGAGAGATTTGATCGTAACGCGGTTCTACATTTTTTTTATTAGAGAATATCCAAATCTGTAATAATTTCACTTCCTTGTCACTGTTGGCATTAAATTCACTGTGTTGAATCCCGGTTCCTGCACTCATTACCTGTACATCTCCACTTTTGATAACCCCTTCGTTTCCCATACTGTCTTTGTGTTTCAAATCGCCATACAACGGGATGGTAATAATTTCCATATTATCATGTGGATGGGTGCCAAACCCTTCGCCACCGGCAATAGTGTCGTCGTTTAAAACACGTAACGCACCAAAATGAATTCTCTCCGGGTCGTAGTATCCTGCAAAACTGAAGGTATGATAGGTGTTTAACCATCCATGGTTTGCATGCCCCCTGCTTTGTGCCTTATGTATAATGGGTCTCATCATTGTTTTTTTTAATTTAAATAAAAATAACAGAAGAGATTACTCTTTAATCATGGTAAGCAACATTTTAAATTTAGAGGTAGCTTTTACAGCATGAGGAATATTTGCCGGCATAATAATTGATTTCCCTTCAACCACTTCATATGGTTTTTTATCTATTATTACTTGTGCAGCTCCCTCTAAAACCTGAATAAGTGCATCGAATGGAGCAGAGTGCTCACTAAGCTCCTGTCCTTTATCAAAGGCAAACAACGTTACATTGCCCACAGGTTTTTGGATAATCTTTTTACTTACGATTCCATCGCTTGAATAGTTTATTTTTCCGGCAAAGTCAAAAACTTCTGAACGATTGATTTTATCTTCCATAGTACACTGTTTTTATAATCAAACAAAGAAAGGGTGGATTTGTTTGTTATTATATGAGGATATTCGTTGGAATACAAGATTGGAGGGATGACCATTTTTAATTATCAATTATTTTTTGTATAATATTGAATGGTTAAAAATGGAGGTGTGTTTTTATGGTTTTTAAGATAATGATGAAGATTTTAATCGTTTTAATGTTAATGTTGAATATTTTTAATAGCAGAGCACAAGATAATATGGGAAATATATATGAGTATAGGATTTTAAATGCAGGAGAAATTAAACCCAAAGGATGGATAAAAGAACAGTTATTTCGGGATTTAACAGACGGTTACATCGGTCAGTTTGACAAAGTTCATTCTACGGTAACACACAACCTGTTTGTTAAACAAGACAGACGAAGCGAAAAGCAATATAAAATAGTAAAAGAGTGGTGGAGCGGCGAACATGAAGCTTACTGGAAAGATGCTGTAGTCCGTATGGCTTTTTTAACCGATAACGAAGAATATATCCGGCAGGCAAAAAAATGGATCGATGACATTGTTAAAAATGCCGGCGAAGATGGCTATATTGGTATATATAAAGATTGCGAAGAGCTGACTTGCCGGTTTAAGCATAAAAAAGGAAATGGTGAATTGTGGGCTACCAGCCGCATATTAATGGCTATGTTGGCGTATTATGAATATACAGGGGATAAAAAAGTATTATCTGCAGCAGAAAAAGCGGCAAAGCTCATTATTTCGGAGTATAAGGACAGAAATTATTTCAGCAAATCTTCCAAAGGAGGAGGGGTGTCGCATGGTATAGGTTTTTTTGAAAATCTTGAATGGCTTTATCGAATCACCGAAGATGCATTGTATCTTAAAGCTGCAGCTAAACTGTATAACGATTTTAGTCGTGGCAAAGTTCGCGACGATGATTTAAAGCTGCAACGATTACTTGATACTGCAAGATATTTTAGAAAACATGGAGCACATGTGGCAGAAGGGATTTTTGTTCCTCATTTTGTGGCTGCTATTCATGAGGAAGCTGAATATAAACGGGCTTCTGAGATGAGTATTCAAAAATTAAATTACCACTTAACTCCCGGTGGCGCTATGCGTTGCGACGAATGGGTGAAAGGGCGTAAAGGAACAGCAGATGAACGATACGAATACTGCGGCATTGCCGAAATGATTAGTCCGTTCAATAAAATGATTGCTTTGAACGGGGATTTTGACCTGGCCGATAAAACAGAAACAATGACATTTAATGCCGGCCAGGGGGCACGCCTCCCTGTACTTAAAGGATTGTCGTATCTTACATCGGATAACCGGATAAAAATTAACCATCAGGAAATAGGACACCGGGAATCGTATGACGCCTCCCACCGGGCAGCCTCCTGCTGTGTGCTGAACGGAGGCCGGCTAATGCCTTATTATGTAGAAGGCATGTGGATGAAAGACATTAATAATGAAGGATTAGTTGCTGTATTATATGGGCCAAGCGAAGTAAAAACCACACTGAACGATATAGAGGTCCACGTGGAAGAGAAAACCAACTATCCTTTTTCAGACGAAGTGGAGTTTTTGATTAACCCGGAGAAACCGGCAGAATTTAAGCTCATCTTACGAAAACCCCATGGTTGCTCCGATGTTAATATCTCCAAAATGGAAGGGGCAAATATCCGTGAAGATCATAACCAGATAATCATTTCGAAATATTGGAAAAAAAATGATAATTTTATGGTGGAATTTAATTTTGACGTTGAGAAAATAGCTCAGCCTTCATCCAAAACAGTAAAAGGAGAAGGATTTTATGTGAAGCGAGGACCGTTGGTTTATGCATTACCTTTTGAACATCGTATGGATACGATCAAAGAATATCATAAAAGTGGATTTTACCGATATAAGATAAAAGCAAAAGATAAAAAGAAATGGAATTATAAAATAACACCTGATGCAAACTTTGAGTTTGAGTCGATTGCCGGTAATGACCAGTTGTTACATCCCTGGGATGAGCCGGTGGTTAAGCTTAAAGGAAATTTGATTAATAAAAAAGGAGAAAAAGTACCGGTTGAGCTGGTTCCGGAAGGAAATACGATTTTTCGAAGAGTAACGTTTTCAACGTATAAACAATAAAAACAGCTAATCATTAAAAAAATAAATATGGATAAAAAAGATGTAAGTATTGTTATTTGCGCCTACAACGAAGAGCCAACCATTAAAAATGTGATAGAATCGTGCCACCGGTTTAACCCTGAAAGTGAACTGGTTGTGGTCGATGATGGCTCGGAAGATGCGACACAGCAAATCGTGAAGGATTTACTGAAAGATATCCCGATAAACTATATCCGGATGGATGAAAATAAAGGGAAAAGCTACGCCATGGTTGTAGGCGTTGAAAATGCTCAACGAGATATCATTTTATTTTTCGATGCCGATATTACCAATATAAAAAAGAAACATTTTGATCAACTGCTGCAACCTATTTTTAGGGATGAAGCTGATATGGTTCTGGGACAACCTTCAGAGACCCTGATTGATTACCGCATCAATCCGTTTAAGGGTCTTACCGGCGAAAGAGCGATGTTTAAAAAGGATATTGAACCCATACTGGAAGATATTCGGGATATCCGGTTTGGTGTAGAAACATATATTAACCTTTATTTTCAGGCTTATGGAAAAAGGTTAAAGTATAGTGTTTTAGATGGATTAACCCATCCCACAAAATATGAAAAAACAACGCCGATGAAAGCCACCATGGAATTTATCAGCGAAGGACAGGAAATTGCATCTACCCTGTTAAAGAATTACGATCTAATTACCAGGCGGATTGAATCGTCGTTTAATTCGCAAAACGAAAAGGTGAAAGAAAAAATAAAACAGTTGCATTCCGAGCTAAACGAAAATATCCAGTCATTATTAAAAAACGGGAAATTTAAAGAATAATCCCCTATGGTCTGAAAATAAGTAATATGAAAAAGAGAAAAATCATTCAGTCGGGGATTTTTTTTGTTATTGGTGCTGCTTTATTCTGGTATGTTTACAAAGACCTTGATTTAAATAAAATAGGAGGTCAATTAAAAAACCTGGGGTATGGATGGATCGGTTTGTCGTTGATATTTAATTTACTAAGCCAGCTAACCAGGGCTTATCGATGGAAGAAACTCATCGTTTCGATGAATTATCAGCCGGGAATTTTCAATCTTTTTTTGTCGGTTATGGTCCTGGCCTTTACGAACCTTGTCATACCCCGCGGAGGAGAAATTGCCCGTTGTGGTGTTATTTCCAAATATGATAAGGTGCCTTTTACTAAGCTGGTAGGGACTGTTTTTATCGAACGGATTACCGATTTTGTAGCATTAATTATCCTGTTTCTGGTATTGCTGGGTTGGCAATTTCCGTTAATCCTTGATTTGTTTCAATCGGCAAATGTAAACCTTGAGTTCTCCAATTATAAAGAGAAAATTATCATTTACTCCTTTATAGTGGTATTTATAGCCATAGCTTTTTTTGTATTGTATAAGCTCAATGTATTTAAAAAGTTCAGGAGTAAGATTCATCAATTAAAAAAAGATTTTATTGAAGGATTTAAAACCATTGCATCCATAAAAGGGAAGGGGATGTATGTCTTCCAGACTTTCCTTATTTATTTTTTCTGGCTGATGATGCTTTATGTGATGTTCTTTGCCTATGAACCTACTCAGAATCTTACGTTAGCAAATGCAGCCTTTACCTTTGCCATTTCCACTTTTGCATTTATTTTGCCGGTACAGGGAGGTATTGGTGCATGGCACTATGTAGTTATTCAATGTTTAATGTTGTTTGGAATAGGAAGTCAGGAGGGGATGATTTTTGCCCTCATAGCTCATGCGGTTACCAACCTGGTATACCTGGTTTTTGGTGCTGTTGCTTTGATATTGCTGCCGCTGGTTAATAAGGTATAGTTGTAGTCCGATCTTGTGTTCCAAATATTATGATTTTAAGCCTTTGAGAAGATGTTTAATTGTGCATAAAAAAAAGCACAGGCACTTAGTAAGTGCTTGTGCTTTAACGGGGTAATTTCTTCAGAATATCTTTTTATCTAAAAAGGCTTATTTTTTCCTCTTTTTTATCTTTCGATAGACTATCTTTTTTCCGTGGGGTTAAGTCGCTGATACTAACCTTAACTCTGTAATAGCCTTCACTGTTGGTACTATAACCTCTAACCTTAAAGTAATACATACCAGAATCAGTGCAGTTCCAAAGCAATACGGCAGCTGTGCTATAATTAAAATCTACATCAATATTAGCATTATTATCATCATCAGAATCCAGGAGAGTTTGCCCATCGGTTCCATATAAGTCGAGGTAACTGTCGAAATAACCAAGAACCTGTATCAGGTAATTTTCTCCTGCTGTTGCATTAAACTTAAACCAGTCACTATCTTCAGAAACGATAACATGTATGTCAGACTCGCTGCCTACTTGTATTGATGTTGCATCCTGGTAGGTATCGTCTGGTTCAAAGTTGTCATTGGATAATTCGGTAGTCCAGCTTGCAGGGGGTATTGTGCCGCTGTATCTTTTTAAATATATGGTAATCTCTTCGGTTCCCTCACTATAATAGTAAGTTCGGGTTAATACCAGCATGTCATCCTGGAAAGAATAGTGCATGGTGTCTTTTTCCTCTTCTATCTTCATAAGATCGTTAGCATAGGTAAGAATGAGTGTGTTTCCATCCATTTCATAGTTTACTTCGGAACAGTAATATTCCGTACCTGCATCATTTTCACAAAAATTTACAGTATTCTCAGTAATCTCAATAAGCGAAGCATTAAAGAAATCATAATCATAATTAGGATCATAGGTTGAAGTTCCATTTTCTTTTTGAATATAAGACGATGAATACTCTTCTTGATAGAAATACCATTTACCAATAACTGAGGGGCCGGAATCATCTTTGTCGCAACCGACAAATAAAAGCATCAATGAACTAATCAATAAAACACTGATGAATAAAAAATTTAGTTTTGTTTTCATGTTACAAGTTTTTGGTTGATAATTATTCGTTAGATTTAATAAACACAAATATATTTTGTTTTTTCCTCTTTTTCAATACTTTATATTAAGTACTTTGTATCATCCTATGCCAATTGATTATTTAGCGAATATCTTTTGACTTATTTTGACGAAAATCCACACATGATACTAATACTAAGATAATTGTTTTTTCATTGATAAAGCAATAAATTTTATGGATACCCTTATTTTGTTGATTAAAGGGCAAATACGTTTACTAAACAGTAAAAAACATTCGTGAATGTAATTTTTTCCTTACTTATGCCCGCACTCTTTTTTTATGTTGGTTGTGATTTGTGAGAAGTATTGCCCTGGTTTAGTGGTAATTAACCATCTTTACCAATTCGTCCGTCTTTCGTTAGAAGGATGGCAATAGAACGCGTTCCAGGTATTTCAGATAAGATAATAATTAACATTACGGTAATAGGAACACTTAAAAACATACCGATAATTCCCCAGATGGCACCCCAAAATGCCAGTCCGAAAATAATAATTAAAGGACTAATGTTTAGAGAATCGCCGGTGAGTTTGGGGTCGATATAGTTCCCCACAATTAGCTGTATAGCCCCTACAATAATTAATACCCATATTCCGGGCATCACTTCACCAAACTGCAGCATGGCAAAAAAGGCCGGAAAAGTTGTTGCTACTAACGAGCCTACCGTAGGAATATAATTGAGAATAAAAATCAGAAATGCCCAGAAAATAGGTGCATCAACATTTAAAAACAGTAAGGCAAAATAACTAAGAAAACCTGTAAGCAGACTTACCAATGTTTTGATAGAGATATAGCTCCCGATAGATTTGTCGATTTTAGAAAGGATATCCGTCACATCATCCTGATCATCTTTTTCGGCATAAATCGCATTAATTTTTTTAATGAAAAAAGGCTCTTCAAGCAACAAAAAAAGCGTATAAACTATAATGAGCAAAGCATCGCCAAACAGGTCGGTTATGGAATTGAGCAGAACCGAAAGAAGTTTGGTGTATTCATATTCGCCCAAAAAATCTTTAATCGAATCCACAAGATCGATATTAAAAGTTTGGTTGATCGAAGCGGTAATATCGGTTATGTTTTTTTGATAAGCAGGCAGCTCTTTGGATAGCTGTTGGATATTCATCGCTAATATTTTACCAACACCTCCAAGAATAGCAAAAATAATTAAAAATCCTATACCATTAAGGATGATGTTGGGGACTTTGTCGATATATTTTATTTTTTTCAGGAGGTCGCGAATCTCTTTTATCAGGAACCAAAAAATTAATGCAATAAAAAAAGGAAGAATAAGGTTTTTGCCATAAATAAAAATCAATACCACTCCAAAAGAAATGAGCAGGCTGTTTGTAATTCTTGAGGCTTTCATTGCAAGTGACTTTTAATGGAAGTATAAAGGTAATATTTTTAGTTTATTTGGCGTGGTTTACAGTTATAAATTTTATTAAAAAAAGCGTGCCACAACTTTTGGCTGTGGCACGCTTATTATTTGTTATTTAAACAATCTATTTAGTGACATATTTTGTTTCTTTAAACAGATCTTTATGGTCTTTAATCTTCTGATCGTTTCCAAAAACGCAAATAATATCCTGTTCCATGATATCCCGAATCATTTGTTCGTATGAGCGAATATCTTCGGCTGTGGTATTAAGAATTGCATTGCGTTCTTTTTCCATCTCTGCTTTTGTTCTTTGGATAAAATAGTTGTTTATTGCTATTGAACCTCGCTGTGAAGCAGTCGTTGGCCTATCGATATTCGAAATGGTACCAATAATAAATCGGGTCATCTCTTTTTCATCTGCCTCGAAATCTTTAAGGAAATCGGGTGCTGCATCGTAATTATCAAACGTTTCTTTTAAGTTAGGATCACGATAAGAAGCAAAGTAAGCATCTCCTGCTGGTGAAAAATTGGCCCATCCTCCATAGGCTCCACCCATTACACGAATTTTGTTTTGCAGATAGTCACGCGACATTACCTGGTTTAAAACGCGCATCTTACCATCCCACTCATAGTTTAGTTTCTTGTAATCGTATCCTTTAACGACATACTGAACCATTGATGCAGACATTAAACCCTCATTTTTAACTTCCAGGTCAAAGGTCCAGTCATTCGCTTGTACCTCTTCGTCAGACAATGTAGAGACAAATTTTCCAAATTCTGTTTGATAGATCTTGTAGTTTTCATCAGAACAGGTAATTCCGCCAATTACATTGTTTTTATTGAAAAGTAATTGTGCTGTTTCTTTTAATTTAGCTACAATGTCTTCTTGTTTAGCATCAAAATTATGGGTTAAATCAGTAATAAAATCATAATATGATAATCCACCGGTTATCTCGTTATACATCCCGTGGTTGCTGTAATACGAACTTAATCTGGTCGTTGCAACACCCACGCCATTGTTTTTAGTCCTTGACTCCATTTGGGATTGATGACGAATCATCATTTCTTTTAGCCGGTCAATATCATCCAGCCTGGTATTGTTTAGAATTTCTGCTGTTAAATCAAAAAGCTTATCGGTTTTATCAACCGTTGCTTTAGCAGAAACGATAAATTTAGGTGATAGCTTATCATCTGAATAATTTTCCAGGTAAGAGGTAAGATAAGTATAAAATCCACCGGTATGAATATTTAATGCATTGTCAAGCTCACCGTAGGTATAGTTTTCTGTATTCAGATTTCCTAAAAGTTGGGACAAAAGATTCGCATAAGGAATAAGTTCTTTTGGTAAGGTATGCATATCAAAATACAGGGTTCCATAAACGATATTACTGGTGAAATCTTCATAATGGAGAACAGGTGTCTTTTGAACCGATTTCTCAGCAATTTCATACCATTGTACTTCTTTACTTATATCAGACAGCGATAACATAGGTACCGTAGCGATGTCTTCTGGCGAATCCTTTTTTTGCTGATGTTCTTTCAGCTCTTTAGTTTCTTGTACAAGCTTCTCGAGCTCTTCTTTGCTCAGGCTTGCTTTATATTCAGCTAATTTTTCTTTTGTTTTTTCAGCAATCTCATTTTCCAGTCCGGGCTGTGGCTTAAGCACAAGAAGGAGTGCATGGGGATTGTCAATAAGATGCTCTTTAATCATGTTTTCAAGCAATCCGTTTTCAATTCCTTTTTTTACATTAGCTAATGGTTTTTCATATTCCAGTCCCATAAAAGGGTCATCGGCAAATAAAAGTCCGTTTTTAACAGAGAAAAGGTACATTAATCCTTTTTGTGGCGAGTTGCCCTCTCTTAAACGGAACTCCATACGATTTAGAATTCCTTCGATGGTTTCTTCGTCAAAACCTTCCTGACTTACTTTCTCTAAAGTATTAAAAACGATTTCTTCAAATTTTTCCTTGTCTTCGGGATTTGCATTTTTTACTCTAATTTGGAAAACATTTTGTTTACTGCTACTGCTCCAGGAGCTTATATCTTTTCCTATTCCTGCTTCCTGAAGGGCCAGCCGTAAAGGAGCTGATTCATGATTTACAAGGGCTTCGCTTAAAATGTTGAGAGCCATGGTCAGTTCCTGATCGGTATTTAATCCGGCAACAAAACTATAGCTTAAGAATGTTTTATCTTTTGTGTTACTTCCTTCCGGCACACTATAGGGTTTCTCTGCTACTTTTCTTTCTTTAAAAGGTTCTTGCAATGGGATTTCTACTTTTTCTTCTGATTTTTCATAGTTAGAAAAATACTCCCGGTCAAGAAATTCTAATTCTTTATCTAAATCAGCATCCCCGTATAACAGAACAAAACTGTTTGAAGGGTGGTAATATTTTTTATGAAAATTTTTGAAATACTCGTATGTAAGACCCGGAATTGCAGAAGGATGCCCACCGGATGAAGCACCATAGGTGTTATCAGGGAAAAGGATTTTGTTTACCTGGTAGTTCAGCTCACTGCCGGGGCTTGAGAAAGCACCTTTCATCTCGTTATAAACTACGCCTTTATAAACAATTTCTCCATCTATATCATCAAGTTCATAATGCCAGCCTTCTTGTTTAAGGATTTTTGGGTCTTTATGAAGCATTGGATTAAAAACGGCATCCATGTATACATGCATCAGGTTAAAATAATCTTTTTCGTTCATGCTGGCAACAGGATAGGTTGTAAAATCCGAACCCGTCATTGCATTAATGAACGTGTTTAGTGAACCTTTAACCAACAGATCGAAGGGACTCTTTACAGGGAAGTTCTCAGAGCCGTTTAATACTGAGTGCTCCATAATATGTGGAGTTCCATAATCATGTTCTGGAGTTGTTTTAAACGATACGCTGAAGAGTTTGTTCGCATCGTCGGCGTCAACCTTTAAAAGTTTGGCACCACTTTTCTCGTGGATAAAATATAAACACCAGTCATCAACCTCTTCAACAAATCTTTTTTCTTCGAGTTTAAAACCGTTATAAACTTCGCCCTCTTTATACTCGGGGCCTTGAGAGCATGACCATAAAAGGGAAAATGATATGGCTGCAATCAATAATAAAATTTTGTTTCTCATAATGTTAGATTTAAATTTTAGAATATTTTTATTGTTTGATGGTTAATCAATCAATTAGTTTAAAGATACGGTAAATATAATTAATATTTTAATTATTGAGTTTCTTTTGGGTGAGATATTTAACGTTTAACGTAGTAAGGTCGTTTAGATCAAAAGAATATCTTAAGGGGAAGCTTTATTTTAATTTGTTTTAATTGAATTTTGGCATTAATTTAATAAATTGCATGTTTATATAACTTTTTAATGAAAGATTTAATACATATTGTTTATGTTAGTTTTTCTGTTAACGATCTGACTGAAAAAAACCTTGAAGATTTATTGGTTGATATTCGCAAAAGGAATAAACTTCAGAAAGTTACAGGTTTGCTTCTATATAATGATGGGACATTTATTCAGCTTATAGAAGGAAAGACTGGTATCATTCAAAACCTATTTGAAAAAATACAGAATGACAGACGGCATTCAAACGTAGTATTGTTATTAGAAGAGTCAATAAAAAAGCGTGCATTCCCTGATTGGACCATGGGATACTATAAGCTAAACCGAGAACAATCCGGAAAAATCCCCGGATATTCAGATTTTATGCTTTCAAAGGATTCAAGAAAACTTATTGAGTCTACATCTTATGAGGCAATGAAGCTGTTGAATAGTTTTAAAACATATATTTGATTTGAATATTTACTACTGGTTTTCAGGCTTAAGCATTGTAGCAATTTTTACTCGATCAGATGGCAATTAAATTTTACCATTAATCATGTTTTAGTTGTTCAACCATTTTTTAAAATTAGAGGCTCTTTCTATACTTACAATGGTTTCCATTTCATCATCCGCCGGCGGATTGAGTTTTAGTTTAACTCTGCCGCGCGAAAAAGCTGTCATGCTCTGTATAGCATCCATATGAACAATATATTTCCTGTTGATTCTGAAAAATTGTTCAGGGTCCAGAACGGCTTCCAATGCATCCAGAGTATGCTCTACAGCGCTGGAACCACCCTGA
>Ga0102926_1000777_pt1 | contig 19001 bp, 21 predicted proteins | sample SalPonR1_A_D2_MG_FD_78173 | JGI IMG/M metagenome (GOLD analysis project Ga0102926, IMG submission 78173) | Salt pond soil microbial communities from South San Francisco under conditions of wetland restoration - Salt Pond MetaG R1_A_D2_MG | ecosystem: Environmental > Aquatic > Marine > Intertidal...
AGCCGAATACTGGAAGTTTGTATTTAAAAAGACGGACGAAATAATGAAGTCGGGTGTAAATCCACGGTTGAAATCCATGTTGTTCATAAAAAACATGTATGATCATTTCGAGGAGCAGATGAGTAGGAAGGCGGGCGAAATTGACCTTGAGTCCGTGGCTTTCATGGTAAACATGAATGGAGTTCGGGAAGAAATTCAGATCCGTATTGAAATATTGATGAAAGAAATAATGAAGGACGAGTCAAAAAGCATCGATGATGAGGATTTTAAAAGGGTAATCAGGATTATATCTTTGTCAATTATTTCTTTCATAAGGGATTTTCCGGACGACAAGGAAGATAACATCCGATTCATAAACAATTTCATAAACTGTGCTCTTGACCAGTCTCAAAAGTAAGAAATCATATGTTCTCAAGCGCATTGGAATGAATAATTTTTATAATGAAGGGTATTTGTTAAAGGTAAGACAAATAATACAGGAGGCGAAATCATGAGTTTATTGGATAAGATAAAAAGCACCACCAAAGAAACAGCTTCAACAATAGGCGCAAAATCGGCTGAATTGGTGGAGACGGGGAAAATGAAAATCAGCAAGGCCCAGCTTGAATCCGAAATCAAAGCCAAGAAGAGGGAAATAGGCAACTTGGTCTATGAAGCGCATAAAACGGATTTGGAAGTTGATGCGGAGAAATTGATGGCAATCTTCATAGAAATAGGGGATTTGGAAAACGATATAGAAGAGCTGGCATAAAAAGACAAAGGGAATCCATAAGTTATGATGGATTCCTTTTTTATTCTGCGTAATATATAATGAATAAAAAGGCAACAATGGGAGGATTCATGAAGATTGTATGTTTGGGAGACAGCTTGACATATGGATACGGAGTCAAGCGAAGAGACGTTTGGACAAGCGTTGCATCCGAGCAGTCGGGAAATTCATATATAAACAAAGGGGTCAATGGAGACACAAGCGGAGGAATGCTTTCACGTTTCAATGAAGATGTTTTAATGGAAAAACCCAAAGCGGTAATATTGATGGGAGGAGCCAATGATTTCATTGTAGGGGAGCCTGCAAGCAGGGTAAAGGCCAATATGTCTTCGATGGCATACCAATCTTTGGCCAAAGGCATATTGCCCGTTATAGGAATAGAGGTTGACATATTGGAGGGAATGGTCCGGAAGGAATGGTTGAGATTCACAGATTTCGCTACAGTCCACAAGAAACTTTTGGAGTACAGGGAATGGGTTGGCTTGTATGCGGAAATATTCGGAATCGCATACATAGACGCATACGGTCATTTCAAGGAAAGGTATCCAGAAGGAGGCAGGGATTTATATTCGGATGGACTGCACCTAAATCTTGAAGGAAACAAGGCCATGGCTACAATAGTGACAAAAGAGATGGCAAAATTAATAAAATAATGATATGGGAGGGAAATCATGCAAACATTGATAGGTTTTGCGGCGGCTACTTTTTTTGCTGTATATATTTATTTGAGGATCTTCGGATATGGACGCAGGAAAAAATAGTTTTGAAGTTTCAAATTTTTGATCATACAGTGACTTAAAATAACCAAGTTGGACGTATCCTTTATACAACGGGGGAATATTATTGTGTCGAAAAGAACTGCAAGCAAGGGCGCTCAAGTTCTTGAAAGAAGAATAAAATCGATAAAAAATGGAAACAATCAAGAAAAAGAAGCTTTCATTCGCGATTATATCCCATTTATTGTAAAAAGCGTATCAAAATGTATTGGTGCGTATCTGGAATCGACCGAAAGCGATGAATTTTCCATAGGGCTCAAAGCTTTTGACGAAGCTTTGCAAAGATACGAAATAGACAAAGGGAATTTTATTTCATATGCCGATTTGGTCATTTCAAGCAGAATAAAAGACTACAGGAAAAAGGAAAGCCGGAACAGGACCTTGCCTTTGTCCTCGTTTGACAGCGAAAACGGGAATCTTCTGGAAAGGGAATTCAGCACCGGCGATTTCACTTCGGAAATAGACATAAAAGAGCAGTTGAAAGAATTCAAATTGAAATTGGGTGAGTTCAACATAACATTGGAACAGTTGTTGGAGGAGTCGCCAAAACACAAAGACACAAGGCTAAAGGCGCTTTGCATAGCAAAAAAGGTCAGTTCGAACGCGATTTTGAAAAATGAATTTTTATTAAAGAAAAAATTGCCGTTCAGCCATATAAGAAGAGAAATGCAGATAAGTCAAAAGGCAATTCGCAGAAGCAATGGATTTATAATAGCAGCAGTGCTGATTTTTATAAATGACTGGCCGGATTTAAAGAATCAATTGCCTGAGTTTGACAAGGATGGAGGGGAGCTTATTGATAAGTAAGGGGATTGTCATTGAAGTCAAAAAAAATTACGGGATTGTACTCAGCGATGAGGGCATATATGAAAAGCTTGTAAAGAAAGGTTCTCTTTCAGAGGGGGACAGAATCATATACACTCGTGAAGACATCTATGCGGCAAGACATGCCGGGCACAAGAAGATATACAGGACATTGGTTTCGGCGGCAATGGTAATTTTTGCTATTGCAATGGCCTTGGGATTTGAAAATTTGCCGTCGCAAAACGTTTATGCTGTTGTCAGCATGGATATAAATCCAAGCATTCAATATTACTTGGACAAGAATGATTTGGTGCTTAGGACGGAAGCCATGAATGAGGACGGACTTGATATTGTGGGTTGCGGCTTGGAGGGACTGAGCATCGAGAAAGCAATCAACAGGACGCTTGAAGAGGCGGAAAAAACCCATTATTTGAAATCGGATTCAAAAATCATCGTATCGGCAGTGGAATTGAAATCCGGGAAGTTGGATTATGCCGAAAAAATCGCAGAAAAAATCTTTGTAGAGCCCATGATAGCTCAAAATAAAATAGAGGTTTTTGTGCTTGAAGTGGACAGGAATGATTATGAAGAAAGCAGAAGCATGGATACCAGCTTGGGTAAATACAAGGTATATGAAATCCGAGGAGAGGATTCTTCAGGCAGCCTTGAAGATATAAATGGGATGAAGGCTTCTGAAATAATTGAAAAAGACATGCTGGATGAAGGTAAAGTGCATGTTTTCAAAAACACCGAAAAAGACCAACAAAATGAGATTTCGAATCAGTCAAACAATATGAAAAAGACGCCTGAAAAAACGCAGAAAGCAGAAACGGATGAAAAAACCGAATTGACAATTATGCCTGGCGATGAAAACGAAAAGCTTTCAATGGAAGACCTTTCAAAAAGAGGCCAAAATCTCGAAGAGGTTAAAAAAGCGGAGACAAAGAATGCCAAAACGGCACCTCTTAGAAACAAAGAAACCGAAGACATGCCGGATAGCGATTATGTTGAAGATGTTTTGATGGCAGAAAATGAAAAGGCGGCAGGAAAAGATGAATTTGCCGGTCTGCCTGAAAATCGGAATGAAAAGAAGGTTTTGCCAAATTCAAACAATGGAAACGGAACGAAGCTTGAAAAAGGAGATTCGGTAAAAGCTGTAGAATTTGATTTGGAGAAAAAAATTGAAAAGCAGGCAAAAGAAAAAGTCGCCAAGAATGAAGATTTGGGCAAGCCGCTAAATATTGCCGATCAAGAAAATGTTGAAACCAATTCAAACAGCGGAAATAGAGTGAAGTTTGAGAAAAATGCTTCGTTAAAAGTCGCTGAAAGCGATGCGGCGAGTGAATCGGAGAAACAGGCAAAGGGAAGAGCTGTTGAAAACAATAAAGACAAAGCCTCTGCCGACGAGGACCTTGTAAGTTCGTCGAAGGACCAAGCAAGGGACGAAAGTAAGCCTGGCAAAAATTCAAAAACCTCCGATTCAACAGAAAACAAGGATGAAAAAAGCGGAAATGACAAAAAGTTTGAAAATGATGAAACCGAAAGAGGAAAGAAAGAGAAACTCGTAGCGTTTAAAGGGAAGAGCGATGCGAAGATTTAAAAACTTATCAGCCGAGAAATAAAATGTGCCCCAAAAATAAATTGAATACGTATACTATAGACAAATGGAATAAGACAAATTTTTAAGCATATCGATAACGGCAAACCGGTTGAAAAGCCGGGACGCAAAACCACAGACCTAAAGGGTGAAACCTATGGTGGCTGGGTCCCCGAAAATGCTCAAATTGGTTTTTTGGTGGAAAAAGGTTGAAAGACCCGTATCGTATGCGATACGGGTCTGTTTTATTGAGGGGGTGAATGCCTATAAAGAAGCCTATCGCTTTGTTCTTCATGACTATAATACTTTTTTTCAACGGGATCGGAAATTTTGGATTTTGTGGCGGGGACAATCTGATTGAGAGAAGCAATCAGGCAAAAAGATTGTATTCCGCAGAGGAAATGTCCTTGCTCAATGAAAAGGCGCAATTGATAAGCGCCAATTATGAGAATGTCTTTCCGCTGGGGGTCGAATGCATATTGAACGAGTCGATGAATTTCAAGTTCGATACACCTCCCGTGATAAAGGACGGAAGGACAATGGTTCCGGTAAGGACCATTGCGGAGGCATTCGAAGCCTCGGTCCTTTGGGATCCCGTTGAAAGAAAAGTTACAGTCAAAAAAGACAAAAAAGAAATTCTCATCTGGGTCGGCGGTAAAAGGGTGAGCGTCAATGGAAGGACAAGTGAAATTGACGTGCCGGCAATGATACTCAATGGTCGGACAATGGTTCCACTGAGATTCATAACAGAAAATCTCGGGTTGACTATTCTGTATCACGAAAATTACGGGATTGTGGAAATAATCGATTGACGGCAAATAATGATGATGAAGCGATTTCCGCTTGAGAGTATTTCGGAATACCGATAAAGGCAAACTTTCAGAAAGGAAAGGACGCAAAGTGACGGGCCTTGGGAAATTTCCGTGGCAGCCGAGCCGCCGAAGTATCATTAAGCCTTCGAAAGAAGACTTTATCATCGGGATAATTCAAAGGAGGAAAAAATGATTAGATATTTAGCACAAATGGTTGGATTTGTAAGGAACGAAGAGGGACAGGGAATGGTTGAATACGCACTGATAATCGGAGGAATAGCGTTGATTGCAATGGTTGGAATAAACCTTCTCGGACCGGGGCTGGATTCTTTGTTCGACAGCATCACATCAGCTATAACACCAACACCTTCATCATAATGAACGGATCCCGGAATTTGGAAAGCGAAAAAATGAAATTGCGGGTTGAACGATTCATGGGCAGTACGGCAAACGAAAAGGGACAAGGTATGGTGGAATATGTATTGGCGATAACGAGCATCAGCTTGGTCGCCTTGCTCAATCTTCATTTGATTGGTACGTGGCTCGATTCGTTTTTCGGCAGTTTGACAATGTTGATATAAAAGGAAAGGGGGCGACCTTAAGCGGGGAGTCCCCTTTAAATCCATAATGGAGGGGAGAAGAATGATCGGAAAAATCAAAAACCAAAAAGGGCAGGCCATGGTCGAAATGGCTTTGATTCTTCCGATTCTTCTTCTGCTTTTCATGGGAATATTTGAATTCGGAAGAGTAATGAACGCTTATCTTGTTGTAAACAATGCTGCCAGGGAAGGTGCCAGAAGCACGGCCCTCGGAGGAAGCACCCTTCAGGCTGTCCAATCTGTCGAAGATTCTTTTTCGGGTCTGGACCTTGCAAGAGTGGGAGTTTCAATCACTCCAGAAGAATCGGCAAGAACCAGAGGCGGAACCGTACTTGTAACTGTATCCTATGACATAGACCTGGTCACGCCGGTAATAAGCGCGCTTATGGACAATCCGCACCACATCGAAATAACAACATCCATGAGGATGGAGTAAAGACAGAGAGGTGATCTATTTGAGAAAAAGCCTTGATCAAAAGGGAAACATAATGGTAATGACCGCAATAGCCCTTTCTGCAATTATAGGAATGTCAGCTCTCGTAATAGATGTCGGATCGGTGATGATTGAAAAGCACAGACTGCTCAATGCAGTCGATGCGGCTGCATTGGCAGGAGGGCAGGAACTGCCCATGTATCCTGATGCTGCAAGAAATTTGGCAATTGAATACGCGGAGTCAAACGGAGCGGTGCCGGGAAGGATTTTGGTTGACATAGACGAGGATTCGTGCGGAATCCGGGTGACAGCCGATCAAACGGTCAATTACAGATTTGCAGGGATTTTCGGGCTTTCGAGCAAGGATGTAAGCCAAAGCGTCTATGTAAAGCTTGGAACGGCAGGTTCTGTATATGACGGTCTCAGGCCTTTTGCCGTGGAATGGAACGAATTCAGCTATGGGGAAAGCGTTACGCTGAAGGAAGGCGCTGGAGACGGAGATACAGGCAACTATGGGGCCGTTGCGCTTGGACTGAGAGGCGCAGACAGCTTCAAGGACAATGTGAAATTTGGATACAGCGGAAAAATATCCGTTGGAGATCTCATAGACACTGAGCCCGGAAACATGAGCGGACCTACTGTCGATGGAATAAACTACATTCTAGGAAACGACAACTGCACTTTTGAAAGCTTCACGAAGGATTCGATACGGCTGTGGACCATACCAGTTGTAGATTCTTTCGATGCGCTTGGAAGGGATCAGATAGAAGTGAGCGGATTCGCCGTATTTTTCGTCGAGGATACGAGGACTGAGGACGGAGCGGCGGTAGTGGTTGGAAGGTTTATGGAATATGTTGCAAGCGGAGACATAGATGATTCGGTAAACAATTATGGAGCTTACGGACTTAGGCTGATGCAATGAGGAGGGGACGGAAATGAAAGCGAAAAAGAAAATATTGCTGGCGGCTCTTATATTTGCAATTGCGGCAGCCTATTTGACATATCAATTTTTGGGCAGCATCAAGACGACCGATGCAGTAAAGAACGAAAAAACAATTCTTGTGGCTAAGAGGACCTTGATGCCGGGAAGTAAAATATCAGGAACGGACATAGACTCGATGGACGTCGGAGAGGATTCATACATACCCGCTTCGGCATTGATGGACAGAAATGAAATAGTTGGAAAGATAACGAAGGAAAGGATACTTGAAGGCGAAATATTTGCAGGGGAGCGAATGATAGAAAATGACGAAGACGAGCTGGCCTTCATGGTACCCGTGGGAAAGCGTGCGATTTCGGTCAATATAGACCAATTCAGCGGGGTTGGAGACCTGATACGCCCAAACGATTATGTGGATATTTATATCACCGCATATGAAAAGACGATAGAAACGGCAAGTACCAAGATTTACATGCCCGAAACATCGATTTTGCTTCTACAGGACATACAGGTTCTTGCTGTAAGCAAGCAAATAATGAATGTCGAGGGAGAAGAGAGGAAGGAAATCCCAAACAGCTATGCTGTGACGGTTGCGGTCTCGGCAGAAGAGGGTGAAAAACTTGTGCTTGGCGAGGAAATGGGCAGCATAAAGCTCGCGCTCAGGCCTTTCGGAGACGATTCGGTATACTTTACTCCGGGTGTTGTAAGGAATGATCTTGTAACCGACAAGGGCAAGATAGTGATTCCCAAATAAGGGGGGTGTTGAAATGGCTAAAAAAATCAGTGTTCTGATAGCTGAAAACAGGAGAGACACACGTGAACTCATAAAGCGGTATCTTATGACCGAAAAAGTCATTGAAGTTGTTGGAGAAGCGGATACAGGGCCAGCAGCTGTGGAATTGGCCGGCAGGCTCATGCCTGACATAGTGCTCATATATTCTGAAATGCAGCAAATGGACGGATATGAGGCGTGCGAGAAAATAGCAGAAACATGCAGGAATACATCGGTCATAATAATGGCAAGGGAAATCGGGGCCGAACAGGTCAGAAAAGCCATGGTCAGCGGAGCGAAGGACTATATAACCCTTCCTCTTGACATCAACAGGCTTATAAGCACAATACGCCTCACCTACAAGAAAAGCGTCAAATTTGAAATTCCCAAGGCGAGCGACGAAAGGCAAGACAAAAAGGATAGCCGCGAAGGCCGCATAATAGGGATTTTCAGCACAAAGGGCGGAGTGGGAAAAACTACAATAGCACTTAATCTTGCTGTCGACATGGCAAAAAAGAGCAGGAAAAGGATAGCATTGGTGGATTTGGACCTTCAATTCGGAGATGTGGCATTGATGGCCAATCTTGAGCCTGAAATGACCATTGCGGACATAATGGAGGAGACTGCAAGCATAGACACTTCGACAATAAATGGGTTGATGACTGAATATACGACCAACCTCATGGTTTTGGCATCGCCTCCAAGCCCCGAATACGCGGAGTATATAGGAGGGGAATCGATAAGGGAAATCCTCGCTTTTTTAAGACAGACATATGATTACATTATTATTGACATGGCAAGCAGCTTCAGTGATGCAACCCTTGCAGCCCTGGATTTTGCCGATGAAATATTCATGGTGTCCGCCATGGACATAGTTTCTGTGAAAAATGTAAAAATTGGCATCGAAATCATGAAGTCGCTTGAATATCCTGATGAAAAAATCAAGATACTTGTAAATATGGCGAATCCAAAGTTGGGAATAGGCTATGCCGATTTGGAACGGATCTTTGAAAGAAAAATCGACTATAAAATCCCGGAAGCAAAAAAATCCCTCGTAAGGGCAGTGAACAAGGGAGTGCCGCATATAAATGCAAGGGGACTGAGTAAAACAAACAAGGCTTTAGGAAGAATAAGCAAAGGGATAATCAAGGGATAGGGGGCGTCGGCGTGACTCTAAAAGAAAGACTGGGGAAAAACCAAAAATTCGCAGGAGATGCAAAAAAAACGGCATCCGGCCAGAAAAGCTTTGAAAAGCTCGAATACGCCCGGCTAATAGAAAAAGTTCAAACCAGGATAGTGGAAGAATACAACCTGAATTTCGAGACTATGGAAGAGGAACAGGAACAGCTTGAGGAAGAAATAGAAAAGCTGCTGCAAAAGATACTCGAGGAGGAAGGTCTGGAAATAGACCAGAAGATTTTTCTCGACATATTCCAGGAACTGGTTGATGAAATAATGGGATTCGGACCCATAACCACATATCTGAGAGACGGTGATGTAACCGAAATAATGGTCAACAGATATGACCGGATATTTGTCGAAAAGAAAGGCAAGCTTATTTTGACCGACAAAGAATTCAAGAACAATGCCCATGTAAACCACATAATAGAAAAAATCGTTGCTCCATTGGGGCGGAGGATAGATGAAAGCTCTCCCATGGTGGATGCCAGGCTTCCTAACGGGTCACGTGTAAATGCCATAATTCCGCCGCTTGCTATTGACGGATCGTCAATAACCATAAGAAAATTTTCCGAGGAACCCTTCCAGATAAAGGACTTGGTTTCCTTCGGCACACTTACCCCCAAAATGGCGGAATTCATAAAGGCTTGCGTGCATGCAAGACTGAACATAATAGTTTCGGGAGGAACCGGGAGCGGAAAGACAACGACACTCAATGTAATTTCATCATTCATTCCCAATGAGGAAAGAATCGTAACCATAGAGGACGCGGCTGAACTAAGGCTTGACCAGGTGAATGTTGTGAGGCTTGAAACGCGACCGGCAAATATAGAGGGGAGCGGATCCGTGTCCATAAGGGACCTTGTAAAGAACAGCCTGAGGATGCGGCCCGACCGAATAGTAGTAGGCGAAGTGCGTTCGGGAGAGGCGCTCGACATGCTGCAGGCAATGAATACAGGACATGACGGATCAATAACCACAGGACATGCCAATTCTCCGAGGGATATGCTTTCGAGGCTCGAGACAATGGTCTTGATGGCGGGGATGGACCTTCCGGTAAAGGCAATAAGGGAACAAATCGGTTCTGCTTTGCATTTGGTAATCCATCAGTCGAGGATGAAAGACGGAAGCAGAAAAGTCACCCACATATCCGAAGTCCAGGGAATGGAGGGGGATATCGTAATAATGCAGGACATTTTCAGGTTCGTTCAGCAGGGAATGACTCCTGAGGGGAAAGTCAAAGGACATTTTGAATTCATGAACATAATGCCGAGCTTTATCGGTGAAATGGAATCCAAGGGGATTCCCAATCCATTGGTGTAAGGAGTTGAAGACATGATTGAGTTGATTTCTGCATTTGTCGCTTTGTCGGTTTTTTTGATTGTATATCTCATGATGTACAGGTCGATTTTCAACGACAGCATAATTGATCGGGTGAATTTTTATGTCGGCAAAAAAGCCAAGGAATCAAACATAAAGAGAAAAAGAAAAAGGAAATGGATGGCCGATATAAAAACCCTTGGAATTTACAGGGCATGGTACAAGATTGTCAAATCAATGAAGCTGGGCAAACGCTATTCGGCGCATCTTCAAAAGGAAGCCTTGAGGGCGGGACTATATCTTAGAGGCGAAGAAATAATGGTTTTTCAAATGGTTTCCGCAGGAATTCTGGCCGTTTTGTTAAAATTGGCGGGAGGATTGAATGCTTTTGCGGTTGTTGGAGCGGTTTTTGGATTTTTTCTTCCGCCAATTCTTATCACGAGAAAGAAAAATAAACGCTGCAAGGATTTCAATAGCCAGCTTGGAGACACTATAGCCCTTATTTCAAATTCGCTCAAGGTCGGGCACAGCTTCATGCAGGCAGTCGATTCGGTTGTAAGGGAAATGCCGGATCCGATGGCTGACGAGTTCGGAAAGCTCCTTAGGGAGATGCGTCTCGGTGTACAAACTGAGGAGGCCCTGCGCAATCTCGCTGAAAGGGTTGTCAGCAATGACCTGGAACTGATGGTGACGGCAATAATGATCCAGCGCCAGACGGGTGGCAATCTTTCGGGCATACTGGACCAGATAACAACGACAATCAGAGACAGGGTGAGAATAAAGACCGAAGTGAAAACCTTGACTGCGCAAGGCAGATTCTCTGGATTGATAGTTGCAGTGCTTCCCATTCTGCTGGGTCTGGCAATCACATTCATCGATGGGGAATACATGCGTCTTCTCATAGAAAACCCATTGGGCAACATAATGCTTGGCGGAGCATTCGTAAGCGAGATTTTAGGATACATGGCCATAAAGAAAATAGTGGACATAAAACTATAGGAGGTGTATTATCGTGACGCAAGCCATAGCGGTGTTTGCAGGATTCAGTGTATTCTTTATAATGCAATTGATTTTGTCGAGATTGGGTAAGGATGGAATAAGAATTGAAGAAAGGCTGGAAGCACTTGCCAATAGCTGCGGGGACGACAAAGAAAACAGCGAGCTGGACAGTCCGTTTCGGGAAAGGGTAATAAAACCGGCGCTCGGAAGGTTGAACCGGTTCATAGAGAATATAACGCCAAAGAGAATGATAAAGGCGATCGGACTTGACATAGCGCGAGCCGGAACGCCATGGGGAATGACCCAGGGCCGATGGATATCAATAAGACTTGCAACAGGATTGATTCTACCCATTCTCATGGGAATCTACCTTGCAACGGTGTTTGAAAACCCTGTAAAAGCGTATTCTTTTGCACTTGTTGCAATGTTTTTTGGAAATGTCTTTCCTCGCGTGATGCTTTCGAGGATTGCAAAAGAACGAAAGCTTCAGCTTGAACATGAAATGCCCGACGCCTTGGATTTGATTACAGTATGCGTTGAAGCAGGTATTTCATTCGACGGAGCACTTGGAAAAATTGTTGAAAAAATGGATGGTCCTCTTTCAGAGGAATTCAAAAAAACAATCGGAGAAATGAAGCTCGGAGCAAACAGGAAGAAAGCCCTTTCGAACATGGGCGACAGATGCGATGTTCCCGAGCTTACTGCTTTTCTTGCGGCTGTCATTCAGGCGGACGAACTGGGTGTTCCAATAACCAACGTACTAAGGGTGCAGTCGGTGCAGCTTAGGGAAAAACGCAAACAAAAGGCACAGGAAAAAGCGATGAAAGCGCCTATAAAAATATTGTTTCCTTTGGTCATGTTCATTTTCCCGGCTATTTTTGTAGTGATATTGGGACCGTCCGTAATCAGGCTGATTGATATTTTTGGGAGATAAAAATGAAAAAACTGACGGCGTATTCCGAAAAACGCAAAGAGCGTATAATAAGCGACATCAACTTGACGGATAATTTCATGGAAAGGTTCCTCGGGCTCATGGGGAAAACCGATGTCGGTGCGGAGGCTCTTATCATAGAACCCTGCAAATCAATACACATGTTTTTTATGAAGATGATGATTGACGCTGTCTTTCTTGACAAGAATGGCCGCATAATTGCTATGGAAAAGAATCTCATGCCTTGGTCAGTGAGTGGAATATACAAAAATGGACGATCGGTAATGGAAATGCCCTCTGGAAGCGCGGACAGGCTGGGGCTTGAATGCGGCGAAGTCCTCAGATTTTTTGAAAAAGAGGAAATTGATTGACCTTTGTATTCTTTTGATTTACAATATTGTTTAGGAGGCTAAATAATATGGCGCAAAACGGATTCAGCAACCATTCCGGCTATTTCATACAGGAAATAGCGAGGAAAACGAACTATCTTCTCAACCTGTCGCTCTCTCCATTGGGAATAACCTATGCACAATTCAGGGTACTCAATTGCCTTTGGAAAAAAGGCGTTTTGACACAAAAGGAAATACACGAATTCATAGATGTAAAGCCTTCCACACTTACCGGACTTGTTGATTTGCTTTCCGTAAAGGGTTTTCTGAAGAGGACCGTGAGCGAGGAGGATGCAAGGATAAACAGAATCAGCCTTACCGGCAAGGGTGAAGGTCTGCAAAAGCCGGCATGGGAAATAATTGAGGCCTTCGAACAAAGGATGACCCATGGAATAAGCGATACAGGCAAAAGAGATCTTATTCAAAACCTCAAATGCATCAATTGCAATCTTGAGTAGACAAAACAGACAGGACCTGCAACCGTGACACAAGGAGGGAACCAATGAAAAACGATTTTTCAACAAATGAAAGCTGGTCTTTGAAAATGGATGAAGTGGATGATTTGAAAAGATTCAAAGAGAGATTTTATCTTATTGAAGATGCAATCTATATGGATGGAAACTCGTTGGGGCTTATGTCCGTAGATGCGGAGAATTCGCTTTTGAGAGTTGTGAAAGAATGGAAGACCCTTGGAATCAATGGCTGGATGGGCGGAGACACTCCTTGGTTTTACTACCCCGAAATGCTTGCGGGAAGGCTGGCGGGACTCATAGGAGCCGAAAAGGATGAAGTAATGGTGCATTCTTCAACTACCGTCAATCTTCATTTGCTCTTGGCGACATTCTATCGACCGGAGGGTAAACGCACAAAAATTCTCATGGACAATCTCACATTCCCATCCGACAGATATGCGGTCGAGAGTTTTATGAAAACGAAGGGATACAACCCCGAAGACCACCTTGTCATATTCGAAAGCGCAGACGGCAAGACACTTGATGAAAATGCCATTTCCGAAGCAATGAACGAAGAAATCGCGGTTATCCTTCTTCCGTCTGTCCTTTACCGGAGCGGGCAGCTTCTCGACATGAAGAGCTTGACGGAAAAGGCTCATGAAAAAGGCATACTGATAGGTTTCGACTGCGCACACTCGATAGGTGCGGTGCCGCACAGATTCAAAGAGTATGGTCCCGATTTCGCATTTTGGTGCAACTACAAATATGTCAACAACGGTCCCGGAGGGACTGGAGGATTTTATATAAACAGACGGCATTTTGACAGGGAAGTCGGATTGGCGGGATGGTACGGGGTTGAAAAGGAAAAGCAGTTTGACCTCGAAAACGAATTTCACCAGAATCATTCCGCGGGAGGATGGCAGATAGGAACATCCCACATGCTTTCGATGGCTCCGCTGGAAGGTTCGCTCAAGCTGTACGAGGAGGCCGGAGCCTTGCGGCTCAGAGATAAATCGCTCAAGCTGACGGCTTACATGATGTTTCTCATAGAAGAATTGCTTTCGCCATATGGATTTTCAATAGCAACTCCGAAGGAGGAGAAAAGGCGAGGTGGGCATGTGGCACTCGAGCATGAAGATGCGGTGAGAATAAACGAGGCTCTGAAAGAGAAAGGCGTCGTTCCCGACTTCAGACCCCCAAATATAATCAGATTGGCTCCCGTTCCGCTTTATACATCCTATCATGATGTTTGGAAAGTGGTATCAAAAGTAAAGGAAATATACGAAAAAGGCGAGTATAAAAATTATGACAAGAAGAGGGGAACCGTTGCATAGTATGGAAGGCTGTAAATAAATTAAAACAGATTAAAAAAATGGTTGTTGTTTCATCAGCCATTTTTTTGTGTTTTATAAATTTTACAGGGTAAATATTAAAGAATGGATTTGGATTAATGTTGCAAAAAGGAGCTCGAATGAAAACAACAATCAAAGCAAGGACTTATGTACAGATATTTTTCTTTTTGTTTATTGCGGCAATAGCGGTAAATCACGGTCTGGAGGAGACGGGACAAGGGATTCCTTTTTTGTCTGCGGCTTCATTGCATGCGCTTTGTCCTTTCGGAGGAGTAGTTACAATTTACCAAAAGATTAGCACGGGGCTCTTTGTGCAAAAGATTCATGAATCTTCGTTGGTGCTGCTTTATTCTGTGATAGTGTTGGCTTTGTTTTTCGGTCCGGTATTTTGTGGATGGGTATGCCCATTGGGCACTCTGCAGGAATGGATTGGAAAGCTCGGCAAAAAGATTTTCAAAAGGAAATACAATAACTTCATTCCATATTCCATAGACAGCAAATTGAGGTATATCCGTTATATTGTATTGGGCATTGTAGTCTATATGACTGCCAAAACCGCGGTATTGCTGTTTGTAAATGTGGATCCATACTATGCCATGTTCAATTTCTGGACTGGCGAGGTTGCTTTGCCGGCCTTGGCAGTTCTTGCGCTTACAATGGCAGGATCGCTTTTCGTAGAAAGGCCTTGGTGCAAATACGCCTGCCCGTTCGGGGCTTTTTTGGGCATATTCAACCTTTTCAGGATTTTCCAAATAAGGAGGAACGATTCAACTTGCATAAATTGCGGTGCGTGCGGAAAGGCGTGCCCTATGAACATACGGGTTGATGAAAAGAAAACAATCCGAGACCATCAATGCATAAGCTGCATGATATGCACTTCGGAAGGCGTTTGTCCGGTTCCTGATACGGTGGAATTGAAAACGGGAGGTGGCAGAGATGAAAATTGACAGCAAACGGCTTGGATTCATGCTGTTTATTGTTGTTTTCGGAAGTGTTGCAGTGTCGTCAATCAGCGGATACTGGCAGACTGAGTCAACAAAGACCCCTATCGCTTTCGAAAGCGGAGAATTTGAAGGTATGCCAAACCCGGCGGACATAAGGGGATCATATTCATTTTCGGATGTTTCGGAAGTTTTCGAAATACCTGTGGAAGACTTGATTGAGGCTTTTGCGCTGCCCCAAGGCACGGATCCGGAGGAGTTCAAGAACAAGGACCTTGAGCTCATATATGGAGAATTGGAGCAGGAAAGCACCGAAATAGGAAACGGTTCGGTCAAGCTTTTTGCCGCTCTCTACACAGGACTCCCTTATGAAATTGACGAAGTCACGTATCTTCCTTTGGAGGCGGTTGGAATTCTAAAGAGAAAAGCCGATCTGACCGAGGAACAGTTGCTTTACATTGAAAGCAACGGAATCGATGTAAGCAAGTATCGCATTGAAGAGAACATGACGGATGAACCCGAAGAGCCGGATTCGGAAGAAAGCAAGGATGAATCTGCTGAAAGGCTGATAAGCGGAAAAACAACTTTTGCAGAGCTAATTGAGTGGGGTATTTCCGTTGAAACGATAGAAAGCATTTTGGAAAGGGAAATCCCGGATGAAAGCGCGAGCGTAAGGGATTTCTGCACGCAAGAAGAAATAGAGTTTTCGGTTGTAAAGGAAAAACTGCAGGAAGAAGCTGACGCATTGGATTGAATACTTGGCGACTCGGCGACAGCGTCAGCTGAAGGCTTTCATATAGAAAAGGAAACTGCTGTGTACCATTTGGAGCAGCTTGTCTTCTTCCTCCTGCGAAATTTCAGGGTTTTCAGGCCGAAGGATTTTTTCATAGAAGAGCTTGCACCAATTTGATGTGAAGGTCGAAAAGTCAAGCGCAGACTGGCTTGCGAAATGCTTTCCAAGCTTTCTTTCCTCTGAGTCGAATTCGAGTTGATTATATAGTTCTCCTAAAAGAGAAGGTTTTGAAAGGTTCATGCTTTTGAGCAATTTAACATTTTCCTTTCGGGACGTCATTGCGATTGTGAAGTAGAGGGCGGTCAAATCCACAAAAGTTTTGGACCTTTCTTCATCGAGGCTTATGAGGCTCCCGGCATTTTTGTCGTCCGAGGAGTAGAGCAAATCGGCAAATTGATGGATTGCCCGACGCATATGTTTGAAATAGTTGCGCAGGAAAGTTTTTTTCGGATAATCTCTGGATATCTTCGTGAATTTCGATGTTTTGTCTCCCAACGCGGCGCTTATCAAGTAGTGTTTTTTAGAAAAATCATAAAATCCCATTAAATTCAGCTCCTTTATAATCAAGTAGTTTAATTATATATCATCAGATCACAAATACAAGACCGACCCGACCGTATCTTGTTAGGTCAGGGGTATTATGGTAATATGAAGCAGAAAGAATACTTCGAAAGGAATCGATAATAATGAAAAAAATTGCTATTGTTACAGATTCGACAAGCGATCTTTCCATTGAGCAGATGGAGGAATACAACATAGAGATGCTTCCGCTCAGGGTCATTTACCGGGAGAAAGAATACAGGGACCGTTTGGACATAGCGCCACAGCAAATATATGACAATTTGGACAAAGAGGTTCCCAAAAGCTCGCTGCCTTTGCCCGGAGATGTAATAAGACTTTTGGACCGATTGAAGGAAGATGGTTACACAGATGTTGTCGTAAGCCTTATTTCCTCCGGACTAAGCGGTACATACAACATGGTTAGGCAAGTGGCTGAAAGTTATTCGGGTCTAAACATAGAAGTGGTCGATTCAAAATCGCTGTCCTTCGGCCTTGGATTTCTGTCGATAGAAGCCGCTAAGGAGAGGGCAAGAAGCAACGATTTGGAAAAGATAATGGAAAAAATCCGAAAAACAAAAGAAGAAATATATTTGACATTTGTGGTAAAGACTCTTGAATATCTCAAACTCGGCGGAAGAATAGGCCTGGTGGAGGGCACCATGGGGGAAATGCTTGGAATCAAGCCCATAATAGGCATCAATGACAATGGAGTATACTACACCATTTCAAAGGTGAGAGGCAGAAAAAGGTCTATAAACAGGATGTTCGAACTCATGAAGGCGAAATACGCCGGAAAGACTTTCAATCTTGCCATAGTAAGCGCGGACGCGGATGAAGAGGCCTTGAAACTCATGGATAAAATTCGGGAAATAGGAAAAATCGAGGAAAGTTTTTTTGCTCAGCTTGGACCCGTAATGGGAGTTTACACAGGTCCGGGGCTTATAGGAATTGTTGCCTACGAGGTATAAATAAAAGTGAGCCCGGGCAGTTATGCCCGGGCTCAGACTGTTGAAAAACCCGGTTTTCTGCGAATGACAGTGTCCTGAGGGCAGTGTCTAATTGAACCAGAGGATCCAAAAGCATGTTGCTTTGATGCTTTTTCTTAAACCTTTTTTCGAGTTTGGCGTGGTTGGCAATTGATGCATTATTGCTTATGGAGGAATGATTATGAAAAAAATAGATTATCATATGAAGAGTGCTGTCGAGATTTTCGAAATCCTCGAAACTACATCCGGCGGACTTGATTCAAAAAATGCGTCCGAAAGGCTTGAGAGGTTCGGAAAAAATGAATTGACGGCTAAATCAAGAATACCGAAATGGCTCATGTTCCTTTACCAATTCAAGGATGTACTGGTGATTCTCTTGATGGTTGCGGCATTAATGTCAGTTTTAATAGGCAACTTCAACGATGCTGTAATAATGGGAATAATCGTTTTGGTCAATGCCTTCATAGGCTACTTCCAGGAAAACAAGGCTGAAAACATAATGGATTCCCTCAAGAAGCTGGTTCAATCGCCGTCGAAAGCTTACAGGGACGGAGAGCTCAAGGAAATAGCACAGTGGGAACTGGTGCCCGGTGACCTTATATACATGGAGGAAGGCGACAAGATTCCTGCAGACATACGAATAATGGAAGCCTTTAACTTTAGGACAAATGATTTTTCCCTGACAGGAGAGTCAATGCCTCAGGAAAAAAATTCTGACACTATAAAAAAACAGGCGGGGCTTGCAGACAGAGACAACATGGCTTACTTGGGAACGACGGTTGCTTCGGGAAACGCAAAAGGCATAGTGGTTGCAACCGGAATGGAAACTGAACTCGGTAAAATAGCCGATATGACTCAGGAGGAGGATACTTCATCTTCCCCTCTCCAATTGGAAATGCGGGTAATCGCCAACAGGATAGCCGTTTTTGCGGTATTCATTGGGCTGGTTTTGTTCGGCATAAGCATAAGCCAGGGCTTGGGAATGAATTTTGCGCTCGTATACGGACTCGGAATAGCTGTTGCTGTGGTTCCGCAGGCCTTGCCCATGCAGGTCACAGTGGCTCTTTCAAACGGTGTAGGCAGGCTTGCGGCAAAAAATGCCGTAATAAGGAAACTGTCATCTGTTGAGACTTTAGGCTCAACAAACGTTATTTCCACCGACAAAACGGGCACCCTTACAAAAAACGAGATGACGGTCAAGAATCTATGGTTTGACGGAAGGGAATATGAACTCACAGGCATAGGTTATGAGCCCAAGGGCGGAATAAAGGATTCCGAGGGAAGAGAACTGACCAAAGATCAAATAGGAGAGATAGAAATAATGCTCGATGCCGCTACAATGGCGTCGAATGCTGAGATACACCAGCCCGACGAGAATCATCCGGGATGGTATGCGATAGGAGACCCCACTGAAGCCGCAATGGTAGCGGCTTCCACCAAGCTTGGAACGAGGTCGCCTAAGGAAGACGAGGAAAACCCCGAACTGCACGAGTTCAGCTTTGATTCGGTCAGAAAACGGATGAGTTCAGTAAGGCAATTCGGGGACAGGAAAGTTCTAACGATGAAGGGAGCCATGGACAGCGTTCTCGATGTAAG
>Ga0102926_1000778_pt1 | contig 18984 bp, 20 predicted proteins | sample SalPonR1_A_D2_MG_FD_78173 | JGI IMG/M metagenome (GOLD analysis project Ga0102926, IMG submission 78173) | Salt pond soil microbial communities from South San Francisco under conditions of wetland restoration - Salt Pond MetaG R1_A_D2_MG | ecosystem: Environmental > Aquatic > Marine > Intertidal...
GGTTTATTCTGTTTGTTGAAGAATGGCTTAGAAGAAAGTTAAGAATTCAGTTAGTAGTGCAGTGTTTAAGGTAATTCAATAGTGGTAGGAACAAGATGGAGAGAAAAATTAGAGAACTACTGAAATTAGCTCATATAATCATCTAAACACGACTTTCGGCTCTTTAGAAATCCTATCAAAATGAACGTATATGAACTGGAATTTGATTTATAGCCCCAATATCATGTAACATATCATAGAATATTTGAAGTAGGATTATGTTCGAATATTGAGAATTTCTATGGAGCTGAAAAATTAACAGTTTATCGTAATTCTCTATATTTATTCAGCTTTCTTCAATCCAATACAGAAAACCCTCCCTTTTCCATTCGTTTTATCTATAACACAAACCTTTCCACCATGGAGTTCTATAAGTCTTTTTGTAATGGAAAAACCCAAGGGGTCACTTTGATATTCTATCTGATTATTATCATAGTTGACTTCCAAACTATTTATTTCATCATTTGGTTCATAAACAGAACTTTCGCCATAATCAAATTCAATCCTCCAGAAGTTATAATCGTCTTTAATGTTGATATGAATAACAGAATTTTTAGGGCTTTTCTGGATAGAATTTGAAATGATATTGCTGAAAATATCTTTCAGTGTATCGTTAATATATGAATTGTAAACACCTTGACACTCCATCTCGACTTTAACATTTTTGATTTGTGCCTCAAATTCAAATAAGTCGACAAGATCTATTAGCACTTCTACAATATTCTGTCTACTTACGTCCAATTCTTTATAGGAATTCAAACCGGTATATTTGGAAGTTTCCTTTATTTTTCCCTCCATGTTTCCAATGGTTTTTTTTATAGTATGAAGCATTTGTTCTTTGTAAACATTGTCCTCAATATGAAGAAGTGAATCAACAAATGTCATTAAGGAAGCTACAGGGGCCAAAAAATCATGCTTCATTATGTCAAAGATAATAGAATTTACATTGTTTGAAAATTCCAAATCTTCAGATCGCTCTTTTAGCAGATTTAAATTCCGCCTTTCCCTAGTAATATCATTCCCGGAGCTCAAAATACCTTCAATATTTCCATCATTGTCTCTAATAAAAGAACTTCTCCAGACGATTAATTTTCTTTCACCATCTTTACTTAACACAGGACTTTCAATATCTTCAATTATCTTGACATTATTTTTTTTAAGCTCTTCGAGTTTCATTTGCATATCAACTTGTGAATCTTCAAAAATTATTAAATCACACAAGTTCTTCCTCAGAAGCTCTTCCTCAGTATAGCCAAGAACATCACAGCATTTGCTATTAACCATTGCAATATTATAATCGGTATCTAAAGCAATCAGCATACAACCTGCTATATTTAAATACTGCTGATTTTTATTGCGCTCATTGGTAATAGACTGGTGCAGAAGAGTTTTTTCAATAAGATTCTCCACTCTTGCCCTAACTTCTAGATTATCAATTGGTTTAGAAAGGAATTCGTCAGCTCCAGCCCTAATCCCATTAATTCTATCCTTTTTTGTAGTAAGTGCAGTGATCATAATGATTGGTGTCAATTGTGTTCTTTCTTGCAAGCGGATTCTCTTGCAAACATTATAACCATCAATATCAGGCATCATTATGTCGAGTATTATAAGGTCTGGTGTTTCACGTTCCACAATGTCAAGAGCTTCTTGTCCAGTAAGTGCAGTCAGAATATTATAATCATCCTCGAGAATTGCGGACAATAATTTCAAATTTGAAGGTTCATCCTCCATTATCAGAATACTAGATTTACATGAATAAACCATGTTATCACCTTAACTAGTTAGTATTATACATCAGTGATACTATATATTTATATTGTTATATATTTTGTTATGGATCGAGATCATCAAATTGGCTCATAATTTCCTTTATTCTAATTTGATAAGCATTTTTCCTCAAATATAATTCGCAAAAGATTTTGGCCTTCTTGCAAAATACCCTCACCCACATTGATAATATCGAAACCAAGTATTTCATTATCTAGCACAACATTCAATCTTATTTCGATTTTATCAAGGAAAATATTCCTTTACTTATTTTTGTTTTGAATAACTTAAATAATTTAATAATCCCATTATTAATTTTTGCTTGTCTCAAGCATAATAATTCAAACCGAACTTATTCGGAGATTTTATCGATTACGACATACATTATTACATGAAGAAGATTCAAGCAAATGGCCATTTACTCTTAATGGCCGTATCAGGAAAGATTGAGATATTGGCATGTCAAAAGGAGTTCATACCATAGCGTTCCACTATAAAGGGGACTGGGAGCACTTGCATAGAATAATTTTACCTGGAATGGCTTAAGCGCAGTTTTCAGCCATAATTAGGTAAACAGAACAAAAGGGAAACGTTAAACATATGGTTGAGAGCAACTTGGCAATAAGGGGCATTGAAAAACTGACTGATAACTTCATTGCAATTATTATAATTCTTTCAGCAATTTATTTTGTGGCAGCTAGATACGATATTCCAACATGTTCGCTACTGAATTTGGTATAGTTTGTAACATATTAAATACTTTAAAAATTAATAAAGTAATTAGCCGGAATATATATATCCTATAGAATAACACTTTTATTTATTGATTTGCAAAAAAGCAATCAAAATTTAAAGAATAATAAGGAGTGCCGGAAATGAAATTATTAAATATATTAGTATGTTTGCTAATCGCAACAAGTTTACTTTTGTCGGGCTGTGCAGAACAAGCCCAAGAAGAAAGTATGGAAACTGAAGAAATGGCAACTGATGACATGGAAGCCGAAGAAGATGAAGCTGAAGAAATGAATATTGTTGAAACAGCAGTTGCTGCAGGTTCATTTGGCACCCTGGTCACTGCAGTTCAGGCAGTCGGACTTGATGAAACATTGATCGGTGAAGGGCCATTTACGGTTTTTGCACCAACAGATGACGCATTTGCTGAATTACCTGAAGGTACACTTGAAGGATTGCTGGAAGATGAAGAAGCACTTACATCCGTACTTACCTATCATGTAGTTGCTGGAGAAGCAATGTCAGGTGATCTGTCAGATATGATGGTGCTTGAAACCGTACAGGGCGAAGAAGTTACTATATACATCACCGATGGAAATGTAATGGTCAATGACGCAAACGTAGTTCAGGCAGATATAGAAACCAGTAACGGAGTAATTCATGTCATTGATAAGGTAATACTACCACCTTCTATGACAAGTTAATAGGTTAAATTAACCTATTTTCTACATTTTTTGTTAAATTTTAATTTTGATCTATGGATATGTGCTTTTATCAAAGACCAAATCTCTATAAATGTTAATAAGAGATGCTATGCCGCAATCTGTAAACTTATGCCAGTTCATCTCCTGTCAACTAACCTCTTTGGTCTGCCTTTGATACGATATAATTCAAGCTCTCCAGGTCCTACATAGTTGAAAATGATGTTCAGAATTCCCTCAGAATGCGCATTTTCCAGATTTTTTTTGTACTTAAAAAAGGATTCCAGGAAATTATTCTCTATGACATTTTCATCACATTGAGCTACATCATTGCATTCCATGCTCACTCTCAGGGTCACCTCACCTTCATCTTCTCCACCATAAAGGAAGGCTTCATATTCACCTGTAAGATATTCCATATTCACTCTCTGGAAAACTCCCTTTTCAATATCAACACGATTGAACGGTGTTCCAGCTATCCAAAAAGTCTCAGCTTCCCTTTCCGGATTCATTATCTTCATGTGCGTTCTTCCACAGGCGCATTTGTCCCGTGTCATTACAACAGTTGTGTCTTCAGTATCATAGTTCAAAAGAAGGTTGCCACTTTTAGCACCTACTGGAAGTAATGTTGTGAGCACCATTCTACCACATTCCCCGTCCTTTACAAATTTGCTTATTTGAGGATCATAAACATCCATATGTACCAGGTCTTCTGGAACATGTAATCCACTTATGTCACTACATTCACCGCACATGGTTCCTTCAGTGCTACCATAGGTATTGTATACATCACAGTTCCATATTTCAGAAACATATTGGCGTGCTTCTTCTGGGAAACTCTCGCCACCTACAACAAGACGCTGAATGCTCGATTCTGTGGGATCAATACCTTCGGCTTTCATTCTTTTTGCCAAACGTATAAGTTTAAAGATACTAGCTACAATAGAGGTTGGTTTGTAAGATTCCATGATCCTTACTGGAAATGTACATTTACCTTCCGGTATGATGCTCATCCCTATGCTTCTGGCTGCCAATGTCATGGTATTAGCACCAATATTCATCCCGTATGAGGCACAAACAACTACCCTGTCCTCTTCATTGAATCCCTGGGACATAAAACTACGTGAATATTTTTCTGCATATCTTTCCCAATCTTCCCATGTCAGGAAGAAAGATTTCGGTGTTCCGCTGGTCCCACTGGTTTCATGGACAGTGAATACATCCTTCCAGTCAACTGATTTAAAACCAAAATCCTCTTTTTCAGGAGGTTGATTCTCACGGATGGTCTTTCCTGAGATGATAGGAAGTTCAAGCAGGTCTTCATGGGACCTTATATCAGAAGCTTTTATATTATGCTCCCTGAACCATTTTTTGTAGAAAAGTGAGTTTTCAGCAGCATATTGTACTGTGTACCTGACCCTTTCATCGACAATGGAATCGAGTTCTGCTCTTTCCATGGTCTCAATGTCTGAATTATAGTATCTTCTTTTATTCATCTTTGATCGGACCCATCCATCGCATAGTTTCTTAATTCTTTAATTATATCGATCATATGATCGCTTTAATTTCAAGGTATCTTACAATTCTAATTCCGGCAAATTAAAGGTATTATATTTTGTTATTTTATATCATACGATATCGCTTTTAAATAATCAATGTTCATCTGACAAAAAAGGAAAGGAAATCATATTCCTTTCGAAACCATAAGTTTTATGAACTCTGTGGATTCCATCACAGGAGAACTTTGTATATAACAAATATCGGACCATGGAAGGTTAAATTCAGCATATGCTTCCGGACTTTCGGTTTCATAGAGCATGAAATACCTTCCACCGTTGAGATCGACCCATTGGTTTATAATTTTTATGTTTGCAGGAGGGCGTAACTCCTTAAAGTGCTGAATTATCTTTTCACTATCTTTTGGTTCCCAGGTGCTTATACTAAAGAATAACATTTATTCCTCCTAATTAACAATTATCTATTTTTATTTCTTGGTAGCAGCGAAATATATCATATAAACTGCTGAAAGACCCACCACAATGTAAACTATTCTGGATATCAATGACATTTCACCGAAGATCGTTGCAACAAGGTCGAAATTAAAAGCGCCAACAAGCCCCCAGTTTAGACCACCAATAACGACTAAAGCTAATGCTACTAGATCAATACTTTTAAACATTTTCTTCTCACCCCCGTGGAATTGATAATATAACTTTATAAATTAAGCTATATAAGTTTGATTGATTATTTTAAAAAAAGTTATAATTTTTTGTTTATGATTTTCCCTTTATTTTCTCTTTTTGAAATCACAACATATATGCTCGTAAAATTGCAAACGTGAATCCTGCCGGGCATAAAGATTTTTATAAGAGTCTTAAAGTTAACCTGTAGTGACATCGTTGATCGGAAGAATGTTAGCTAGAGCATTGACAGTGATCATGATGAAAAAAGTTACCAGCACGACAATTCTAATCATTGTGGTCTTATATTTCCTTTCTATGCCTTTTCCTTTCCTATGAATAACTATGCCTTTAGATAGATTGAAATGTCACCACTGTCAGTCCATTCCAACAATCATATATTGGTTGGGAAGTAAATAAGTATTTAGAACGAGCATAAAAAAATCTATTGTTCTGATACATGTTTACTCATGCTTGTGTTTGTAGTAATTTTTTGAGTTGAATGAAGTGCTTATCGATAAATACTACTACAACAATTAAAGCCATGGTAATCCAAATTAACTGCATTATTCCAGATTGTAGATCTGTTCCTATTAACCAGGCATGAATGAAAATCAACAAGAAAGCTATGTAATTTAGATAATGTAATTTAATCCATTTCCTTCCAAGCTTCTTTCTATAGAACCCAGCTGAAACAGCAATTATTATTAGGTAGAATGCGGGTCTCCCGGCAAGCTCTAAAAAGTCCATCAATGGATAAAATACTGGAACTAAAACTGATGCACTCTTTTCTTCAAAAGCAAATGCAATAGGATGTAAAATCATTAGAAGAATACCAATCTTGGCAAGGAAATGATGTATTGCAATAAACCCTTTGCCAAAGACTTTTTTCATCTGGATCATGTATTCAGATGATAATATTGCTAAAAAAATAAAGAAGTATGCAAACAATCCTGTAGCTCTATCGACCATACGCAAAGGATTATCTTTTTCTTGAAAAAGTGAGAGCATGAGAATTCCAGAAATCAGAACCACAAATGATAGAATCTTAATTTTGGTTTGCATTTTTAATCACCTATAGATTAGAAACTTCGATCCAATAAATTTTCTAGTGTTCCGTAAATGAAGTAAAAAAACATAAAGTAAAGCCTACAAACCAATCTCCCTTAGCAAATCCATTCCAACATGCCTATTTTACAATCTCTTTTCTCTTATATATTCATTTTTGTGTTAAATTAGTAAACAAAAAAGTCAAAGGAAATTATGTGCCTAAAAATGGAGTAACCTTTTTATTTATACTTATCCCAAGCATCCCATGAAAAACTAAAGATCTTTAAGTCATTGATCACGGTTATACTTATAAACTTATAAATACAAATTCTATTCAATGAGAGACTTTCCAAAACCAATTGCACTTGTTAGCAGGTGTGTTGAAGTTGATAAGGTACGCTATAATGGACAGGTGATTCCCTCAAAGGTCGTACATGATGTGAAAGTATATGCTGGTGCAAGTATGGCTCCAATTGTCGAAAAAGGTGCAGGGCTCTTGCAAAAGAAGTTATTTCCAGGATTCGTTCTTGTATCCATATCCTGAAAAACTTAAAGCTGAAGTGGATGACCGAAGAGAAAAATACTATTAGAGAGACTAATATATTGAAAATATTCAATTACTGTGGACAAATAATTTTCATTCCTAAATGGGGGTTTTGTGTTGAGCAAGAGAACTAATCTATTTTTACAGTTTTCAAAACTGTTTTATTCTTTTTTCTTTAGTCAAAGAGAAGAGAATCCTGATGCAGACATTGATGAGTGGAGTATTAGCCCATCTGAGCTTTGTGCAGGAGAGATATTGAACATAGAAGGTAAAACAAGACCTGAAGAAAATATTGGTATGAATGTTTCATTCTCAGTATCCTCCCCAGTTGTCGATGGAATTTACAAATATACTTTTGACAATGTTCGTATACCAGGCGGCAGCAACAGTTTTAGAGTCAGGTCACAAAAAGTAGATGATCTTAATTTTATTGTGCGTATGTTTGTAGACTTTAAAAGAAGTTTTGATGCAGAGAATGGAGTTGCCGAATTCTTTGAAAAGAACATCCCTTCAGGAAATTATGAAATAACAATAGAAGGCAATGCACTAGATGGTGAAAAAGAAGTTAAAATAGATTTCATAGCCAGCCAGACAATAAGAGCAGATGAAAAAGGAAACTTTAGTTACCAATATGATACCGGTTCACTCCCCGATGGAGATTTTATAGTGACAATAGGTAACAATGAAAAAACAATTAAATTAATGCCTTCTCAACGTGATGAAAAATGAATCTTTAACATTTGTATAAACGTTTTTATCAACTAAACATAGACATGGATGCACATTTTTATGAAATCAAATTTCAAGTTCTAACATGAGCATTTGATATATTTCAGTATATTAGAAAATGCGCATCAAACAAGACATATAATTTCGAAGTGTACTGTTTTTACTAAAGTGTATTCTGAGGATCAACATAAATGAGCTGGATAGCAAGCGTGGCGATTGAAGGCAGCAAACTCTCCTTCAAGATAATTTCTATCGAATAATCCTGGGCTCATCTTTGTTCATCCTGTTACTGCAAATACCTACCATATCCTGGAACTCATTCCATGGAAGTGCATAAACACTGTTTTTCTGTTAAGCCCGGTAATTCCAGCAATATCTATAATTGAACGTGGATTCTCCAAAATACTTAAAGTGTGTAATGATGAAAATTTTAATATCTTATTCAATGGAAGACGAGAATATCCCACAATAATATTTCTCAATGAACGAGAATGTAATGATTCAGAAACCTGTAAGAAAAAGTTAATTTCATGCATTACCAGTCTTTTCTGAATATCACGGTAACCGAGGAGTTGAACTCATACAATAATCATGAATATGTGAACTTTTCATCATCCGAAACACATAAATCTGCAATAAGTAATATTGTGTATGGAGTTTAGAAGAGACTTTTATGTGTCTGCTTTTGTCGGTGCATCGCTTTCCTATATATTCAATGTAATAGCATTCACGGGTGAATTAGATCTGTTCAGATGGTTTGTGTTCGCCGTGTTTTTCCTCATTGTGACGTATGGTTTTGAGAAATTTATAAACTGGGCAAATAGATTTGAAGACTAACAAATGTAGTAAGTAATCTTGGAATTCATGTAAAACAAACTTCCATTCTGTTTTTTGGGAGAAAAAGATGATAGGATCAGATTAAATCAGGCTCTGAAGAAATCCTTGATATTTGGGTAAATGAAAGTTAACTAAAATTCATAAAGTACTTGGTGTTATTGAATGTTTTTGCTAGGTTTTCTACAGAACCCATTTTTTCTTAACAAACCTCGCTTGTATAATCTTTTTATAAGCGTTGTATTTGTACTTTAATGCCGATGGCTATCACTATTAAAGGTACTGCATTTCCACTCGGTGAAATAAAAAAAGGTTGGGGATTCCATTTTCTGAAGCAGAGAATGTCATCTATTCTCTCAAAGGTTCTGTGCTTCGTATATGCCCACGGGATAGACCCCACGAATGTGACTTTTCTGAAGATCCTTTTGATCTTACTGCCCTTGGAATTTTCTTGAACATAAGTTCGAGTCAAAGCTACATATTATTTCTAAACGTGGAGTTAGGGGGGCCAATTGAAGAACAGCATTTATTCAGAAGTGGTTTATGGGCACGCATGAGGAGGGTTTTCATGTGTGAGTACAGGTTATTTTTAATTGATATTATTGGAGCGATTGATGAGATCGAAGAGTTCACTTCAGGAATGGACTTCACTGAATTTCTCAACCATAGGAAAAACCAGAAGGTAGTTGTGAAGAATATCGAAATCATTGGTGAAGCCGCTAAGAATGTGCCAGATGAGATAAAAGAATTTTTTATATAGAAAAAGGCTTTCTAAAAACTCTACTCTTTAATCTCTTCTTCTGTTTCCTCTGGCTTTTCTTCCATTATCTTGAGTTCACATTTATTGTCCACATCGCATACAATATGTGCGGTGCCAAATACCTCTTTTAAAGGGACAACAAAACCCAATCCTGTTCCTGGTTTGTTCAAACCCACTTCTTCATTGATAACATTTATTATACCACTGGCTTTTTCAGATTCTGCAAGTGTTAAAACTATTTCTTTTTCTGGCTCTATAAACATTCCGAGCAGTTTCTTGTTCTCATGAACCCCTCTACCACGCCCAAAAACGATGGTCCCACCTTTTGCACCTGCTTTGCAGGATGCATTTACTACCTCGTCACCCCAGCCTTTCTTTACTATGCTTACTATCAGTACCAGATTATTTTCATCATTCATTATTTCTCAATCCTATATATTTTACGTATACACCTAAAAGCATTACAAAAATGATTGGGGCCAGGGCAATCAATGCTATCATACCAAAGCCATCAATAACCGGGTCTCTGCCCCCAAGTGATGAAGCAACGCCTACTGCCATAGACATCAAAAAAGTGACAGCCATTGGTCCGGTGGCCACCCCTCCTGAATCAAAAGCGATGGCTACGTAATCCTTGTCGCTTATCCACATCAGCAGTATCGACAACATATAGGCTGGTATTACTATATATAAAAAAGGAATATCATAGACCAATTTTGTCATGGCTATGCCAACAAATACTGCAACAGCTATGGATAAAGTATAAAGCATGAGATTTGCCCGAATATATCCACTGGATGATTTTTCTATTTGGTAGCACAATACTCTAACGGCAGGTTCTGCAAAAGTAGCAAGGAAACCAAGAAGAATTCCAACCGGAATTACTATCCATGTTTGCTCAAAACTACCGAAGAAGTAACCCATCTCTAAACCCACAGCAAAAAAACCATTATAAACACCATAGAGGAACAATATCATTCCTACAGCAGTCATGCTTATTCCCAGTGACAGTTTTATAAGCTCTGAAGATGGGAATTTAAGGTATAATATCTGAAAAATAATGAAGAATATTATGAGGGGCATCAAAGCCTCAAAGACCTCTAGAACGATGGCAAGCAGAGTCTGTCCATGTTCCACACTGCTCAGGCAAACACCCCCATAAGCATTACGCTGATTATCGGTCCAATGGATGCTAGTCCGATGAGCCCGAAACCATCGGAAAGTTCTGATTTATCACCCAGCACAGAAGCAGTACCTATACCAAGTGCAAGTATAACCGGGACGGTCATGGGTCCTGTTGTCACGCCGCCAGCATCGTAGGCGATGGCAATGTACTCAGGTTTTGTTAAAAAGGAAAGTATTATGACGATCAGGTACCCAGCTGTCAGAAGATATTTTATCGGTACATTATAAATGATCCTTAGCATTGAGACCGATACAAAGAAGCCCACACCGCAAGCAATGGAAAATATCAATAAATTACGAGAAATACCATCAGTTGACACAGAATTGATCATGGTGCTCAATAACCTTACATCAGGTTCTGCAAGTGTTGCCATGAAAGAGAGCAAAAATGCAACTGCTACTATGAATATCACTGAATTATGCTTTGGCAGTTCAGCGCCGATCGATTCACCTAGTGGCAGCATTCCTATCTTTACGCCCATCAGGAAAAACACCATACCTACAATCACCAGCAGTACTCCTGTAATGAATGATATTAATATATCAGAACTCATACCTATTATGAGAATAATTACAATAATTGCCACGCTAAGGGGCAGCACAGCCATGACAACTTCCTTGAATGTTTCTTTAAAATCATCTATCATGGTATTATTCTCTTTTTAGCCCCTTATATTAAAGTTCACAGATATGACAATCCTATTTCTAAAGTTGACCTTGTTTACAATACAATAAACTGGAAAATATCCAACATATCATATCTCATATTGTCTATAAAAATATTGTCATCTAATTTTGAAATTATGTCTGAATGCACATAGGGAAATAAAGTATCCATGCTGAGAAGTATCGATTCTCTTTCCAGGTATATTCAGTTTGAAGTAACCACGACTTCCATTAATAGATTCTATTAATTGAAGATCTTCATGTTCTCTAATAAAATGAGTTGTTATGTTTTTATCAATTGTTTCGCAATCATAGCTAATCAAAGTACCATCAAAAGTACAAAAATCAACTACAAAACTCTCTGAGAATTCAACCGAATCTAAAATTTCACCATTGTTTTGCAGGGTCTCTTTAATAATTGCAGCGACAATATGAGTTCCCTTCTGATATAATAATCGGTGCTACTCATGCATTCAATAGAAAAAAGCCACTTATATTCAGCGATGTAAACGAAGTTGAGACATCATCAGAACTAAAAGACAGCTTGAAGAAAAAATATATCCATTATTTGCTAACTTTCTGGCTGGTCCGGCTTGAAGCTGCAGCTTTAGTATATCTTGTCTATAAAATCGGAACGGAATAGCATGGTTGAGCTCAATGCGGCTTTACATGGCACCTCAAAGAAGCCTATTACTCTCATGAAATATGTTCAGAAGGACCGTCTCAAGAGAGATACATACGGTATTTATGGTGCTTCCATGATGGAGCCCATTGAGCTCAGTATTCGGAACTTGTTGAACATCAACCATGGATACGTTTCCTTTGTTAAGAAATACGGCAATGGAAGATATCTTATCAATTTCAAATTCCTGGAAAAACTGGTCGAGCAGGAGATCGTCAGCATCGAGGATGCACAGAATGTCATAGACGCCTGGCTTGACGAGCACAAGTACCTCTCAGAAAACGAGGAAATTGCTGCATTGGGGTTGGATGTTATTCCTGTTGATGCGAAAGGATCCCTAGACGTCATGTCGTTCAAGATATCTCTGGAAACAGACATCCAGATAGGTCTGTTGCAGTCATCACTCAGTATGGGAAATGCAAAAGAATCCACATATGCAGCCGGATATGTCTCAGAAGAGGAACGTATGGTTGTCCTAAAAGGTCTGCAACATATTGTCCGGAACATCTCTAATAGTGCTATCAATATGCGTCTTCGACTCATGAACAAAAAGGAAGATTCTGTTTGGATAGAGTTAGAGGAGCTGAGTCGACCGCAGTTTGAGTCCCGTGATGTGATAGAATGGTACAATAGCGGAGTCCTCACGAAAGAACAGCTTCTCAAATGGGGGTTTCCCGGTGGAAGGGGAATAAGCAGATGATATGATGTCACTCCTGAAATCTCCTGAAATGGTCCGGGTCGAGAACCAGCTTATATCTCTTTTTGACCACACCATGGAAAGAGCATTTAGATTAAGGACCACGGGATATGAGCGTGAGCTTGTCCACAATGTTCGTAGGGAATTTGATTCCAAGACATATGTGAAGCAACTGGACAATATTATCACTGCGATCATCAAGCAATCGTTGCTATACGCAGATAATCAACTGAAACAGATGTCTACAGCTGCAATCGAAGATTCATATGTAATTACAGAAGAAGCTGTAAGGATATCCACAGAGCTGGCAGACAATGTTGTAGAGTCTATCGTCCACATGTTCAAAGATGATGCTATCTATACTACACATCCCAACCAGCTGGCCAGAAGGATAGTAGAATCCTGGGAAGGAGAACGATACAAGGCAGTTAGATTTGCCAGGACCTTCACTGCAGACGTTGCCACCAACACTACAGTGTACCGATATAGGCAGCGTGGTGTGGAATACGTTGAATTCGATGCTGAACTTGATGATAGGACAAGTGATCAGTGTAGGGCTTTGCACGGGACAGTGTTCGACCTCTCAAAGGGTTCCGTGGACCTGTATCGTCCTCCGCTACATCACAGCTGTAGGAGTGGTCTCAAAATAATCTCCATCCATCAACAGATAGACACAGATAAATTATTTGAAAACAGAGATTTCAGCAGTTATGAAAAAGCTTTCAAGGAGATTGACGTTTTTAACAAAAAGTATCGCATAAATAAATTCGTGCTTGATGCTGACATAGAGACAAGATTGGCAGGGATGAAAACCTAGGTATAATATTGGATGTTTAACTTCCGCTTGATATTATGAGATGTTCTTTCAAGTTTATGTTTAGCATTAAAAAATGGATTTTAGATTTGTTTTGAAGAAAATTGAGATTTCCAGAAAAAATAAAAATGAAAAAAGATGAACAAGGATTACTTCTTTCCCTTTGTTTCATCGATTTTTTTTTTGATATCCTCCTGTGCCTTTTTCATGTGAGGTTTGGCCTTTTCATATCCTTCCTTTGTCTGTTGTGAAGCAAATTCCGCACCTTTGGCAGTGTAATCAGCAGCTTTTTTACTTGCATCCCTTATGGCAGGTATCCCTTTATCGTTGAATTCCTGAGACCCTTTTTTAATAAGTTTTTGCGCCTTGCCCTGTGCTTTTTTCAGGTCCAAGGACTTTGCCAGATTCCCTGACTTTTTCATGACCACAAAACCTGCACTAGCCACAAAACCGATGAGTATCAACGGTATCAGCCATAATAAAGAAAGACCTCCGTCGTTATCGGCATCAAGTTCATCATCTGATAACTTTACATCTACTTCCTGACCAAGATCACCTTCATATGCATATGTAGGTTCAACATCATTATACACAACATATTCCATGTCACCCGTAACACCTGTACTTTCCAGTGAGAACTCATGTTCATCGAAGTAATCTTCGGGCTCTTCCAGTTCTTTTATCAACTCTTCATTACTGATAGTATAGATTTTTTCAGCAGTATATTCCACAGAGTAAGGTTCAATGCTGATCTGTGCCGGAACGTCTGATGGAAGAGGCTGAACATACAATAGGCCATCTCGCAGGTCGACTACGTATTCATAGTCATCACCATATCCTGGATCAGGATAATGCACTTTTACAAGATACTGACGTATCTCATCATCTTTTACTTTCAGGTAAGCACCATCTATCCTTACGGCAGTGCTCCTGTTACTTCTTTCATAGTTAGCAGCTTTTCCGATAACCATGCTTTTCTTATATTCGATCTCAGAAGTGGAATTCAAACATCCCAGATCAAAGAATACTTCACCTGAATCATATCTTCTATTATTGTTAGCATCCCTGAAACCTTCAAAAGTGTCCCTCTTACCGTTGCCTTCTGTGGTATCAGCAAAGAAACCGTGTTCAATGAATATTTTGTCTATCTCCGCAGATTTGCTGGGATTTGCTTCCCTGAAAGCAACATAATAATCATAGAAATCTGTTCTCTGAACCTTAAGCACGGACCACATATCATAAAGGGACAGGGAAAGAGAATCACCATTGTCGTTTTTCTTATCATACATATCCCACAGAACAGAGGCAACTGCAAATTCCTCATCGTAACCTTTCCCATCCCACGGATGATAATTATTCTCAAGACTACCAAAAGATGCATAAATATCCGATTTTGTCTTTCCATCAGCCGGATTGCTGTCACCGAACTTATCGGAGATCACAAGAGCAATGAACTCCGCAAAGCCTTCATCAAAGGAATCTGCAGTGTTAGGGTTCAGGAACCCATCATGGTTAACTGTACCTGCCTCTTTACCGCCGCTTGTCCATCCACCATAGTTAGCATACATCAGATGATGGGCGAACTCATGGTACTCACGGTTCTTCGGCCTGTTCGAGTTGGAGTATCCAGCATCATTACTTGAAATAAGGATTTGTGATTCTCCCGGAGAATAGAGGGTATTGTCATTGTTATTGCCCACAAGTATCTCCACAGGTAGCTTGTAATCTATGTTGGCCTCAAGGTCAACAAGACAAAAATCTACAGCCTCAGCTGTATGGGCATAAATGACACCAAGACTTTTCATATCAGCAAGATCGCCGGTACTGCTGGCTTTATCCCTTCCCTGAGAACCATCCAGTCTGATATGGGCTTCGATATTTCCCTGATCAACTATAGTCAGTTCCTGGTAATACCAGACATTTTTGTAAGTGTTTCCATCCAGATCATAAAGTAGGAAATAGTTCGTATCATCCCTTTCGTAGGAAAGAATAACAAAGAATTCCACTTTAACATTCTTCTCTTTATCATCAAGTTCTATTGTAACAGGAATCTGAAAGTCGCCATGTTCATCTGCTATACCTTCAAATACCTCGCCTTTTACCCTTGCTTCAAGCTTTGTATATGGTAGTGGGTTTCCATCAGCATCGCTGACCGAACCGCTTATGTACAGAGTCTCAGGCCCTTCTTCAAGGGGTAATTCTGTTTCAAAAACAGAAGGATATGAACCACTGGAAGTACCAACGGGTGTATAATACTGACTTCTGGCTATGTTATGGAATTCATCCAGAGATTCTTTGACAGCAGAATCCACATCTACATCTTTTACACCCTGGATCTCCTTTGCTATCCATGTTTTATAGATTACAAAATCATTGACAACTACCTCAGATGTATAGCCTAAAGAGATCGAATACTCATCATAAGGTTCTCCGTTGTCGTCATAAAGTGTTTTTTTTGACTTGTCAACACTAAACATGTAGTAACCCCTGGAAGGACCTGTATTTCCCGGGCTACCATAATATTCAGAAACTTCCATACCTTCTTTAGGATTATCAAGGTATTCTTTTGGTATGGATGTGCATGATATATAATCGTCATTGACATTTCCATAACATACTTCTCTGCCAAAAGATCCCATATAGCGCTGCATAGGATCATAAATTGAATTCACATCAGACGCCCTCACATAACCGAAACTGGGAGTATAAGTTACTTTATCCCAGTATTCTGTCTTGAATTCTCCATCGGGAAGGTCCGGAAGATCCGCATAAAAGCTTACAGGTGAAGCATGAACTTCCTTTGAGACAGTTCCGACTGTACCCATATACATTCCCCAGTCCGGATATTTGCTTTTCATTTCTTCAACATCACCGTAAAACCGGAATGATACGGCTGCTTGCTCATCTCCTTCCCTGAAACCTGAAAAAATCACAGCATCAAAAACGATCTCATCCTCACCTGAATATTCAAATTCGTTTGGTCTGGAAGTTTCACCATTTCTTTTTAAATTGATATTTCCATGAGTACTCACACTGATCCTATGTGTAAGTTCCCGTAACATGGGATCATCAATGACCAGTTTTACCTGAAATATTTCACCTGACACCACATTATCTGGCATTTCTATCCTGGCATTCTGTCCGGCAGAAACAAGAGGGCAGAGCAGGATAAGTAACATAATCAAAACAACATATATTCTCATTTTACCACCAGCACTTTTTTTAAATTTTGATTTAATTACCCATTTTTTAAGTATCAAAAGCTTATACAAATTGAATGATAAAAATAAAAGAAATAAACAGGAACATGAGTTAATCACATGTTCTGACCTTGCACACCATTACATGGAAGTATCCCGTACCTAACGATCAAGAAAAATTCCATACATTGATCATTTTACCCTGTTACCGTATATGGTCTGCAATTGTCCCTTCGGATCAAAATCTGTTTTGTACTTCAATTTCCCTGAATCCGCCTTGATGATAAGCTCCCAGGTTGTTTGAGTTATGCCATCGTCATCAGACCTGGTCTTCTTATTGACCTTTATTGAACTGATAGTTGAGTTAGGAATTGCAAAATTCGCTTTGTCCTCTGCCAAGGCAGTCTGTGCACTCATACCTGCATATCTTTCTGCGTATTTGTTCACACCGGATATCTGAGCACCCCACTGACTAAAGAAGCCCTTACCTTCAGCTTTGGCCTGTGCACGGGAATCTTTTATAACCTGATTCAGCATTTCACGTGTAACCTTTGCTATGACGGTAGTATCAGACGTTGCGATCAAAGTGAACATATCATAGGATATACCCAACATCTTACTTTTCTTTATGTTTGGAACAATACCGATTATTCTGTCATCCATAGGAAACCTCTTTGCCATCTATTGAATTGAAACCACTTCTGTACCATAGAATTACAACCATAGATGATAATAATAAAGGTATAAAAGTAATAAATATATAAAGATTATCTTTTGATCCTCCTATTAAACCAAATAGTAAAACAGGTTCCAGCCGTATATTCACCTGATACTGCAAAAGAATTATTACTTCCGGAAAAATAATCGGATACGATCAAGCAGAAAGGAAATATAGCGAACAAATCAAGGTTAAAAAGTACTGGAATCAAGTGAAAGAGGTCAAATTTAAGTTGTTAGTACATAACCTTGACAGATATGTCAAGGTTATATTTGTTATTCAAACAAGGATTTCTAAAGAGGCCTTAAATAAATTAAATTCTAAAGTTTTTTTAAACTACAAATAGTGATTTAGATCGGAATTCTACAAAGTGCTTGCTTGTATAATCTTTTTATACCTGTTGTATTTGTACTTTAACGCTGATTCTCCACAATTGAAAAAGAAACTCTAAGGTAAAGGAAATAGGCCTTTTTTGATCGGTACGAATCTTTACTGAATACCACAGTAAAGATAAGTCGAACTCATACTCTAATGGTCATGAATACATGGTCATATGTGCAAGCTTTTCAGTATCCGAAACATATAAACCTGCAATAAGTAATATCGTGTATGGAGTTTAGAACAAACCTTTATGTATCTGCTTTTGTGGGTGCATCGCTTTCCTATATATTCAATATAATAGCATTCACGGGTGAATTAAATCTTTTCAGATGGTTTGCATTCGCCGTGTTTTTCCTAATTATGACATATGGTTTTGAGAAATTTATAAACTGGGCAAATAGATTTGAAGACTAACAAATGTAGTAAATGATTCTGGGAATTATGTAAAATAAACTGCCATTCTGTTTTTTGGGGAAACCTGATCGAAGTAAAAGTAATGTGGGAAGGGAATGGAGAAATATTTGAAAAAACAATTCCTGATATGAGAAAATGACTTGACCCTATTATATTTAGGCGAACCCACATTTGAGGTGGTAGGAATTGAACAAAGTTATAAAGTTGATTATTTTATCCCTAATTACTGTAGCTGTTGTCTTAACTGCAGTAATCCTAATTAGCAATTTATACTTCACTGTGAATTCTGTCGAGACGGGCAGTGAACAGGTTGTCAGAATAAGTGAGGAAGACCTGGATAACGACCTTTTGATTGGAAGAAGCTATGGTTACGAGGATCGTCTGGTATTCACATATGTTCCTCGTACTCCAGAACAGAAGATCGATCTATATGCTGACTATAAAATAAAGGAAGATGGCACAACATTAGCCGCTGGAAAGCACAGACCATATGAGGATGTTTCTGTTGATAACCCAATAAGCTTTGAAGTTCAAAGGAATCCATCCTCTGTGTATGGACTCGATATATCCGTCGAAGATACAGATGGAAAGCTGGTCCATAAAAGCAGTATGACACTCGGGTCGAAGAATAACTATAATTAAATATGTTGGAGTATGAGAGAAAGCCGGTTCTTTAGCTTTCCCTCTTGAGGTGGTATCAAGGCAGAATGTACCGAAATCAATCAAAGGAGGCTAATTCAAACTAGTTAGCTCTTAAACTTGAAAGGGGTATGTCAAGATCATATTTATTGTTCAAATAAGTATTTCTACAGAGCCCAATTTTAATCAAGTCTTGATTAAAAAATATATATATGCATACATATCTTCAGAAAAACTATCGTTTTCCTTCAC
>Ga0102926_1000785_pt1 | contig 18919 bp, 19 predicted proteins | sample SalPonR1_A_D2_MG_FD_78173 | JGI IMG/M metagenome (GOLD analysis project Ga0102926, IMG submission 78173) | Salt pond soil microbial communities from South San Francisco under conditions of wetland restoration - Salt Pond MetaG R1_A_D2_MG | ecosystem: Environmental > Aquatic > Marine > Intertidal...
GCCTAGCGCAATATGCAGACAAAGTAGTTTATATACTAGATGGAAAAATTCAACGCATTGAAAAACAAAATAGGGAACATGATATCAGGAGGTATGAACATGAAGAAGAATAAATTTATTATATTAACACTAGGCATCCTACTTATTTTTAGTAGTTTGTATTCTTTTGCAGGAACTAATGACTATATAACACAAGAATACAGTGTAAACAAAAGTGAAATTAATAGGAATGATACATTTACATTAACATTAGATTTAGAAAATATTAATACGGATCCAGCTACTGATGCTGATTACTTAGTCATTGCAAATGATAACTTTCAATCACAAGACGGTTTAACTAAAAAAACAATTAGTGACATAAATAATATAAATATTGATTTAAAGTATGTTGGTCAAAGCAATACTTTTACATTTGATGTTTTTCAAAATGATGGTACAAAAACAGGCTCTGAAACCATCAATATAGTAGAAGCCCAAGAATATTCCTCTTCAGGAGGTTCAAGCAGTTCAAGGGATACATCATCTTATTTACCAGTTTTCCAAATTTCTGAAGACTATGATCAGGAAACTTTAATCGCTGGGGATAAAGTTGAACTAGAAGTGCCAATTGAAAACGTTGGCACACATTCTGGTAAAAACGTTACAGTAACACTAGATTTGACAGAAGGGCCCTTTGTAAGAAAAAACGAAATTTCAACGACAATTAGCCGTATTTCAAAAGAAGCTATTGAATCAGCTGAATTTAACTTAGAAGTTTCAAAACTTGCAACAAATAAAGTTTATAGAATTCCATTAACTATTAGTGGAAGCAATGTTTTTGGGGATTCAGCGGAAAGTGTTCAAGGGTTCTATGATGTAAGAATATACAACAGTAACCAATCACCAGAAATTGGCGTCTATGACATGGAATTTAGAGGAGAAATTTCTCAAGACAACGCAGGAATTATTTTAGACCTTAAAAACTTTGGAACAATGAAAGCTTATGATGTCTCCGTAACTATGGAAGGCTTTAGTAAAGATGGTATTCGATTGTATCAAGATATAGCAACAAAGAATATTTTAGAAATTCAAGGTGGTAAGAGTGAAAAAGAATATTTTAAAATCACAGCCGATAAAAGTCTTACCAGTGGTACCTATGAATTAACTGCTAAAATTGAATATTATGATGAAGAAGGGAATCAGTATACTAAAGATGTACCAGTTTATGTTCCTTTAGATGGAATCAATGCATCAGATATTGATTTAGTGGTATCTAACTTAACATATGATCGTGAGATTACAACAGGTAAAGATTTGAATATTACATTTGATCTAGAGAATAAAGGGGCAATTGATTTTGAAAAAGTAGAAATTGAATTAGATTACCCAAGTCAAATGATTTCTAAAACACCTAAGAAAATTATATTAGAGGACTTTCAGTCTGGGACTCAGTCAAAGGGTAATTACACAATTTTAGTGGACGAAAAAGTATCTTCAGATAATTATAATTTCTTTGTTAAAGTAAAAGCTTATCCTGATGCATCTAATTCAGAAAACTTTTATACAGAAGAACAGTATTTTGGTGTTTTTGTTAAAGGTGGTAGTGAAAAAGGTAGACCGAAGTTAATAGTTGATAATTATTCCTTTGAAGGTGAAAATGTTCTAGCAGGTGAAGAATTTCCATTAAAATTATTTATAAAAAATACAAGTGATACCCAAAGTGTTAAAAACATTAAAGTGAGCTTCTCATCAGCAGATAATGTTTTTATGCCAGTGAATGCATCCAGTTCATTCTTTATTGATGGCATTGGTAGTAACCAAATTCATGAAAAAGAAATTATCTTAAAAACAAAGAGAGATGCTTCTGTTAAAAGTTATAATTTAACGGTTAAAATGGAATACGAAGATTCTGAAGGAAATGCTTATGATAGCGAGGGGATGCTTTACAGTGAGTCAGATGATTTATCTATTTCTGTTTTACAGCCCATTCGTTTAGAAACTTCGGATATAATGTTACCTAATCAATTCTTTGTAGGTACACCAGCGAACTTAGAAGTAGAGTTTTATAATATGGGGCGTTCATCAATGAACAATATGATGGTTAAAGCAGAAGGAGATTTTGATCTTCAAAATGCAAGTTACTTTAAAGGCACATTCCAAGAAGGCGGGAATGACTATTTTAGTACAACGATTATTCCAACAAAGGAAGGCCCGGCAGAAGGAAAAATAATATTTTCCTTTGAAGATGCAATTGGGAATGTTTCTGAAATTGAAGAAACATTTACTATAAATGCAATGCCAGCAGCGGAGATGCCACAAAATGATTTTGGTCCAGGTGGAAGACCAGATATGCCTAATCCAAATGAAATGGAAGATCCGAACCAAGGGCCTAATAAATTGATATTGATTGGTTTAGCACTTTTAGTTGGAATCATAGCATTGGTTGTATTTTTAAAGAAAAGAAAAAAGAGAAAACTTAAAAAATTAATGGAGTTTGATGATATAGATGACAAATAGAGATTTATTGGCTATGGGATTTAATAATTTGAAGCGTCGTAAAATGAGAACATTTTTAACGGTTCTTGGCGTTATTATTGGCGCAGCTTCAATTATTGTTATGTTATCCCTCGGTATAGGTATGAATAGAAATTTCATGCAAAATATCGAGCGCATGGGAAGTTTAAATGTAATTGATGTATCACCAGAGTATAATTTCGAAAATGGGACATCAACGAAGGAAGCAACTTTAGATGATATTGCTGTTGCAAAATTTGAAGCTTTAGAAAATGTGGATGCTGTTATGCCAATGTTAAATAAACATACAAGAATTAAAGCCGGTCGCTTAGAAGGCTATGTAAACATTTTCGGTATTGATTTAGAAGCAATGGAGGCCTTTGATTTTAAAGTATCAGAAGGTTCATTACCAACAGAATTTGGTAAAAATGAAATAGTTTTTGGGTCAAATGTATCCAATCAATTTCATGATCCAAAATCACGAAGTAGGTACGGTAATAACCAACAAGTTAATTTGCTAGAAACACCTTTAAAGTTGATACCACAAACCATGGAGGTAAATGGTCAAAGACCAAGAGGCATAAATATTACACCTGTAGGTATTCTAGAAGTCTCACAAGGGGAAAAAGACTGGTCAGCATATATGGATATTAACGATTTAGAAAAAATATATGAAGACATTGAGAGAAGAACTGAGAATAGAGACCGACGTAACGAAGAAGAGGATAAGTATCAAAATGTAAAAGTTAAAGTCGAAGATATTGAGAAAGTTTCAGAAGTGAGTGAAACCATCAATAATATGGGTTTTAGAGCTTGGTCACTCAACGATATGCTCGAAGGTATGAAAAGTACGTATGCAGGCATTCAGGCAGTTTTAGGTGGTATTGGTGGTGTGTCATTATTTGTTGCAGCCATTGGAATCACGAATACTATGGTAATGTCCATTTATGAACGAACCAAAGAAATTGGAATTATGAAAGTTATTGGTGCGGAACTAAAAGACATTAAAAGACTATTTTTATTTGAAGCGGCAATGATAGGCTTCATTGGAGGTATTATAGGATTACTTCTTAGTTTTGGACTAAGCAATCTAATCAATCAAGTCGCTGGTTCTATGATGGGTGGCGGTATGGGAATGCCTGTTCAAGAAATATCATATATTCCTCTTTGGCTATATTTAGCTGGCCTAGGCTTTTCTACTTTTGTTGGGATAGTTGCCGGTTATTATCCGGCAGTTAAAGCAATGAAGTTAAGTGTTTTAGACGCGATACGCACAGAATAGTTATTTGAAATTTTTTGTTATTTTCGATATAATATTGGTATATATAAAATCAAGTGATAATAGTTTGAGATTATGAATTAAGAGGTGATTTTATGGATGAGAACAATAATACTATAGAAAATAAAGAAGAAATCAATTTTATTTTAACAGAAGACGAACCTGATGAAGAATTAGATGAAAGAATTTCAAGAGATTCTACTAGTAATACTAAAATTATATGGCCTAAAGTAGTGGCAATCGTTTTAATATTTGCAGTAATTGGTGGCATGGCTATTGGTGCAGGTTTAGGTCTAGTGAATCATTATTTTCTTGCCGAAGAATCAACACCTGTTGAAGAAATAGCTGTTGCTGAACAGCCAGTTGAAGAAATTGTAAAAGAACTTGTATTAGCTCAAGACGAAATGAACACAGTGCAAGTCGTTGACAATATCGATGAAAGCATTGTTGGTATTACATCTAAAATACAATACACAGATTGGTTTAACAATCCCCGTACAACAGAAGGTTCTGGTTCTGGCGTTATTTTTAAGAAAGATGATGACTACATGTATATTTTAACAAATAATCATGTAATCGATGGAGCCAATGAACTCTTAGTCGAAATACTACCAGATGAGTTTGTAGCAGCTGAAATAATTGGAAGAGATGCTTTATCAGATTTAGCTGTGATTGCAATAGAGAATAAAGCAGACTACTCTACTATTAAACCCGTTGAATTTGGGGATTCTGATGCTTTAAAACCAGGGCAGAAGGTTATTGCCATTGGTAACCCATTGGGTTATAATAAGACAGTAACCGTTGGTGTTATTAGTGCTCTTGAACGAGAATTAGATGCAAATAATGAATTTCATCTCATTCAAACAGATGCAGCAATTAATCCAGGTAATAGTGGTGGTGCACTTGTGGATAGTCGTGGAAAGCTTATTGGCATAAATACAGCAAAAATTAGTGACACAGCTGTTGAAGGGATTGGTTTTGCAATACCTGTAAATGAAGCAAAGCCAGTATTAGATGAAATACTAAAACAGGGTTTTGTCTCAAGACCTTATCTAGGAATCTATGGTCGGGAAGTAAACGAAGAAATATCAGAGTTATATGAGATACCAATGGGTATTTTTGTAAGTGAAATAATACCTGATACAGGTGCAGCCAATTCGGATTTAAGAGTTCAAGATATCATTATTGGTATTGATAATAAAAAGATATTTACCATGGAAGACTTATCTGACATTTTACAAAATTATGATGTTGGAGATGTAATAACATTAAAGGTTATTCGAGAGGGCGAAAGAAAAATTGAAATAAAGGTTGTATTAACACAAAGAAATACAAACTAAAAAAATCCCCATTTGGGGATTTTTTTGGTTTTAATATTTATTATTGGCTTGCCAATATAAATCACTATTAAAGTCAGAGATATCATCACAAAATTCTTCAAAAACTTCTCGTTCCAACTTTAATACTTCATCAAAAGTCTTCTTATTCTTAGGATAGCCTAAAGTCATTCTCTTTTCAATATAACTCTCTTTAATATCATTCACACTTCGAATGAGTTCTGTTTCTTCATCGATAAAACCAAATGTCTTATATGTTTCATAGATGGCTAGTACATATTGCGGTTCTAGACCTGTTATTTCTTCAATTCTTTCTTTCGTTAGTTTTGTCATTGGATTATAAGAAGCCAATTGACTAACAATAGCTAAATTAATACCTACATCTACGTTAATATCAAAATCATTAAAAGATACATTTATATATAGTTCTCTTGCATCATAATCAGCTAAAAACTTATAATTAAATGTCACATGTGATTTATGAAGATTGGGAATTCTTTCTCGAAATTTTTTATCTTCTTTTTTTTCTTTAAGTTCATTAAAATCAATTACATTACTCATTAAAATCCTTTCTCTAATTACCTAAAATTAATAATACCACATGAAATAATGAAATACAAATTTGCCTTAGAAAATCATATCTATACTAGAAAAAGAGATTTTTTCATGTTAATATGTTATATAGAGAATAAATGGAGGGAAAATGGAATTATTTATTACAGATTTAGACGGTACATTGCTTAGAAAAGACAAGAGTATCTCTAAATATTCAGTTCATACCTTAAATGAGTTAATAAAAAAAGGACATAAAATTTCTGTAGCAACTGCTCGAAGCTTAAGTTCTGCTAAAGCAATTTTAGAACCGTTAAACTTAAACATACCAATTGTTTTAAACAACGGTGGCTTTATTTTTGATCCTGTAGCAAATAAAAATTTAGTTGCCAATTACATGTCTAATAAAATAACTGAAACCATTGTAGAAAAGAGCTTGGAGAAGGGATTAAATCCCTTTGTACATTTAGAAGATAACTCAATTAATCAATTGTATTATTCAGGATTATTTAATCATGGTGAGAAAGATTATTATGAATCCAGAATGAAAGCTAAAGATAAAAGATTTAAAGAAGTTAAAGCATATGATTTTAATAATAAAAAAATTATCACTATATTTTTTATAGGAAAAGAGAAAGAACTTACAAGTATGTATAATTATTTAAAAGAAAATTTTAGTAGTTTGCAGTACCATTTGTTTTTAGATGTTTATTCGAACTATTATTGGTTAGAAATCAATCATCTAAATGCTACAAAGAAAAATGGTATAAACTTTTTAAAAAAGCACTTAGAAATTGACAAGGTCACATGTTTCGGAGATAATTTAAATGACATTTCCATGTTTGAAGTATGTGAAGAAACTTACGCCGTTGAAAATGCTCATGTGAAATTAAAAGAGATAGCAATGGGGATTATTGATAGTAATGAGAACGATGGTGTAGCAAAATTTATAGAAAGTAAGGTGGTTAGATGAAAAAGAAGCTAGTAGTTTTAGGAATTGTTTTTTTATTATTTTTTGGCATCAGTGCAAGTTTTGGTGTTGAAGTAAGAGTATCCCTTAAATTGAATGATCAATATATTGAAAGTGACGAACCAAATATATTAATAACCGATACAACATACTTAGTGGCTAGGAGTTTAGTTAATGCCCTTAGCTACACAATTGAGTGGAATGGTGAAGAGAGAAAAGTAACAATTTTAACTGATGAAAAAGAAATTGAATTTGTAGTTGATGAGAATCTTCTATATGTTAATGATGAAATCATTGAAATAGATCAGAAACCATTTATTAGAAATGGGAGAACTTATCTCCCTCTTAGAATTGTAGCAGAACACTTAGGATGTACTATTGAGTTTAATCAAGATATGTACACGGTTAACCTCTCTAAAGAAACAGTTGAGGAAATTCCAGAAGAGTTGACTTATACACCAAGTTATACAGAAGAAGATCTAAAATGGCTTTCCAAAATAGTTGAAGTAGAAAGTTCTCACAACGATTTAGAAATGATGTTAGCTATTGCAAATGTTGTGAATAATCGTGTAGAAGATGAAAGATTTCCAAGTACTGTTAAAGATGTAATTTTCGAAATAAATACACATGTTCAATTTCCACCAGCTCATAAGGATAGCTTTCCTACAGTAGAACCAAGTTTATACAGTAAAATTGCTTCAAAGAATGCTTTAGAAGGAAAAAACAATATTGGTAATGCGTTGTTCTTTAATAACCAACCTTTTAAATCAAAATCAGATGATCTAATAGAAATAATCAACGGCGAATACTTTTACGAATAGGAAGTGAATAGATGACCGTAGAAAACATTTTAATAAATGATGAAAATAAAGTTTTGGCTGAACCAATTATCTATGAAGTTATTCGTGTCATTCATGAAAAACCATTATTCTTAAAAGAACACTTAGAAAGAATGGCTTCATCCTTAAAGTATTATTCAACGGTACCATTAGATTTTAGTTTAATTGAAGAAAGAATATTTAAAGTTATTGAAAAGAATAGTATCATCAATCAAAACATTAGAATTGAAGTAGGTAATATAACAAAGGACTCCTTTGCATATAAGATTTTTCCAGTTGAGAGTTTTTATCCAAGTAGAAAAGTTTATGGGGAAGGCGTTACCGTTGTTACAGCTTTAAAAAACAGAAAAAACCCGTTAATTAAAGCAAAAGACCTTTCGTTTAAAGGGTATGTTAATGAAATATTAGAAACTACAAAGGCCTTTGAGGTCATTCTTAAAGATGAAAAGAATAAACTCCATGAAGGCAGTCGGTCGAATCTTTTTTTCATTAACAATAATTTAGTGATTACTTCTAAAAAAGGAGATGCTTTAGAAGGGATTACTTTGAAAAATGTAATTAAAGTAATAGAAGATAGTGATTATAAATTTCAAAGAAAAGATATTTATATGAAAGATTTAGAAAATTTAGATGGTGCATTTATAACAGGCACTTCTATTGATATTTTACCAATTAAAAAAATTGATAAAATACTTTATAACTCAGCGGATAATCCAGTAATTCTGGATTTAATGGATAAATTTAAAAAATTAAAATTAAAAGACATTGGGGGAATGTAAAATGGGTGTTAAAGAAAGATTTTTAAAATATGTTAAAATTGATACACAATCAAATGAAAGTAGCAAGACAACTCCAAGTACAAAAAAGCAATTTGATTTATTAAATCTTCTAAAAGAAGAATTAAAAGAAATTGGTATGGATGATGTTACCTTAGATGAAAATGGTTATTTATTCGCTACGTTAGAAAGTAATGTAGGTTATGAAGTACCGACAATAGGATTTATTGCCCATGTAGATACAGCGCCTTCATTTAATGGGAAAAATGTTAATCCTCAAATCATTGAAAACTATAATGGGAAAGATATTGTTTTAAATGAAGAAAAAAATATTGTTCTAAAAACTAGTGATTTTCCAGAGATTTTACCTTATGAAGGACAAGAGATTATTACAACAGATGGTACATCATTGCTTGGTGGCGATGATAAAGCAGGTGTTGCTGAAATAATTGAAGCTTTAAAATATATTATCGATAATAATCTAGACCACGGTACTCTAAAGGTTGCTTTTACACCTGATGAAGAAATCGGTAGAGGTGCAGACAAATTTGATGTAAAAGCCTTTGGCGCAGATTATGCTTATACAATGGATGGTGGCGAACTAGGAGAGTTAGAGTTTGAAAACTTTAATGCAGCATCAGCAAAAATAATTATTAATGGTGTAAATGTCCATCCTGGTAGTTCAAAAAATAAAATGAAAAATGCTTTACGTATCGGAATGGCATTAGATCAATTATTACCTGAGTTTGAAAGACCTGAATACACAGAAGGTTATGAAGGCTTTTTTCATATTTTAAATATGAAAGGTGATGTCGAAAAGCTAAATATGCACTATATTATTAGAGACCATTCTAAAGAGGCCTTTGAAAAGAAAAAGCAATTGCTAGTAGATGCTGTAAATTATCTAAATAAAAAATATGGTGAACATACTGTTATTCTTAATTTGGAAGATTCTTATTATAATATGAAGGAAAAAATTATGCCCGTTTACCATATCGTTGAAAAAGCAAGTGAAGCGATGAAAGCTGTTGGAGTAGAACCAATTGTTGTACCAGTACGTGGTGGAACAGATGGATCAAAATTATCTTATATGGGATTACCAACACCTAATATTTTCACTGGTGGCCATAATTACCATGGTAAATTTGAATTCATTCCAACAAAATCTATGGAAAAAGCAGTAGAAGTTATTGTTAAGATTGTAGAATTGAGTTTGGATTAATGACGTTATACGAAAAAGCTGTTAACTTAATAGAGGAAGCCGAACACTTAGTTGTATTTACTGGTGCAGGGATTTCAATTGAAAGTGGCATACCAACTTTTCGTGGAGAAAATGGTTTATGGGAAAAGTATGATATGAATTATTTAACTTTAGATTATTTTTATAATTCCCCAGCTGCTTCATGGGTCTTTAATAAAAAGATATTTTATGAGACATTTGTAGGCAAAAAACCAAACATAGCACATTTAGCTCTTAGTCAATTAGAGTCCTATGGTATTGTTAAGTCCATTATAACCCAAAACATAGATAATATGCATACTTTAGCCGGCAGTAAACAAGTAATTGAGTTCCACGGCAATGCAAGATTTGCTATTTGCACAAAATGCAATAAAAAATATACAATTGATGATCAGTTAATAAGTGATTTACCACCAAAGTGTAATGATTGTCGTGAGGTTTTGAAGCCAGATTTTATTTTTTTTGGTGAATCATTAGATGAAAGAGTCTATAATCAAGCATTTGATGAAGCTGAGAAGGCTGACCTTGTTTTAGTTATTGGTACAACTGGTATTATTCGTCCAGCTTCTAATGTACCAATTTATGCAAAAGAAACAGGTGCCAAAATAATAGAAATCAATCCTGAAGCTTCAGAATATACAAGTGATATCACTGACGTTTTTATTAATGAAAAAGCAACTATCGCTATGAGTGAAATACTAGAGTTGATTAAAGAAAGGACGAGAGTTCATGCGAAAGAATAATCCAGTAAAAAAAGTAGCAGCTATTCATGATTTATCTGGCTTTGGCCGATCATCATTAACGGCGATCATACCAGTTTTATCAGTTATGGGTATTCAGGTATGTCCTGTACCAACTGCTGTTCTATCAACGCATACTGGTGGATTTGATGGTTTTAGTCTTGTGGATTTAACCGATTCAATGGATGATTATATTGATCATTGGAAAAAAATAAATTTAGAGTTTGATTGTGTTTATAGTGGTTTTTTAGCCTCGATAAAGCAAATTGATATTGTTTCGAAAGCCATTGATATTTTTGGTGATGATGAAAATTTCATTGTTGTTGATCCTGTTATGGGTGATGATGGTGAACTTTACCAAACGATGGATAATGAAATGGTTGATGCGATGAGAGAACTTATTAAAAAAGCAGATATTATTACACCTAATTTTACTGAGGCGGCATATCTTTTAGATAAGGAATATACATTGAATATTAATGAAATAGAGATAAAGGATTGGTTAAAAGCCTTAGCTGATCTAGGTCCAGAAATTGTTATACTAACAAGTGTACCTAATCCATCTAAAAGCAAAAAAACGAGTGTCATTGCATATAATAAATCAGATGATATTTTTTGGAAGGTTAGTTGTACCTATATTCCAGCACATTATCCGGGTACTGGAGATGCTTTTACAAGTGTTATTATCGGGAGTCTATTACAAGGTGATAGTTTACCAATTGCTTTAGAACGTGGGGTACAATTTATTACGACAGGTATCAAAGCAAGTTTTGGATTTGATTATCCTAAAAGAGAGGGCATTCTTTTAGAAAGAGTGCTGGATACATTAGATGCACCAGTAATTGCTGGTAGTTACGAAATGATGAAGTAAAAAGGAAGATTGATAAAATTGTTGAAATATTTTATTTGGGACTTTGATGGGACACTTGTTGATACTTATCCTAGTATGTCAATTGCTTTTCAAAGGGCCTTAAAAAATGAAGGTATAAATGCGTCAGAAGAAGAAGTCTTAAGATTATTAAAACAGTCTTCTAAACATGCCTTAGCATACTACAATTTAGATAAATCATTTAAAAAGAAATGGAAAGCTATTGAAGAAAGGGTTGATAAAGCACAAAGTCAACCCTTTCAGGGCGTTTTAGAAGTGTTGAATCTTATTGTAAATAATGGCGGAGAAAATTATATTGTTACCCATAGAGATGAAACAACTTATGAGTATTTGAAATTTCATCAAATGCTTAGCTATTTTACTGATGTTATTACTATTGAAAAGGCTAATCAAAGAAAACCACATACAGATTTATTTGATCAGATTATTGCTAAGAATAAAATTATTCCTAGTCAATGCCTTAGCATAGGTGATCGTATTTTAGATATGATTCCATCGAAGGCTCTAGGATTAAAAACATGTTTTTATAATCCTAAAGGGTTAGATCATGAAGTGGCCGTTGATTATGAGATTAAGGAATATAAGAGACTTGAAGAGATATTAAGAAAAAATTTTAATAGATAACTTTTGAAGGGAGATTTATGAAAATTGGATTTGATGCTAAAAAATATTTAGAAGATCAATCAAAATATATTTTAGAACGTGTGAATGATTATGACAAGTTATACTTAGAATTTGGTGGGAAACTACTTTTCGATATGCATGCCAAACGTGTATTACCAGGCTTCGATCCAAATGCGAAAATAAAATTGTTACACAAGTTAAAAGAGAAAACTGAGATAATCATTTGTGTTTATGCTGGAGATATTGAACGCAATAAAATCCGAGGAGATTTTGGAATAACATATGATGTAGATGTTTTAAGAATGATAGATGATTTAAGATCCTATGAGTTAGATGTAAACAGTGTTGTGATTACAAGGTATGATGAGCAACCATCAGCTCGTATGTTCATGAATAAATTAAAAAGACGAGGCATTAAAGTCTATACCCATGAATTTACAAAGGGCTATCCTACAGATGTAGAGACAATTGTTAGTGAAGAAGGTTATGGGAAGAATCCTTATATTGATACCAGTAAACCAATTGTCGTCGTAACAGCACCAGGTCCTGGCAGTGGAAAGTTAGCAACCTGTTTAAGCCAGATGTATCATGAACATCAAATGGGTCGCGAAGTTGGTTATTCTAAGTTCGAGACTTTTCCTGTATGGAATGTGCCATTAAAACATCCTTTAAATATAGCTTATGAATCTGCTACAGTGGATTTAAAAGATGTCAATCTAATAGACTCCTTTCATCTAGATGCTTATGATGAAGTGACCGTAAATTATAATAGAGATATTGAGACTTTTCCTGTTCTTAAAAGAATTATAGAGAAAATTACTGGAGAGCCATCAGTTTATAAGTCTCCGACAGATATGGGGGTAAATCAACTAGGTTATAGTATTATTGACGATGATATTGTTCGTGAAGCATCAAAACAAGAAATTATCAGACGATATTTTAAAACTGGTTGTGAATATAAAAAAGGTCACGCTGATTTAGAGACCTACCAAAGAGCTGAATTAATAATGGAAGAGTTAGATCTTACTGGAGAAGATAGAAGTGTTGTTATACCTGCTAGAGAACGATCAAACAAGATACAAGAAAAATCAGAAAGTGTAAAGATATGTCCAGTTGTGGCTTTAGAAATGAAAGATGGTAAAATTATTACAGGGAAGAATTCAAAGACAATGAATGCCGCAGCTGCAGTATTATTAAATGCAGTCAAGTATCTTTCAAATATTGATGACGATATTCACTTAATATCACCGGCTTCTCTTAATCCTATTAGTCAATTAAAAGATTCTATTTTTAATGAAAAAAGTACTGTATTAAACTGTGAAGAAGTATTAATTGCATTAAGCATTAGCGCCACTGCAAATCCTGTTGCAAAAATTGCTTTGGAGAAATTACCTGAGTTAAAGAATTCTCAGGGACATTCAACAACAATTCTAAGAAACAATGATGAACAAGTTTATAGAAAATTAGGAATTGATATAACATCTGATCCAGAATATCCTAGTGAAAGCTTATTTTACTAGAATAGTGACAGAAATTATAGAATCAAATTGAATATGGGATGATTAAATGTTATTGATAAGTAAAAATGGGTATACTACTAAATGGGGTGTACAACATGAATAAAATATCCCATGAGGAACATTTATTTTTAAAAGAAATTATTAAGAAAACATTGAAATCTATCGAAGACAGCAAAGATGAAATCTTCGGTATTGTTAACCATGTAAAAGATGAACTGAAGCGGATAAAAACGGATTTGACTGATGTTAGAAATGAAACAGAAGAAATAATTGAATCTGTAGATCGTTATGAATTGAAAGATAGACTCGCACGTAGAAGATTATCTATTGTAAGTCAAGATTTTGAAAATTTTACTGAGTCTGATATTAAAAAGGCATATGAAAATGCTAATGAAATAAGACTAAAGTATCATCAACTAAAATTTAAAGAATCTCAATTAATTGAAAGAAGAAATGATTTAGAAAGACAACTAATTAATACGAAAAAGATTTTACAAAATGGTGAAACTTTAATTGGTAAGATTAACGTTGTTTTTGATTACTTATCCCAGGGCGAAGCAAAGAGTTATGAAAATGGAAAAACATCTAAAGAAGAAAAAATTAATTTAGCCATACAAATGCTTGAAGCAAGAGAACAAGAGAAAAAGAGAATTTCTAGAGAAATTCATGATGGGCCAGCACAATCTTTGTCAAGTATTGTCTTTCAAGCAGAGATTTGTAGTAGTATGATTAAGAAAGATATTAATAGAGGATTAGAAGAAATAGAAGTTTTAAAAGAAACTGTTAAGAAAACATTAGAAGAAATTCGTGGTATTATTTATGAGTTAAGACCCATGTCAATAGATGACATTGGATTAATTCCAACAATTAAAAAAATGGTGAAAAACTTTGAAAAGAGTGAGAAAATAAAAGTTAATATCAAAACTGGTAAGGTGAAACAAGAATTAGATCAGTTCATTGAATTAACTGTTTTCAGGATTATTCAAGAGATTCTTAATAATATTAAAAAGCATGCAAAGGCTACAAAAGTCGATATTCAAATATCCTTTGGAACAGTTTTTATGACTTTGAGAGTTGAAGATAATGGTGTAGGTTTTAATGTTGAAGAAACGCTTTCAAAGATAAAAGAAGAAGGTATGAATTATGGACTAATTGGTTTAATCAATCGAGTAGAGGAAATTCTAGGAGAAATCACAATTGAATCTAAATTATCAAAAGGTACAAAGATTTATGCAAAAATACCAATTAGTAAGGATGTGATGCTAGATGAAATCAAAGTTGATTAGAATCATTATAGCAGATGATCATAAATTAATAAGGGAAGGTATTAAAAAACTGCTCAAGTTTAATGAAAAAGTAAAGATTGTTGGTGAAGCGTCAAATGGAAATGAGACCCTTGAACTTGTTGAGTTTTTAAAACCAGATATTTTAATATTAGATTTAAATATGCCAATTAAAAGTGGTTTACAAGTATTAGAAGAAGTAAAAGATAATAATCAGGAAGTTAAAGTTATTTTGTTAACCATTAATGATGACCCAGAGACTCTACAAAAAGCATTAGATTTAGGGGCTGACGGTTATATTTTAAAGGATTCTAACCCTAATAAGTTTGACGAAATCATAGAAAGTATTTTAGATAATGAAACATATATCGATAAAAGACTTGTAAATCTTCTAGTAGATATTTATAAAAAGGACCATCAAGTAGATAAAAATAAATTTCATGAATTAACCAATCGAGAAGTTGAGGTATTATATTATTTATCTAATGGCTATACAAATAATGAGATTGCTTTGGAATTATTTATTACTGAAAAAACTGTCAAGAACTACGTTACAAGTATTTATAGTAAGTTAAATGTGAACAATCGTGTAAAAGCTGCACTGTATGCAATTGAGAATCATATCGAAAAGTACCTTCCAGAGTAATTATTATGAATTGGAGGTTTTTATGAAAAACCAATGGCTATGTTTGGTTTATTTCAAAATAAATAGAAACCAAGGACAAAGTATGCTTGAATATGTTTTAGTCATTGGTTTAATTGCTTTAGCAGTAATTTTTGCTGTTTCTAACTTTGGTGACGCATTACTTGATTTTTATACTGCAGTCAAAGATACACTACTAGGTTTATAATAAAAAAACTATATGCTTATAATTAAGTGGCTAGACAAACCAAGAAATTGAATTATTTCTTGGTTTTTTTGTGCTATTTATAAATATGTGACTAAAGTCCTATAATAATGTGACTATTCCCTTTACGAAAAATTTACATTAGGGTTTATTATTGAGTTAACAAAGAAAGTAAAACAAAAATATAAAGAATTTATTTAAAGGAGATGAGAAATTATGTTAAATTTTGTGACAAGTTTAATAGCTACTATGAATGGTAAATTGAATAATGAAGAAGGACAGGGTATGGTTGAATATATCTTGATTATTGCATTGATTGCATTAGTTGTTATATTAGTCTTTCCAGCTGTAAGTACTGCTATTAGTGATGCTTTCCAATCAATTGCTGATAGTCTGTAATGAGTACTTTTAAAAGGCCACTATGGCCTTTTTTAAATTATTTAAAAGATCGAAGAGGTGGCAAATGAATAAAGTGAAAAATATAAAAGGACAGGCAATGGTGGAATTTGTATTGATTTTACCTGTTTTCCTTTTGTTATTACTAGGTATGGCAGACATTTCTCGGGTGATTTCTGCAAATTTCGTACTTGAAAACGCTTCTAGATCTGCAGCACGGGTAGGTGTTATATCTAATAGTGACTCGGAGATAATAACAGCTATAGAAAATGGTACGGACTCCTTAGATGCATCATCAATTACATATACTATTACCCCAACGGAAGGCACAAGAGGTTCCGGAGATGAACTGACAGTGGAAATCAACTATACAGTAGATATTCTTACGCCAATTGTTTCTAATGTACTTGGAAACACAATCCCTGTCAGTGGAAAAACAATTATGCGAGTAGAGTAGGTGAGGTTATGAACATTAACAATGAAAAAGGTAGTGTAACAATTTTATTTGTATTAATTATTACTATAATTATTGGTTTTGTAGGTTTAGCTGTTGATTTTGGACATGCTGTATTAGAAGATGTAAAATTATCAAATGCAATTGATGCAGCCACTCTAGCAGCGGCCCAAGATTTAGATGACGTTTCTAAAGCAACTTTAACAGCGCAAGAGTACTTACAGAAAAATAATGTTAATCCAAATGATGTAACAATAACATTCTCTGATAGTAATCATTCTATTAGACTTGAATCTAATGGAACAGTGGATAATAGATTTATGAAACTATTGGGGATCAATACAACTGGTATTGGCGCTTCAGCAAAAGCAACAATTAACCCAATTACTAAAGTATCAGGAGGTATTAAACCCTTTGGTGTGGAGTATTTTGATGTAAAAGACGCTTCAAATTTTGGTAAGCAGTTTACTTTAAAGGCAGGCGCTTCCTCTGATGAAGATTATGGTCCAGGTAATTTTGGTGCATTAGCCTTAGGTGGTACTGGTGCTTCTAACTTAAGATATAACGCACTTAATGGTTATAGTGGTCCAATTGAAATAGGGCAAGAAATAGAGACAGAACCAGGTAATATGGCATCAATCATAAATCCTATTAAACAAATGCTTTCTAGTGACGCTACAAAATTTGAAGATTATTCAGCAACTTCTATGCCAGAAGATTCAATACGTATGTGGGTCGTACCCATGGTAGATTCTTTTGATGTTAATGGTCGTAGTTATGTAAAGGTTGTTGGATTTGCAATGTTTTTTGTTGAAGATATTGGGAAACAATCTGGAAAAACAAATATTAAAGGAAGATTTGTTAAAGGGATTATTCCAGGTGAAATGGGAGAAACACAGCAAGACTTAGGTTTGTATGCAGCAAAATTAGTTGAATAAGAGGTGAAAACATGAGAAATTTAGGTGTATTATTACTAATCATTGCATTGATTATTGCAGGGGTTGTTTCTTACAATATATATTTATATTTAGATACTAATATTGGTACTACTACAGAAGCTGTTGTAGAATACAAGACACATTATGTTGCAAGAAATAATATTGAAGAAAATAGTTTTATAACAGAAGAAATGATTGAGGAAATACAAGTAGTAGAAACTTTCGATACATCAATTTATATTAATAATAAGAAAGAAATCATTGGACAATATGCAAGTTCTGATATTAAAAAAGGTGAAGGTTTCATTAAAGAACGCTTGATTGATTCAGAAAGTTCAAAATTAATCACTTCAATTTCTAAAGGCAAGAGAGCTGTTAGTATATTAGTCACCCAATATACTGCTGTAGCAGACTTAATAAGACCTTCCGATTATGTTGATGTTTTTGTGTTTATACCAGAAAAAACGGTTAATAACATAATTATTAGAGAAAATATTTCAAAACTCATGTTACAGAGAGTGAAAGTTCTTGCAGTTCAGCAAGAAATGTCTAGAGATTATGAAACTGCTGAAGAAGATACACAACGACAGTATTCAGTTACAGTAGAGTTGGAACCACAAGACATTGAGAAAGTTGTTTTAGGCGAAAGCATCGGGCAACTAAAATTAGCTTTAAGATCAATTGATGATACTGGTATTGTTAAAACAAATGGAGAAGTATGGAGAGAATTATTAACAGATAAAGATTTTTATAAAGAATGGCTATATTTTACAGAGAATTCTTCTGGTGCTTCATCTGGTGATTATTTTGCACCACCTGAGGACTATATTGATTATACTGTAAGATATGGTGATACACTAAGAGGTATTGCTGGTAAAATATATGGAGACGAAGATCTTTTTACTTTTATTAAAGAAGCCAATGGTATTGGCAATAGCAATTTAATTATTGCTGGTTCTGTTCTGAAAATCCCAAAATTATCTGAGTAGAGGTGGATTATGGATAAGAAGTTTAAAATTTTAGTAGTAGATGATAATGATATGACAAGAGAATCAATTATCAAGATCATTAGCATGATAGACAACTTCCAAGTCATAGGAGAAGCTGTAGATGGTGTTGATGCCATAAAAAAAACTGAAAAGTTAAGTCCAGATGTTGTATTAATGGATATAAACATGCCTGTTATGGATGGTCTTCAAGCAACTGAAGAAATTAGTAAAAACTATCCACATGTAGTGGTAATTATTATGTCTGTTCAGGACGATTCAGATTACTTAAAAAAAGCCATGTTATCAGGTGCAAAAGAGTATATCTTTAAGCCTTTTAGTACAGATGATTTTGTTAATACTGTTTTAAAAACTGTTGAGAAAGATTTAGAACGAAAATCTAAAATTTCAATTGTAAATAAAGAAAAAAAGAGCGCAGAAATTATATCGGTTTTTTCTGCCAAAGGTGGTACTGGAAAATCAGTATTAGCATTTAACTTTGCTCTTAAATTATCAAAGAAAGAAGGAAATAAAGTTTTACTAATAGATGGTGATTTCTTATTTGGTGATGTGGGTGTATTGGTTGACGAAAAACCAATTAAAACAATCGAGAACCTAGTAGACGATATGGCCTTTGAATCCTACGCAATAATGAAAGAATATATAACAGAGACAAGTTATAATATTGATACTTTATTAGCACCTAAACGCCCAGAAAATGCTGAAAAGATAACTAAAACGAATATTGAAGA
>Ga0102926_1000787_pt1 | contig 18907 bp, 10 predicted proteins | sample SalPonR1_A_D2_MG_FD_78173 | JGI IMG/M metagenome (GOLD analysis project Ga0102926, IMG submission 78173) | Salt pond soil microbial communities from South San Francisco under conditions of wetland restoration - Salt Pond MetaG R1_A_D2_MG | ecosystem: Environmental > Aquatic > Marine > Intertidal...
AAAACATAAAAATTGTGAGTTATTTTTGTTATTAAGTCTTTCTTTTGCCAGTCATAAAGACGTTGTCTATGAAAATCTTTTTCTAAATTTAAAACGTCTCTTACGTCAAAAAGTGGCTTTTTATTAAATTGTTGCCTTAATTCTGTAAATTTCATTTCTTTTTTTAACGATTTACCGTTAATTATAGAAATAATTATAATACCTTTAAAAAAATAGTCAAGACCTACTTATGCTAAAAAAGAGGGCTCAGCTCTTTGCCAAAATTAAAACCCCCAACCTTTATATAATTTCATTTAAAATTCAGGGCCCTATAAAAGAAAAGGCCTGGAATTTTCATCCCAGGCCTTTATAATATCTATTTTATATATAGCAAGCTTAATCTTCTTTTTCTGGCGCTCCTCCAAGGCCTTTTTCTAAAATTTCATCCTCTTTTTTTCTTTCTATTCTTTCTTTTTCTATAAATCGTTTTTGGCCCTCCCATGCATCCTTAGAAAAAATTTGAATTACTTCTGTGTTGGCCTCAAAGGCAACCCTATCAATATTAGTAGCAAAAAACCGGACATTAATATCTTTGAGTTGCTTATAAGGATATTGAGCTACCCCTAAAAACTTTTTCAACATATCAAAGCGTCCTTTTTCGTTTCTAAAAAAAGAAGGAATTTTAATCTTCTTGTTTTGAGAACCTTCAAGATTGGTAAATATTTCATCCAAAAATCTCCCAATAGCTTCTTGGGTTTCCTCCACTTCTTTATCATACTGCTCAAGGGCTTCCTCGCCTTTTTCATCAGCTTTTTTATTATACTCCTTGGCCTTATCAAGCATACCAAACTTTTTAAAATTAATAGCAACGGTTCGTAAAGGATTTTCTGCTTTTGCAGCCTCAAATGCCTTATCTATATCTTCAACGCGAGCCTCCTTAGGAGAAGGTTCTTCCGCACTTTTAGTACCTCTTGGTTGAGGTATTTTTTCATTGTTCATAAATTTAAATTTAATTTATTAAAAATATTAATATTAATATTATAAGACAAAATTAAGCCCCAGTCAAGTTAATAAAGACCTAATCTTCTTCCTCTTCTTTATCTTTTTTAATTTTATCTATAATATCTTGCTTAATTTTCTTAATCATTTTCTTGTCTTCTTTTAAGGCCTTTTTTGCTTTTTTCCAACCCACACCAAGCTTTTCATCATTATAGTAAATTGTATTACCTTTTCTTTTTATAATCCCTTTTTCAGCTCCTAAGTGAAGTATGTCACCTTCTTTAGAAATTCCCTCATTAAACATAATTTCAAATTCAGCTTTTTTAAAAGGAGGGGCTACTTTATTTTTAACAACTTTAGCCCTAACTCTTCTTCCAATTACCTCATCTTTATTTTTTATCTGAGCCAAACGATTAAGTTTTATCCTAACTGAAGAATAAAATTTTAAAGCCAAACCACCAGTTGTAGTTTGAGGATTACCAAAATAAACACCTATTTTCATTCTTATTTGGTTTAAAAATATTACCGTAGTATTAGTTTTACCAACAATTCCAGTTAACTTTCTTAAAGCCTGACTCATAAGTCTAGCATGTAAACCCATTTGTTGATCTCCCATTTCACCTTCAATTTCTTTTTTAGGCGTAAGAGCAGCTACTGAATCAACTACGATTATATCAACCCCGCCTGAACGCACTAATGTTTCTACAATTTCTAAGGCTTGCTCTCCTGTATCAGGCTGAGAAATTAAAAGGTCATCCATATTAACCCCTATTCTTTTAGCATATTCTGGGTCCAGAGCATGCTCAGCATCTATAAAAGCAGCTACTCCCCCTAGTTTTTGAGCCTCAGCTATAGCATGTAAAGACATTGTAGTTTTACCACTCATTTCTTGACCAAAGATTTCAACCACTCTTCCTCTTGGTATCCCCCCTACTCCCAAGGCTGAATCTAAAGAAAAACAGCCAGTAGAAATAGCATCTACTTGTTTTCTTTCTCTTTCCCCTAACTTCATAACCGCTCCTTCACCAAAACGGGATTTTATTTTTTTAACTGCTTCATTGGCAGCTTTTTCTCTTTGTATTTGTTCAGTGGTCTTTTTTTTAGTTTCTGTTTTCTTTTTAGCTTTTTTCTTTGCTTTATTTTCTTTCTTTTTAGTTTCTTTCTTTTTAGTTTTTTTCTTTGTTTTATTTTTTGCCATATTTTTTTATATATTATATTTTATAAGATTAATTATATTATAACGTTTTTATTTTAAAAATAAAATTATTAAATATTTACAAAAGATTAAAAAATAACTTAATTGTCTTTATATAATACTTGGCGTACTACCTCTGCTTTATTAGAATGCTTTTTCTTAGCAGATATTTTTATAGTATTAACCCCAGGTAAAAGTTCAATAGACTTTTCAAAATAACCATTTTCTTGGCTTTGAATACTTTGGTTATTTATAAAAACCTCAGCTCGTTCTTCTGCCTTGCCCTTTATTAAAAGAGAGGAGGATTCGGTTATTAGATTTTCTTTAGGAGAAATTACATTAATGTCAGGCATGGCCAAAGCTTGAAAAATATTTAAGCCAAGATAAGAAATAATCATAACAAAACCTAAGATAAAAACCCCTGTTTTAAAAGTAAAAAGAGGCTTTTTTTTATCCTTGCTACTAGGTGGAAAAAACTTAGAATCTTTATTGGGCTTTAAAACATCTTGAAGTCGTTTAAGTACCTCATCTTTATTTAAACCTAAAAAATCAGCATATTTTAAAACCGCACCTTTGGTATAAACATAACCAGAGATTTTATGTAAATCATCATCTTCAATATATTGTAAAAACTTTTTTATTACTCCAGTTTCTATTTCTACCTGCTTTAAAGTAACCCCTTTTTCTTGCCTTTTTTGTTTAAAAAAATCTCCCAAGGTATTTGTATTTATTTTCTTTTGAGAAAAGCTCATAATTTAATATAATTTAATTATCTTCTTCATCTTCAAGATCTTCACCCCCCTTTTCAAACTCATCTGTTTCCAGTTCATCTTCATCTTCTTGATATTCATTTTCCTGATTAGAAACTAAAACCTCTCTTGCCTTATTCCCTTTTCTTGGACCAATTGTCCCTTCTTCTTCTAAAAGGTCAATTAAGCGAGCTGCTCTAGCATAACCAACTCTTAAGCGTCTTTGAAGATAAGATGCAGATGCTTTGCCAGACTGAATAACAAGCTCCCTAGCTCTGGGCAACATTTCATCTTCTTTTAAATCTCCCAAACCACTTTCTTTTTCCATTTCAGGAATATCAGTTACTTCTTCATTGTAATCAGGGGGTAATTCCCCTTTTAAATGATTAACTATTTTTTTAATTTCCTCGTCAGAAACATAAGCCCCTTGTAATCTTTTTGGCTTTGAAAGATTAGCTGATACATATAACATATCACCTTTTCCTAAAAGTTTTTCTGCGCCACTAAAATCTAATATTGTTCTTGAATCAGTGCTTGAAGCAACAGAAAAAGCTACCCTTGAAGTTACATTAGCTTTAATAAGACCTGTAATTACATCAACTGAAGGACGCTGAGTAGCCATAATTAAGTGAATTCCAGTAGCTCGAGCCATTTGAGCTAAACGAACTATGGCATTTTCCACTTCTTGAGGTGAAGTACTCATAAGATCAGCCAATTCATCAATTACTATTACTATATAGGGCAATTTATCTTCTTCATTAACAGATTTATTATAGGAATCAATATTTCTTTTTTTAGCTTTACTTAAAATATCAAATCTATCTTCCATTTCTTTAATAGCCCATTTTAAGGCATTAACTGTTTTTTGAGCATCTGTTATAACATGAGTTAATAAATGAGGAATGCCTTCATATAAGGTTAGTTCTACTCTTTTGGGATCAACTAAAATTAATCGCAGGTCTTTAGGAGTGTTTTCAAAAAGTAAGCCTATTATAACCGAATTTAAAAATACGGTTTTCCCAGAACCAGTAGCCCCAGCTACTAAAAGATGAGGCATTTTAGCTAAATCAGCCAACCACTCCTTTCCAGTAACATCTTTGCCAAGACCAACAGTTAAATCAGACTTACTATTTTTAAATTCAGGACTTGCTAAAATCTCTCTTAGTCTTATGGTGGCAATTTTCTGGTTTGGCACTTCTATCCCCACTAAGGAGCGGCCCGGAATTGGAGCCTCAATCCTAATGGGATGAGCTGCCAAAGCCATAGATAAATCATTTTGCAAGGTAGTAATTTTAGAAAGCTTAATCCCTTCCTCTGGTCTTAAAGTATACTGAGTAACAGTTGGGCCTGATTTTATTTCCCCCATTTCTACGGGTATAGAAAAGTTTTCTAAAGTATTTTTAATAATCAACCTATTCCCTTTAATATCACCAGCATTAGGCTTTTCTGATTTTGATTCTAAAAGATCTAAAGGAATTGTTACACTACTATCGGACTTGGTTTGAAAACTAGTAAAACCAGAATCTTTCTTTTTTAAAGCTTGCTTTTTATTTTCTGGTTCTTGTTTTTGAGAAGAGGCAGCTGCTAGATTGCTTGTTTGTCTTTTTTTCTTTTTAGCTTTTTGAACCTGTCTTTGCTCTAATCTTTTTTTATTTACTTTAAAAATACCAGCAATTTTCTTTTTTGTTTTAGGATCTAATGCTCCAGTAAAAACTATTATCAAAAGAATGAGCAAGGCTCCAATACAAATTATCCAAGTTGCAATATTACCAAAAGTATTTACCAAAACATAACTTATGCCATAACCAATATATCCTCCCCCAATTGCTTCTTTTAAAGCACTGGCTTTATTTAAATAAGAAATATGGAAAACCGTTGAAAACATTAAAAGCATAGCAAAAAGAGAAAAAACCCTTGCCCCAAACCCAGGTTGCTTACTTAAAGAAGGCTTGGCCCTTCTTTCTTTTATTATATGAAATCTTAAACTAAAAAAAGAAATTAAAAATAAAATAAAAGGGAAAAACCAGGCTCCCCAACCAAAAGCAAATCTTAAGCCTTGAGCTAAAAAATCTCCCCCTTTTCCAGCAATTCCAGCTAAACCTAACAACAAAACAAGTCCAACAGTAGTTAAGGTAATAGCAATAATCCTTCTTTTTGAAAAAGGTAATTTTTCAAAAGATTTTTTTTCTTTTTTCTTTTTTCTTGCCATAAAATAGAATTTAAAGCTTTAATGAATCTTTTATTATATTATAACAAAGATATTGAATAAGTAAACAAAAAGACAAATAATATTTATTTGCCTTGATAACTATAATTTTAATAACTTTAAAAATGTTTTATTTATATTGTAAAACAAAAATCATTGGTTTTAAGCCACTTAAATTAATTCTTATTTTATTTTCAACCTTAAAACAATTCATTTTAGCCAACCCCTTATTAATCAAAGAAACTTCCTGACTTAAAATAATCATTTTTGAGCCAGAAATTAAAACCCTTTTCATTTCTTTTAAAAATCCAAAATAAAGGTCTATATTTTTACTATGCTTCCCACTTCTTATACCAAAAGGCATATCAACCACTACCTTATTTATTGAATTTTTAGCTAAAGGTAAATTAGTAGCATCCCAATGATAGGTCCTTATATTTTGATTAATATTAGAAATATTTTTTTGAGCAGACTTTAAAGCTTTTTTATTTTTATCAGCGCCAATTATTTTTTTATAACCCCCAGCTAAAGCCCTTTCAATTATAATTGAGCCTGAACCACACATTGGGTCCAAAAAAACATCTGTTTTTAAAATATCTGACAAATAAACAAGCAAATAAGAAAGATAAGGCTTTAAAGCGGTGCTTGATAAATCTTTCCTCCATTTTCTATTATAATTTAAAAAATCAACCAAATTAAAACCAATTAAAACCTGGTCCTTGTTTAAAAACCCCCTAACTTCTAAATTGTAATCTTTAGAGATTGTTACAAAGCCTTTTTCTTTTAACCATTTTTTCAAACCCTTCCCTAAAATGGGTCTAATATCTCTAGTCTTTAAATTCCTTAAATTTACAAAAAAAGCAAATCTATCTTTTTTATCAAATAAATCTGTTAAAAAATTAATATCAACTTGTTTTAATCTTTGTTTTAAAAATAAGGGAGTTATTTCTTTTTTATTAATAATACTTATTAAAAAATAGATCTTTTTTAATGATCTAATTTTTCTCAATTCTTTGACATCCCCTTTGTATTCAAAAACAATTTTACCATTAAAATATTTTAAAACCTTAATATTTATTTTTTCCTTAATGGAATTAATAGCTTGAGTTTCTAGCCCCTTAACTGTTAAGCCTAAATATTTATAATTTTTAAGATTTAAATTATTTTCTAATTTTTGTTTAATCTTTTCATTTATACCACTTCTTAGACTGTAGCCTAATTGAGAAAGATATTTATTTAAAACATTTTTATTGTCTGAATCAATTATATCCTTATTTTTAATTAAAATTTCCTTTGCTTGACTACCCCCTATCTCATAAATAGTTTTTATAACCTTTTTTTGAACATCAGCAAAAGAATTTTTTAAAACCTCTTCTAAAGCTGGCAAGGCTTTCTTAATTTTTGCCTTAGACAAGGCAACCATGACTCTTGACTTTACCCCTAAATCATCATGTTTTAGGGCTTTTATAAGAGGGTTAATATTTTTTAAATTACCCTTTGTTAAACTTTTTCCTAAAACCAAAACAGCCTTTCTTCTTACTTTTTTATTATCATGATTTATTAAAGCTGCTATTTGATTTTCTATATTTTTTAAGTCTATTAGTAGATTGGTTAATTGATGAGCCCATTTATTATCTGACTTAATCAATTCAACCCAAAATATAACTAAATTAGCCCCGACCTTGTCAGGGAGATTTTTTAAAATTATCATCTTCTCCTTTTTATTTTTTTTATTAAAAAGGTTTAAAGCTTTATTTATTTTTTTATTATCAATACTTTGAAAAAAATCATTTTGATTCATAATTTTTAAACAATTAACTGAAATAATATTTGGCCCTTATTAGCCCCTTCTTACTCAAAGGTTAACACATGTTAACTTAATATCAAGACCTAATAATTAAATAAATAAAAATTAGATTTATATTAAATTTTCATATAGCACTTATTTATTATATCTTAAGACTATTTTATAATTTCCGATTCTTTTTAAAAATGCTATTATTAAGTTAATTATAGTAATTAATAAAATAAGTCTTGTGAAAAAGAAAACATTTAAAAACTTCATCCTTTATATTATTTTGACCCTTGCTATCTTTATTATTGCCTTTTTTATTCAAACCTTATTTATAACCCAAAACAATTATCAAGCTACAGAAAAAATAAAAAAATGGACTAAAAATTACATTAAAGCTGGTGAATTATCTTTTCAAAGATCTGGCTTAAAAAGATACCCTTCTCCTAAAAACTGGGCTGGTGAAATTGTATATTCTATATTAGTTGACCGCTTTAACAATGGAAACCCAGAAAACGACTTGGCCAATACTGCCGGCTTTCAAAAAAACAATAATATTGATTATTCTAAAATTCCTAAATATAAGCACGGTGGAGACCTTGAAGGAATTATTAAACGACTAGATTATTTAAAAGATTTAGGAGTAACTAGTTTATGGATTAGTCCAATATTTAAAAATACTGGCACTTATCATGGTTATAACCCTATTGATTTTACTAAAGTAGACCCCAATTTTGGAAACAAAAAAATCTTGCGTAAATTAGTTAAAAAAGCTCATGAAAAAGAAATTAAAATAATTTTAGACATTGTAGCAAATCATATGGGTGATTTAAAAACAAATTATTCCCAAAAGCCCCAAAACCGAGAAAAAGCAATAAAGACCTTAGATAAAAATTATCAAACTGATCTTAATAATAAAATATTGGGTCAGGGTAAAATAAATTTTAGCCCTGATTTTTTTCCTTTATTTAAAAATAAAGATTTTTTCTCACGCATGGGTCCTAATACAATCAAAGAAGTAAAATCTATGACCCCAACTTCTATTTATGGAGATTTTACACCAACTATGTTTGACTTTAATACCCAAAATAAAGACTTTCAAGAAATATTTACAAACTTAATAAAACATTGGATAGCTTTTACAGATATAGACGGGATCAGGCTAGATGCAGCAAAGCATTTAACTTCAGATTTTGTTGCTTACTTTTCTACTCACATAAGAGACTATGCCCAATCTATTAATAAAGATAATTTTTTTATTATAGGAGAAATAGCTGCCAATGCTGATCACCAAGTTAAACAATTAGGCAAAATTGTAGAAAATGTTAATCAGCCAGATCAAGCTAAGAAGCTACCCCTTACTTTAATTGAAAAAATTAAATCCTTAAAAAACAAATATCTTTCTCATAAAAACTTTAAATATCCTGGCCTTAATGCAATTTATAATTTTAAGTTTAGTGGCATATCTAAAGATGTATTACTTAATCAAAAAAACATTAAATCACTACAAGGCTACTTTAATTCAAAAGACTTTAATGCTATTTCCAATCAAGCTGATTATAATACCTTTTGGAATGTTTTAGAAATACATGACTGGCCCCGTTTTAGCAGTAAATATCCCGAAAATATAAATAAAACAAAGCTAGGCCTATCTTATTTATCAGTTTCCCAAGGCGTACCCGTAATATATTATGGATTTGAGCAAGGCTTAAATGGCCAAATTAATAAAAAAGATTTAAATTCAAGCCAAATCAAAAATTTAAATGAGTTTATTTCTAACCCCTTACACGACTCATTATTTCGCCAAGACTTTTTCAATGCTGGCCCTTGGAAACTGGGTAGTAGTGTGGCTGCAATTAATAAGCTCTCTTTTATTGGTAAGTCACAAAATAAAAACCCTTCTTTAACAAAAAAAGACCCATATTTAAATAAAAATCACAAAGTATATAAAACAGCTAGAAAAGTAAATCACATTAGACTATCAAGTAAGGCTCTAAAATATGGCAATACCTATATAAGATATGCTAGCAATAAAAAAGAAGGCCTTTTTGCCTTTTCTAGAATTTATAAAGATAAAGAAATCCTTATCATAATAAACCAAAGCTCAAAAGAAATTTCTCTTCCATTTTTAACAATCGATTGCCTGTTAAATAAAAAAATCAATCAAAAATATCAAAATCTTTTAGTCAAAAATCAAACCGCCCAAGTTAAAAAAGACAATAATTGGACCTACCTTGATTTTAATAAAGCTAAAATAGCCAGTAATTCAATCATGATACTTGCCCCTAAAAATAGCTTAACTAAATGGGATGATTATCTTGATTGCTATAAAATAAAATAAAATCTAGCTGCCTTATTTTAATAAAAAAAGAAAAAAGGGAGAGTTTTTTAACTCTCCCTAGCTTAATTTAATTAAAAGTGTAAGCCAATTCAAACTTAGCTACACTTTGGCCATCTTCTTTAGTAAAAATATTTGCATTTTTACTATCCTTGTTTCCTTTCCCGGCAAAAATTTCAAACCGGAAATCTTGAAAAGCATATTCTAAAGCTATGCCCAAGATAAAAACATCAAGATCGCCATTATTATAGTTTAGAATTTCTGGCCCCAAGCCTATACCTACTGTCCTGTAAAGCAACATGTGTTTTGCTTTATAATCTTCTAAATAAGCAGTTTCATCAAGGCTTAACAAATTCTTACTATAAAAATATAAAGGTCCATGCTTTTTGGAAAATACTCCTAAAGCATCATAGCTGTCAAGATTAAAAAATCCTTCACCTGAAAATGTAAAACAAAGGATCAAGCTTGTTTTAACATTTAGGCTCTTTATCAAAAAGTTTGGACCAAGCCCCAAACTAAACGAATCTCCGCTTAACGGAAAAGCAGTATAAAGGGTGGTTTCTTCTTCTGTAAAGTAGCCTTCTAAAAATAGATCATGATCAATAATCTTTTCAGCTTCTACATTTACTTCCCCAAAAACACTAATCGCTACTAATAGCGCGATAATAATGATCATTATTACCTTTTTCATCTTTGCCTCCTTTTTTTTATTATCAAAGATCTTTGTATTTTAATTATAATGAATTTATGGAATTTTGTCAATCCCATATTCCTTAAAATAACTATAATTAAGCTAAATAAAAACACTTCGCTTAGAATAAATCCAAGCGAAGCATAACTAAAAAAAATTAATATTTAAATAAATTATGTTTTATTTGCTTTTTTCCCAACCTGTTCCAGCTGGAATAAGGCGCCCCACAATTACATTTTCTTTTAAACCATAAAGATTGTCAATCTGACCGCTTACCGAAGCATTAGCCAAAGATCTTGAAGTTCTTTGAAAAGAAGCAGAAGAAAGCCAACTATCAGTTGAAAGAGATACTTTTGTTATACCAACTAAAAGCTCTCTTGCTTTAGCTGGGGTTTTAGTCTTATAATCTGCAATTTTTTCATTTTCTTCTTGAAAATAAGACTTAGGCACTATTTCTCCTGGCAAAAGACTGGTATCACCAGACTCTATTACCATGCAACGAGAAAACATTTTTTTAATAATAATCTCAATATGCTTTTCATTCAAGGTTTGTCCATGAGAAGAATAAATATATTGAATTTCTCTTAATATATATTTTTCAACCGCTCTTTTGCCTTTTAACTTATAAAGTTCTTCTAAGTCTATATGTCCATCAGTTAATTGATCTCCTTTTTTAACTCTATCACCATCTTTTACCCAAAGAGAAAAGCCAGAAACATCATGCTCTTTCTTTTTAATATCTTTTCCTTTCTTGTTTTTCGCCTTTTTATTTTTCTTAGGCTTATCATATAAAATAACAAGTTTTTTATTGCCACTTTCATCAAGAATTTTTACCTTACCATCACCATGAGCTAAAACAGCTCTTTTTTTAACTGACCTTGCTTCAAATAGTTGTTCTGCACGTGGTAAACCTTGAGTAATATCCTCACCAGCTACACCACCACTATGGAAAGTTCTTAAAGTAAGCTGGGTACCAGGCTCACCAATACTTTGAGCAGCTATTACCCCCACTGGGGAGCCAACTTGAACCTCTTTGTTATAACTTAAATCATAGCCATAACATTTAGCACAAACCCCTCTATTACTTTTACATGTAAGAGCAGAACGAATCTTTAAACTTTCTGGATCAGCTTTTTCTATTTGAGCTGCTTTTTCTTTTGTTATTAAATCGTTTTTCCTTGCTAATATTTTTTTTGTTTTAGGATCCTTAATTGTATCAGCAGCATATCTTCCCCTTATCCTTTCTGCCCAAGTAGTATTCATTCTTTTGGTTCCCTTTCTAGTTATAATCAAGCCCTCTTCATCACCACAATCGTCCTCACGTACAATAACGTCTTGAGCTACATCAACTAGTCTTCTTGTTAAATATCCCGCCTTAGCAGTTCTTAAAGCCGTATCAGCCAAACCCTTTCTTGAACCATGAGTAGAAATAAAGTATTCTAAGGCATCTAAACCCTGTTTATAAGCAGATTTAATAGGAAGCTCCATTCTTTTTCCAGTTGGAGAAGAAACAGTTCCCTTCATACCAAACATTTGAGTAAGTTGCCTCCAAGAACCACGAGCTCCTGATTCAACCATAGAATAAACTGTATTATGAGGTAAGCTTTTTTTAACTAATTCAGTTATCTCTTCTTTGGCATCCATCCAAGTATCAACAACTTTTTTATGTTTTTCCTCTTCTGATAAAAGACCCTCTTCGTACTGATCATTTAAGCTTTTTACTTTTTTCTCAGCTATTTTTAAAATTTTATCTTTTCCTTTTAAATTTGGCAAATCTCCCATTCCCCAGGAAAAGCCAGACATTGTTAAGTGTTTTAAACTATATTTTTTAATTTTATCTAAATATGGAGCAGTCTTTTCTGGTCCTTGTTCTTCAATAATGCGGGAAACAATTTGCTTTAACTTAGTTTGATCAACCACTTCTTTCATATCATAAATACCCTTTGGTAAAATATTTTTAAATATAATCCTTCCCACACTAGTAGTAATAATACCTTTTCCAGTTCTTAAAAGAACCTTTTCATTAATAGTTACCCGTTTCATTTCATAGGCAGAAATAGCATCTTCTTCATCGCTAAAAGCAGGAAAGTTTAAGCCTTTTTCTTTAGATTCTAATTGTTTTTTCTTTTCATCTTTAGGAAATTTAGTCATATAATAAACTCCCCAAACCATATCTTTTGGAGGAGTAATAATTGGTTCACCACTAGAAGGCTTTAACATATTATGAGTAGAAAGCATAATGTTTTTAGCCTCTTCTTGAGCCTGCTTAGTAATTGGTACATGAACTGCCATTTGATCACCATCAAAGTCAGCATTAAAAGCAGCACAAGCCAAAGGATGAAGTTGAATAGCCTTGCCTTCTATTAAAATAGGTTGATAGGCCTGAATTCCTAAACGATGCAAAGTAGGAGCACGATTTAATAAAACATAAGAATCCTTAACCACCTCATCTAGGGCGTCCCAAACATCTTCAGTTCCCCTATCTATTAAATTATTAGCACTGTGAACATTATGAACTATTTCTTTTTTTATTAACTTAGAGGCAACAAAGGGCTTAAAAAGCTCAGCTGCCATTACTTTTGGAAGACCACATTGATGCATTTTCAATTTTGGTCCTACCACAATAACACTTCGGCCTGAATAATCAACACGTTTACCAAGTAAGTTTCTTCTAAATCTACCCTGCTTACCCTTTAGCATATCAGCTATAGATTTTAATGGTCTTTTTTGACCAGTAGAAGAAGTAGTAGTTTTACGAGATTTTTTACTATTATCAATCAAAGCATCAACTGCTTCTTGAAGCATTCTTTTTTCATTTCTTAAAATTACTTCAGGAGCATTTAATTTATAAAGTTTTTTCAAACGATTATTTCTATTAATTACCCTTCTATATAAATCATTTAAATCTGATGAAGCAAATCTACCACCGTCTAAGGGTACTAATGGTCTAAGTTTTGGGGGAACAACAGGCAAAGCCTTTAAAATCATCCATTCTGGCTTAATATCATTTTTTAAAAAGTATTCAACAAACTTTAATCTTTTAGTTAGTTTTTTTTGCTTGCCTTTGCTTTTAGTACTTAACTTTTCTTTTTTAATATCTGAGGCTAATTTATCTAAATCTTCTTCTTGCAAAAGCCTACTAATTGCCTCTGCCCCTATACCAGCATTAAAAACATGACCATATTTTAAAGAAAGCTCGCGATATTCAACTTCTGTTATAAGTTGTTTTTTCTTTAAACTTTTAATCTGTTTTAGGTTTTTTTTGTAATCTTTTTTTAATCTTTCTTTAATATCTTCTTCTGTGGCTTGTTTAATTTTATCTTGAAATTCTTTTTTAAGTTTTTTAATAACTTGTTTTTTTAAATCCTCTTCTACGCTAAAAATAACAAAGTTGGCAAAATAAACTACTTTTTCAATATTTTTAATTGACATACCCAAAACCATCCCTACTTTAGAAGGGATTCCTCTTAAAAACCAAATGTGACTTACTGGAGCAGCTAAATCAATATGACCAAATCGTTCTCTTCTTACTAAGCTTCTTGTTACTTCTACCCCACACCTATCACAAACAATGCCTTTGTATCTAATTTTTTTGTATTTACCACAAGCACATTGAAAGTCTTTAACTGGCCCAAAAATCTTTTGACAAAATAAACCGTCTCTTTCTGGTTTTCTTGTTCTATAATTTATAGTTTCTGGTTCTAAAACTTCTCCATAAGACCATTTTTTAATCTCTTCAGGCGAAGCTAAAGAAAGCCTTAATGAATCAAAATCAAATGAGGTTTTAGGCTTTGTCTTTTTTGGTAAAATAAATGTTGAAACACTAGATGGAGCAGGCATAAATTATATATTTATTTTAATTACTTTTTCTCCTTTTTTTTATTTTGTTTATCAGCATTTTTATGTAGTCCCTTAATCTTTACTCTTTTACCATTTTTTAACATATTGGTTTCCAAGCAAAGTCCTCTTAATTCTCTTACCAAAACATTAAATGCTTCTGGGGTATTAATTTCTTCTACTGGCTCCCCTTCCATAATAGAGCTATAAGCCTTATTCCTACCAACCACATCATCAGACTTAATGGTTAGCATTTCTTGAAGAGTGTAAGCAGCCCCGTAACCTTCTAGGGCCCAAACTTCCATTTCTCCAAATCTTTGACCACCAAACTGAGCTTTACCCCCTAAAGGTTGTTGAGTTACTAAAGAATAAGGGCCAATAGAACGCTTATGAATCTTATCTTCAACTAAGTGATTTAACTTTAGCATGTAAATATAACCTACTGTAACATTATTTTCAAATCTTTCTCCAGTCTTACCATTATAAAGGGTTAATTTTCCATCTTCAGGAAAACCAGCCTTTTTTAATTCTTGTCTAATTTGATTTTCAGATAAACCATTTAAGGTAGGAGTAGCTACTTTGTAACCAAGCTCATTAGCAGCCAAACCAAGATGGGTTTCTAAAATCTGGCCTAAATTCATACGAGAAACAACCCCTAAAGGATTAAGTATTACGTCAACCGGAGTACCATCTTTTAAATAAGGCATGTCTTCCTCAGGAACAATTTTTGAAATTACCCCCTTATTTCCATGCCTTCCAGACATCTTATCACCAACCTGAATCTTTTTCATGTCAGCCACTAAGACTTGTATTGATTTTATTATCCCAGGCTTTAATTTATCTCCAGCATCTCTTGAAAATATTCTAACTCCAATAACCTTACCCTCTTCTCCATGCTCTAAATAAAGTGAAGAATCCCTAACATCTTGGGATTTTTCTCCAAATATAGCATGAAGTAATTTTTCTTCTGGGGTTAATTCCACTTCTCCTTCTGGGGTTATTTTCCCTACCAAAATATCACCTGATTTAACTTTGGCCCCGATTCTAACAATACCATCCTCATCTAAATCTTTTAATTTTTTTTCACTTACATTGGGAATATCACAAGTAGTAGATTCTTTACCAAATTTTGTTTCTCTAACATCAATAGTGTGTTCTTTTATATGAATAGATGAATATTTGTCTGTTTTTGCTAAACGGGAAGAAATTAAAATAGCATCCTCATAATTACCTCCTTCCCAAGGCATAAAAGCACATAAAACATTTTCTCCCAAAGCTAATTCTCCATCTTCGGTAGATGCCCCTTCTACTAAAACATCTCCTTTTTTAATCTTTTGATCTTGATCAACTCTAGGACGTTGATTAAAACAAGTATCAAAGTTAGATCTTTGATATTTTTCTAATTCAAATTCTTGCTTTTTACCAGATTTGTATTTAACAACAATGTGTTTAGAATCAACTTCTACTATTTTACCATCTTCTTTAGCTTTAATAACATAACCTGAGTCTTCAGCTACTTTTTTCTCAACCCCGGTTCCTACTAAAGGCGCCTCTGGTCTACAAAGAGGTACAGCTTGCCTTTGCATATTAGATCCCATTAAAGCACGAGCTGCATCATTATGCTCTAGAAAAGGAATAAGAGAAGTTGCCACACTAATAATTTGATTGGGAGCAGTATCAATAAATTCCACCTCATCTCTATCACAAATTGAGGGCTTACCATGAATTCTGGCCTCTACAATATTTTCTATAATCTTTCCGTTTTGATCAACTTTAACTGAAAAGGGTGCTAAAACATGCTCTTCTTCTTCTTTGGCGTTTAAATATACTATTTCATTTGTTAATTTACCCTTTTGAACTTTTCTATAAGGGGTTTCTATAAAACCAAAATTATTAAGACGAGCAAAACAGGCTAATTGATTTACTAAACCAATATTTGGCCCTTCTGGCGTTTGAATAGGACAAATTTTTCCATAATAAGTACGATGAACATCTCTTACTTCTAAGCCTGCCCTATCTTTATTTAAACCACCTGGACCAGAAACTGTTAAACGACGCTTGTGTTCTAATTCTGATAAAATATTAACCTGATCCATAAAGTGAGAAAGGGGGGAAGACATAAAAAATTGCTGAAGCACTCCCCCGATTGGTCTAATATTTACTAATTTACCTGGAGTCATTTTTTCTGCCTCAATAGTACTCATTCGGTCTTTAACAATACGTTGCATTCTAAGCATACCAACTCTCATTCTACTTTGAACCAACTCTCCTACAGCCCTTACCCTTCTACTTGATAAGTGATCAATATCATCAGCTGGTTCTTGAGAAACATTTAAAGATATAATTTCTTTTAAAACGTGGAAAATATCTTCTGTTCTTAAAACTCGTTTTTCTATTTTTTTCTTAAAACCTAATCTTTGATTTAATTTAAAACGCCCCACCTTACTTAAATCATATCTATCATGTCTAAAAAAACTAGCTTCAATTAAACTTCTAGCATTATCTATTGTGGGTAATTCTCCTGGTCTCATTTTTTTATAAACTTCTACAAAACCTTGTTTTTCTGAAGAAGATGGATCTTTTTCTAAAGTTTCTTTTAAATACTCCATTTCTTTTTTACCCAATCCCTTAAACCAGTCTAAAATTTCTTTATCAGACCCAATTCCAAATACTCTTAAAAGAGCAGTAGCAGGAATTTTTCTTTGTCTATCAATTCTAACCCAAACAACTTTATGACGATCTGTTATAAATTCAAGCCAAGAACCTCTTTCTGGAATAATTTTACCACCATAACAAAAACGTCCCCTTACATTTTCTCTGCTAATATAAACACCCGGAGACCTAATCAGTTGACTTACTATAACTCTTTCAATACCGTTAATAATAAAAGTACCGCGTTTACTCATTAGCGGCATGTCTCCAAAATATACTTCTTGGGTTTGTTTTTTACCAGTCTTTTTATTTATCAGTCTTATTTTTACATTAACTGGTGCCTTATAAGTTAAATTTCTGTTACGACTGGTCATTTCATCAAATTTGGGCTCATCTACATGACAACCCAAAAAATGCAGTTCATAATTTTTGCCAACTGCATCTTGAATAGGAGAAATTTCCTTAATAACCTCTTCTAAGCCATTATTTAAAAACCAATCATAAGAATCTTTTTGTATTTTTATCAAATCCGGTAAACCTAGGCTATATTTTGATTTAGTAAAATATTTGCGCTTACCCATAAGCTTATTTTTTTTAAGAGATAAAATCCCTTCCAGTATTCTTGAAAGGGTTATTGATTTTAAATTTAGACTTAACTATTAATTGAATTAATAGATTTGAAAGCTTATTTATACTTATTAGACCATAATCAAATATAACAAAAGAATATTATCTTGTCAAGAAATATTTTTGTTTTACTTAAGCTAGGTTTTTTAGTTATCCACATTTTGTCCCCACAGAATATCTTTAATAACATCTTGATCTTTCCAAGGGATCTTTTTGCCCTTTTCTACTATACAAGGTTCAGAGCCCTTACCTGTAACTGCAATAATATCCTTTTCCCCAGCTAAATCAATTGCCTTTTTTAATGCCTTTTTTCTATTTAATATTTTAAATAATTTATTTTCTGAAAATAGTTTATTTTTAGCTTTAATACCAGTTAAAATCTCGTTTATAATTGCTTTAGGATCTTCCCAAAAAGGATCTTCATTGGTTAATATAATTATATCTCCATATTCTTCTGCTAACTTGCCTATTACTGGTCTTTTCCACTTATCTCTCCCCCCTCCAGCTGCCCCTAAAACAAGGATTAAATTATCTTCTTTTATATTTGTTAAAGTTTTATACACATTTTCCAATTCATCTGGAGTATGAGCTTGATCAACGCAAATTAAGGGCTTTTTATTAACAATTTCCATTCTACCTGGGACAACTTTTCTTTTTTCTAAAGCCTTTTTGCAAGTTTTAATATTTAAGCCAAGATTTAATCCAACTAAAATAGCAGCTAAAGCATTATATACATTAAACTTGCCTAAAAGATTTAAATGAATTTTAGTTTGCTTTACTTTAAAGTCTAAACCAGAAATACTTGGCTTAACCTCTTTAGCTTGAACTACTTCTATATTGCTCTTATTACTTTCTTTTAAACTAAAACCATATTTTTTATCAGCTGGATATTTTAAAAAATCCTCTGCATGTTTATCGTCTATATTAACTATGCTAGTTTTTTTAATTTTTTTACCATTAATTTTCTTTTTAGGCATTTTAAACAAATGCTTAAAAAGCATTTGTTTAGCTTTTAAATAATTATTAAATCCTTTATGAGCTTCTATGTGTTCTTTGCTAATATTATTAAATAAAACTAAATCAAAATTAATAGCTTTGTGCCTAAATTGGGCCAACCCCTGAGAAGTTACTTCTATTATTGCCATCTTGCAGCCAGCTTTTTTCATTTTATAAAGCCATTTTTGTAAAATAAAACGACCCGGCATTGTCATTCTAATTTTATTTTCAAACTCTTTTTCTCCAATTCTAAAATTAAAAGTAGTACTCGCCCCTACTTTTTTACCTGACTCTTTTAATATGTCAGCTATAAAATTAACTACTGTTGATTTACCAGCCGTACCAGTTACTCCGATAACAATTAAATCCTTGCTTGGGTTTCCATATATAAAACTAGCCAAATAAGCAATGCTTAAATGATAAAATTTAATTATAAAACTTGGAGTAAGTGCTCTTATTATTTTTTTAATTTTTTTTATCATAAAAAAGATTAAGCTTTTTATTTATTTTAACCTTAATATAAATAAAGATCAAATAAAATTAAATTTTTAAAGAAAAACCCGCAACTTTTAAGTTACGGGCGATAATAACAATTATGGCAACTTAGCCTTTACCATAATCCATACCCAGATCGAACCCTTATCTCTTTCTGCGTAAGTTCCAATCATATATGAATTATCAAGAGTCTTTCTTAACTCATGAGTCTTTAGGCCACCCTCTTTTCGGGCTTTTTCATAAAAATAATCGGCCAAATAAAGTAAAGCGCTTATATGAGATCTGCTAGATGCAACCCTCATATTGGGCCCCTTTTCAAGGGCAACGCTATAAATATGACCCTTTTCTACC